>ERZ779922.2780-NODE-2780-length-9740-cov-3.857718_pt1 | contig 9740 bp, 5 predicted proteins | sample MGYA00511544_ERZ779922 | MGnify/ENA primary metagenome ERZ779922 (study PRJEB29588, sample SAMEA2154516) | human gut metagenome | biome: human gut; feature: human-associated habitat; material: faeces | place: Denmark | collected 2008/2010 ... | reverse complement strand
AAGCCTTCTTTTATAGCCTGGTCTGTCATGCTCGAAATCCACAGTCTTTTAAAAGGCTTTTTGCATTTATCATATCGCCTTTATATAAAATTTCAGAATCACAATCGTATTTGCACAGTTCATTTGCCAGAATCCCAGCAGTCCGAAGATGTAGACCCTCTGCTGAGATGATAGTAAATTTTTTATTAAGCATTTTAATATTCCTCCATATATCTTTAATAATAAAATCCATTTTTGATTAATCAAAAATTCCTGTATCTAAACTATGTTTTTTTATTGGTTCTCTTCGTTTTAGTACTGCAATTATAAGCATAGTTGCAAGTGAACCTGATAAAATTGCAAATAAATATCCTGATGGGTTTCCCATAAATGGAATTACAAAGATTCCGCCATGTGGCACTTGAAGCGTACAGCCTAAGGACATAGATACATTTCCTGCAAGCACTGAGCCTAAGAAACACGATGGTAAAATCGCCAAGGGGTCAGCCGCAGCATAGGGGATAGCTCCTTCTGTTATAAAGCACAGCCCTAAAACATAGTTTACTGCACCGGATTTTCTCTCTGCGTCTGAAAATTTACTTTTAAAGAAGGTTGTTGCAAGTGCTATGCCGAGCGGAGGTGTCATGCCACCAGCCATAACCGCTGCCATAACATCATATTTACCCATAGTAAGTGAAATTGTTCCATAGAGATACGCAGCCTTGCTGAGAGGACCGCCCATATCAAGAGCCATCATTCCGCCGAGAACGGCACCAAGCATTATTCTAGCATTTCCGTCAAGCATATTCAAATCATACATTAAATATTCATTTAATAGCGAGGCGAATGGATTTATAGCACCCATAACAAAGCCTATTACAATCATACCTGCAACAGGATATATCAAGACCGATTTTATGCCAGCTATACTTTTTGGGATATGTGAACACAGACGCTCTAAGAACCACATAAAAATACCAGCGAAAAATCCTGCAAATAACGCACCAATAAAGCCAGAAGGTACGCCGCCTTGAGGATTAGTGAAGGTCATACCTATATTAGCCATAAGACCTCCGACAGCACCGATAGCAAGACCCGGTCGGTCAGCAATACTCATGGCAATATAGCCTGAGAAAATCGGTATCATACATTGAAAGGCATATTCTCCAAGAGTATTTAAAAATGCAGAAACCTGTGTTCCTGTACCAAATACACCAAAATCAAGTGCGGAATTTCCAAGCATTATCATATCTAAAAAATATGACAGTGCGTGTAATATACCACCACCAATGGCGAAGGGAAGCATATATGAAACACCACTCATAAGGTGCTTATAACATTTATGTGCAATAGTTTCGTGCATTGGTATGGACGGCTTACTTATATATTCACTTCCTGATGTATCACCTTTATATTTATAAAGCTCTTTATTGCTGAGAGCGGCTTTTATAGTTTCCTTTGGCTTTCTTAAACCATCAGTAACAGAAGTTATAAAAACACGCTTGCCATTAAAGCGTTCCATATCAACATTTTTATCAGCGGCTATGATTATGACTTCGGCTTTCTCTATTTCTTCATCAGTTAAAACATTTGCTGCACCAGCAGAGCCATTTGTTTCAACCTTTATAGAATAGTGCATTTCTTTTGCAGTCTTTTCGAGAGCTTCTGCTGCCATATATGTATGTGAGATTCCCATAGGACAGGCGGTAACAGCAAGAATTTTATAGCCTTTATTTTCTTCTATGGGCTCTGACTTTTCCGAAGATTCATCTGGGAAAAGCTTATCCTCTAATTTATCTATGAAATCTATGAATTCGGCGGGAGTTTCAACGGCTGTTAATGATGGAAAAAGGCTTTTATCCATCATAAGCGTTGCTAAATGAGAAAGCAAATTCATATGTTGTTTGCCATCATTGGGCATTGCTATCATAAATATAAGGTTTACAGGTTTACCATCGAGAGATTTAAAATCTACACCATCTTCAACTGTCATAGCAGTTATGGCAGGTCTTTTAACTGCTTCTGTCATAGCGTGGGGAATAGCCATACCACCACCAATGCCAGTGCTTGTACTTGCTTCACGCTCTAAAACAGCTTTTCTGAATGAATCTTTGTCATTCAGGTTGCCAAGCCTGAAATGACATTCAACAAGAGTGTTGATTACTTCTTCTTTTGATTTTGGTTTACTTTTAAGTAAGATACCATCTTCATTCAAGAGGGAAGAAATTCTCATAGGGTCGCCTCCTTATAAAAATATGGCGTTAATATAGTAATTTGTATCTATATTACCATAAATTATGATGTAATCCAAGCACTTTTTACAAAAATCGTTTAGGCGTAAAGGGCTATTATGAGAATTAATAGAAGCTTGATGATTAATTTATAATAATTTTGAGAAAATCTGTAAGCTTACGAGTAATTTCTTACTTTGAATGAATAAAATTCTGACAACAATAATATAATGGCTAATAAAGAATTTTCGGAAGGGAGCTTGAAAATAATGGACTGGCACGCTCAATCCTCAGCTGATGTAATAAAAACTCTTAAAACAAATGAAAGAAACGGACTTTCGTCTGCCGAAGCTAAAAAAAGACTTGAAAAATATGGGAAAAACCGCCTGCACGAGCCTAAAAAGCCATCTCTATTTGCTAAATTTATAGCACAGTTTTCTGATTTTATGGTTCTTATACTCTTAGCTGCGGCTGGAGTTTCATTTGTAACCGCTATAATCGAGGGAACTGGAGATTTCATCGACCCTATAATGATTTTACTTATTGTTGTAATAAACGCTGTAACAGGCGTTATTCAAGAAAATCGAGCGGAGAAAGCTATTGAAGCACTTAAAAGGTTATCCGCACCACACGCAAAGGTTATTCGTGACGGTAAAGAAAAAAGTATTTTATCAGAGGAGGTCGTTCCGGGAGATATTCTTGTACTTGAAACTGGCGATATTCTTTGCTGTGACGCAAGAATAATATCCGAAGCATCTCTTAAGTCTGAGGAATCATCTCTTACAGGAGAAGCTGTTCCGTCTGAAAAAAGTGCCAATATAATCTGTGAAAAATCTGCACCTATCGGTGATAGACACAATATGCTTTTCTCTACTGGAATTATATCCTCGGGAAATGCCCTTGCTGTTGCTGTTGAAACAGGTATGCGAACTCAAGTAGGAAAAATCGCCAAAATGATAAATGATGAGGAAAGCCCTAAGACCCCACTTCAGAAAAGTCTTGCGAAAACTGGTAAAATGCTCGGCATAGGTGCTATTGCAATTTGTATAATAATTTTTGTACTCGGCTTATTACAGCAAATTCCGCCACTTAATATGTTTATGATTTCAATAAGCCTTGCTGTTGCGGCTATTCCTGAGGGCTTGCCTGCGGTAGTTACAATAGTTCTTGCACTTGGCATAAAGAAAATGGCGGCAAGACGGGCAATAGTCCGCAGAATGCCAGCTGTTGAAACGCTCGGCAGAGCAAATGTCATATGTTCAGATAAAACAGGCACTCTTACACAAAACAGAATGACTGTTACACGCTTAGAGCTTCCGAAGGGTTCGGCAAGCTTTAATTCTCCCGAAGGTGTATTTGCTCTTTCTTTATGCACACTTTGTAACAACAGTCGTATCAACTCTGACGGTACAGCCTCAGGTGACCCTACCGAGGGAGCTTTGGTTCTTGCGGCCCTGAAGGCTGGTCGTAAAAAAGAAAAGCTTGAACAGGAGCTTCCTCGTGTAAAGGAATTTCCTTTCGATTCAACAAGAAAGCGTATGACCACTATACATAAACTAAAAAATGGCGGCTATCGAATTATCACAAAGGGTGCTCCTGATATGTTGCTTCCGCTGTGTTCGGCAAGTTCAGACGGCAGAGGTATGACCGAAATTTCCCGAAAAGCTGTCATTTCAAAAAATGAAGCTATGGCGTCAGACGCTTTAAGAGTTCTTGCAGTTGCTTATCGTGATACAGTCACTATTCCCAAAACTGCTGATGAGGCTGAAAAAGGCTTGATTTTTACAGCACTTATCGGAATGATAGACCCTCCTCGCCCAGAGGCAAAGCACGCTGTTGCAAGATGTAAAACCGCTGGAATCAAGCCTGTTATGATAACAGGCGACCATATCGCAACTGCAAAGGCTATTGCAAAGGATTTAGGCATTTTTTCTGGGAATGATAAAGCTATGACTGGTGTGGAGCTTGATAAAATTTCAGACGAAGATTTAAAAAGAAATATTTTTTCATATTCGGTTTTTGCAAGGGTTTCGCCTGAACACAAGGTGCGAATTGTAAAAGCTTTTCGTTCGGCATCTGCCGTTGTAGCTATGACTGGTGACGGTGTTAATGATGCTCCTGCACTCAAAGCCGCCGATATAGGCTGTGCTATGGGTATTACTGGAACAGATGTCGCAAAGGGTGCGGCTGATATGATTCTTACTGATGATAATTTTTCAACAATAGTAGAGGCGGTTTCTGAAGGTAGAGGTATATATGAAAACATCAAAAAAACTGTTCATTTTCTGCTTTCAAGCAACATTGGCGAAATTATAACTGTATTTACGGCATTTCTTTTAAGACTTCCGTCACCGCTTTTTGCTATTCAATTACTATGGGTAAACCTCGTAACTGATAGCTTGCCCGCACTTGCTCTTGGTGTTGAGCCTACTCCTCAAGACATTATGGAACGCAAACCAAATGATGCAAAAAAGAGTCTTTTCGCTGACGGAATGATTTTCAACATTGCCATAGAGGGCTGTTTTATTGGTGCATTATCATTTCTTGCCTTTACCATTGGCAGAGTTTTCTTCGATAATGGTGGTGAACCTGTTGTTGGCAGAACTATGACCTTTGCTTCACTTAGTCTTTGCCAGCTTATACACGCTTTTAACATAAAAAGCGAACAATCAATTTTTAAGGGTGGGTTATTCACCAACCCAAAGTTAATTTTATCTTTTATAATCGGAGTTATAATGCAAGTTTCAGTTATATCAATACCAGCTTTAGCAACGATTTTTAAAGCTGTACCTCTTTCACCTGTTCAATGGCTTATAGTTGCGGGCTTATCGTTTATACCGCTTGTTGTAGTAGAGATTGAAAAGTTTTTTCAACATAAAACAACAAAGCATAAAGCTCCAACCTTAATTCATACAAATTTAAATCGACACTTTAACTAACCGACTACCCTAAGACACTCAAAAATTTTGCTTAAGCTTTTTTAAAAGCTTGCAGGGCTGAGGGACGGAGTCCCTGATGGGTTTTAAGGGCAATACCCTTAACATTCTTTGCTCTTTGAGCGGTGGATTTTGTCCACCGCTTAATTTCGTTTGTAAGTAACATTAGTAAAAAGTGCGGATATTGTCTGCTTATTTGATATTAATGGTTTCGTCCTTAAAACCCATCAAAGGCTCTGCCTTTGGAATCCGCAAAGCCTAAACATTAAGCGTCTTGAAAAAGTCCGTCAACCAAGCTATAATCCATATTTTTTATAAGTATTATTGACATTATAAATTTTAATGATTATACTTGTATCACAACACTAATACATATTTTAAGGAGATGATACGGAATGTTTAAGCTGAAAAAGTATCTTAAGCCGCATATCGTTGCGATAATTCTTGCAATACTTTTTCTCTTTGGCGAGGCTGTCTGTGAGCTTGTACTTCCAAACCTGATGTCCGATATAGTCAATGTCGGTATTCAGAATACAGGTGTAGAAAATGCCTCCCCAGAAGTAATCAGTACTGACGGTATGACGCTTCTGAAACCTTTTATGAGTGATAATTCAAAAAAGCTCATAGAAAAATCCTATAAGCTGGTTGAGAGCGGAACAGATTCTGCCAAGGACTATGAAAATGCTTACCCAATCCTAAAAGAAAGCGGAAAAGGCGTCTATGTCCTTACAGATTATTCTAATAGGTCTGCTCTTGATGACATCTTTGGAAAAGCGAGTGTAGCACTTATTGCTATGATGCAGGATTTTGCAAAGCAAGGAAATACATCAGCAAGCTCAAGTAAAGATATGGATATATCAAATGCTGATATAACAGAAATGTATAAAATAAATCCTATGCTTTCTATGATACCTCAAGCTAAGTTGGATGGATATATCAATGATAGCAATAATGCTGATAATCAGATTATAAACACTGTTGGCTGTGCAATGACCAAGCTTTTTTATAAGGAAGTTGGCATTGATATGGGACTGTATCAGTTCAACTATATCGCTAAAATTGGTGTATGTATGCTTTTGATAACACTTGCAGGTGGTATCTTCGCTATTTTGGTTAGTCTTATAGCATCAAAGGTTGCCGCAGGTGTTGCCAAAGACCTTAGACGAGATTTATTCCAAAAGGTTGAAAGCTTCTCAAATCGTGAATTTGATAGTTTTTCCACCGCTTCCCTCATAACAAGAACAACCAACGATATTACACAAATTCAGATGTTTGTTGTTATGGCAATAAGACTTATCTGCTTTGCACCTATTATGGGCATAGGCGGTATGATTATGGCATTACAGCAGGGCGTTTCACTTAGTTGGATAATTCTGCTTGCTATTGTACTATTAATTATTGTAATGGTTGTAATATGTATAGTTGCTCTGCCGAAATTCAAATCTATACAGAAAATGGTAGATAAGCTCAACCTCGTAACCCGTGAGAGCCTTACAGGTATGATGGTTATTCGTGCATTTGGCACACAGAAGAACGAAGAAGAACGCTTTGATAAAGCTAATAAAGACTTAACCTCAGTAAACCTCTTTGTTAATAGGGTTATGGTCATACTTATGCCAATCATTACACTTATTATGAATGGTGTTACACTTTTAATTGTGTGGGTAGGTGCTCATCAAATTGAAGCCGCTCAAATTCAGATTGGTGATATGATGGCATTTATGCAATATGGAATGATTATTATAATGGCATTCCTTATGATTTCAATGATGTTTATTATGATTCCAAGAGCATCTGTTTCCGCATCTCGTATAGCAGAGGTTCTTGAGAGTGAGCTTTCTATTAAAGACAGCAAAAATCCAAAATCTCTCGGAGAAAATTCAAAGGGTGAAATTTCTTTCAATAATGTTTCATTTAAGTATGGAAATGCAGAAGATAATGTCATTGAGAATATAAGCTTTACCGCAAAGCCTGGTCAAACGACCGCCTTTATCGGCTCTACTGGTTCAGGTAAATCTACACTTGTAAATCTTATTCCAAGATTTTATGATGTTACAGCTGGTTCAATCACTTTTGATGGTATTGATATTCGAGATATAACCCAACACGAGCTTAGAAGTAAAATCGGTTTCGTACCACAAAAGGGTGTGCTTTTCTCTGGTGATATAGCATCTAACCTCCGTTATGGTAAGAGAGATGCAAGTGATAGCGAAATTGCCGAAGCTGCTAAAGTTGCTCAGGCAGAGGACTTCATAAATTCCAAGCTTGAAAAGTATGAATCACCTATCGCCCAAGGTGGAACGAATGTTTCAGGTGGTCAGAAACAGAGACTTTGTATCGCAAGAGCCTTAGCTAAAAAAGCTCCTGTATATATCTTTGATGATAGCTTTTCTGCACTCGATTTCAAGACTGATGCCGCTCTCAGAAAAGCCCTTAAAAAATATACAGGCGACTCAACAGTTTTGATTGTTGCACAGAGAATAAGTACAATTATGGACGCTGAACAAATTATTGTTCTTGACGAAGGCAAGATGGTGGGCAAGGGAACTCACAAAGAGCTTATGCAAAGCTGTCCAACCTATCGTGAGATTGCTTCATCACAGCTAAATGAGGAGGAATTAAAATGAGCGAAAAAGTAAATAATTCACCTCAGAAACACAGAGGTCCTATGGGCAGAGGGCCTATGGGAGCTGTTGAAAAGCCTAAAAATTTCAAAGGCAGTACAAAAAAGCTTTTAAAATATATGTGCAAATATAAAGGCAGAGTATTGCTCGTTATTATATTTGCGATATGCTCGACAATATTTAACATTGTTGGTCCTAAAATCTTAGGAAATGCAACTACAATCCTCGCAAATGGTCTTATGTCATCATTCACAGGAAGTGGCGAAGGAATCGACTTTATAGGAATAGGAAATATAATTCTCTGGCTTATAGGACTTTATATAGTGAGTGCTTTATTCTCTTATATTCAGGGCTTTATTATGACCGATGTTTCTATGAAAGTAACCTACAATCTTAGAAAAGATATTTCAAAGAAGCTCAACAAACTTCCTTTGAAATATTTTGATGGAACAACAAACGGCGAAGTTCTTTCAAGAATCACCAATGATATAGATACCCTCAGCCAATCGCTGAATCAGAGTCTTACACAGATTATAACCTCTGTTACCTCTCTGATTGGTATTGTGATTATGATGTTCTCGATTAACTTCTATATGACACTAATCACACTTTGCATAGCACCTATTTCTTTTATCTTTATTATCGCAATAATCAAGAAATCTCAAAAGCATTTTAAGAATCAACAGGAATATCTCGGCAATGTAAACGGTCATGTTGAAGAGATGTATGGCGGTCATACAGTTGTTAAAGCTTTCTGCGGAGAAGATGAATCTCTCGAAACCTTTAATAAATATAATGATAAGCTTTATGAGTCCGCATGGAAATCACAGTTTCTTTCTGGAATTATGCAGCCAATTATGAACTTTGTTTCCAATATAGGTTATGTCGGAGTTTGTATTCTTGGCGGTTATCTTGCAGTAAGTCAGGGCTTGGCTGTCGGTGATATTCAAGCTTTTATGCAGTATGTAAGACAGTTTACACAGCCTATTATGCAGATTGCAAACATTTCAAATGTTTTGCAGCAAACTGTTGCCGCTTCTGAAAGAGTTTTCGAGTTTCTCGAAGAAGATGAAGAAATTCCAGAATCCGACCACCCAATCACAATTAACGAAAGTGATAAGCCAGACTCAGAGCTTAATGTCACAATCGAGGGCAGTGTTCAATTTGCTCATGTTCATTTTGGATATACAGACGATAAAATCATAATAAATGATTTTTCAGCTATTGTTGAACCTGGACAAAAAATTGCTATTGTCGGACCTACTGGTGCTGGTAAAACAACTATGGTCAAGCTTCTTATGAGATTCTATGATGTCAACGAGGGTGCTATTCTTGTTGATGGTTATGATATTCGAGATTTCAAGAGAAATGATTTAAGGTCACTCTTTGGAATGGTTTTGCAGGATACCTGGCTTTATAGCGGAAGTATTAAGGATAATATCCTCTATGGCAACCTTAAAGCCTCTGATGAAGATGTCATCAAAGCGGCTAAGGCAGCACAGGCTGACCACTTCATCAGAACACTTCCTGGTGGATACGATATGGTTCTCAACGAAGAAGCTAACAATGTATCACAGGGTCAGAAACAGCTTTTAACTATTGCGAGAGCAATTCTTGCCGACCCTAAGATATTGATTCTTGATGAAGCAACAAGTTCTGTTGATACAAGAACAGAGGTTCTCATTCAAAAGGCTATGGATAATCTTATGAAGGACAGAACAAGCTTTATAATCGCACATAGACTTAGTACCATCAGAGATGCTGACTTAATACTTGTTATGAATAACGGTGACATTGTCGAGCAAGGAAATCATAATGAGCTTATGGCTAAAAACGGTTTCTATGCTAATCTGTATAATAGCCAGTTTGCAGGTGCGACTAACTAAACCTTAGCTAACACACTTTCCAAAGAAACTTAAAAGTTTCGCTTGAGCCTTTTCAAAGGCTCATAGGTCAAGGGCAACGCCCTT
>ERZ779922.2773-NODE-2773-length-9751-cov-3.971535_pt1 | contig 9751 bp, 7 predicted proteins | sample MGYA00511544_ERZ779922 | MGnify/ENA primary metagenome ERZ779922 (study PRJEB29588, sample SAMEA2154516) | human gut metagenome | biome: human gut; feature: human-associated habitat; material: faeces | place: Denmark | collected 2008/2010 ... | reverse complement strand
CGCCACCGGCGGCATCGGCGGCGTGCACCGCGGCGCGCAGGAGACGTTCGACATCTCCGCCGACCTTGAAGAGCTGGCCAACACCTCCGTCATGGTCGTGTGCGCGGGCGCGAAGTCCATCCTCGACCTCGGCCTCACGCTCGAATACCTCGAGACCCACGGCGTGACCGTCATCGGCTACGGCACGAGCGAGCTGCCCGCGTTCTATACGCGCAAGTCCGGCTTCGGCGTCGACTACGAGCTCGACACGCCGGAGCAGCTGGCCAAGGCGTTCCACGTCAAGCGCGAGCTGGGTCTGCGCGGCGGTCTGCTGGTCACGAACCCGATTCCCGAGAAGTACTCCATGGACAAGGAAGTCATCGACAAGGCCATTGCCGAGGCCGTCGAGGACGCGAAGAAGGACGGCATTCACGGCAAGGCCACGACGCCGTACCTGCTCGCCAAGATCAAGGACCTGACCGGCGGCGACAGCCTGGATTCCAACATCCAGCTCGTGTTCAACAACGCGCGCCTCGGCGCGGCGGCGGCTGTGGAGCTCAGCAAGCTCGAAAAGTGAGATATTTTGTCATCTATCTCGCCGCGATCAATCTAATTACGTTCTGCGTCTACGGCGCAGACAAGCGCCGCGCCAAAATACAGGGTGCGCGGCGCGTGCCCGAAAAGACCTTATTTGCACTCGCGCTGCTGCTCGGCAGCGCGGGTGCTCTTTTCGCAATGAGGGTCTTTCACCACAAGACGCGGCACTGGTACTTCCGGTTCGGCATTCCGGCGATCTTACTCTGTCAGATCACGGCGGGAGTATATGTGTACGTGCGGTTTTTCGCGGCGTAAAAAAATTTTGAAAAATTTGAGATTTTGTGAAACAAAATCGACGCTTTCTGCGTCTAATCAGTGAGACAAGGGAAGACGGGCGAACGGGAAGATGAAGAATTTATGAATTTTGCATTTTTCTGTTCCCTTATTCCCCGCGGCATGGTAAAATGCCGATGTATGAGAAAGGCTCTGTGCGCGCGGAGCCAAGATCGAAACAACAAGAAAGGATGAAGAAAATTATGAAGAAATTTCTCTCATCGCTGCTGGCGTTGACCATGATTCTGAGTCTGGTCATCGTTCCGGCAAACGCAAGCGATAATACCATTGGTGGTGTGTCGATTGCGCCTAAAAGCGTCTCACTTAAAGTTGGTGAAGAGACGGAGATTACGGTCAACACCAACGGTATTGAGATGTTCAATACTGGTGAGAAGTTGACCGTCGACGGCAAGGAATACACCCTTACTGGAGCGCCGAGAATTACCGTGGGTAGCATTGAGTCCAATGACAATAGCGTTGTGACAGTTACTGCCGACAGCAGCGGGAGGTCTGGCGTGGCAACGGCGAAGGCTGTCGCTAAGGGTAAGGCTACCATCAGTTGCACGGTTACCTGCAATTACAAGTACAATGACGGCGTAAAGGACATCGATGCCACCGCTACGCAGACGCTGACCACTAAGGTCACCGTCGCTGCTCCCGAAGTCACCTACACCATCACTGGCACGCCCGCTGTCAAGGCAAAGGTTGGCGGCAAGGAGGTTTCTAATGTCAAGCATGATACCACGGTTGACTTCTCCATTGACGGGGACATTACCGTTAAGAGCAAGACCGGCGATGCCAATGAAGTAACCCTTACTAAGGACACGGATTACACTCTGGAGTATGCTTGGAGCGGCGTTTCCGGCAGCAGCGCGAGTGTCAGTCAGAAGCTGACCAACACCACCAGCTCTCCGAAGACCGTGACGGCTGGCTGCACCATTACCGTTAAAGTCGATGGCAAGACGGTTGGCTCTCCCGTCAACTGCACTGCCGCTAAGGTCACTGTTGCCAGCGAGCCTAGCATCTCCATCACTGGCAGTGTTCAAAAGGTCGGCGAAAACTACGAAGTTCTTAAGGGTGGCAGACTGGAATTGACCGCATCTGCCCCGGGCGTTGAGAATCCCACCTATAAGTGGTATGTGAATGATAGTATTGATTCCAGCCACGGCCGCAATGAGAAGTATATTCTGACTGCTTCCGATACCACCCGCACTGGTCCCACTACTGTGACCTGCAAGGTTTTCTCCGGCGACAACGAGACTCCCGTAAAGGAAACGACCTGCACCTATAAGATCGTCGATGAAAACGTTCGTCTGACCCTGAACAAGGAGAGCGTTACGCTTTCGAAGAGGGGCGCTTACGAAGATATTACCGCCTCTGTGATCGACTGGCCGAATCAGAGCGCGGTCACCGGCATGGTCAAGTACACGTTCACACCCAGCAAGCGCGGCGTTGTGTCTCTTTCTTCTTCTGAGAACACCACAGGCAAAACGCGCATTACCCTTGATGCCAATGACACAGTGACCATCACCGTCGAGGCCACCTATAAGGGCAAGACCCTCGATGCGAAGACGATCTATGTCACCGGCGAACTGCTCAGCGCCAGCCTTGATAAGGTTGAAAACGGCGATCCGCTTAAGTTTGACTACGATGATCTGGAAGCTGCTGCCAATAAGGCGCTCCCTTCTCGCGTCAGCGTTAAGAAGAACAGCTATATCAATCTTTCTGGTGTCCCGACCGCAGCTGACGAGGGCGGCGTGCTCTACTATGGCTCCAATAAGGTCTCTGCCTCTGGCCGTAACATCGATAAGAATGATAGTCTTGAGTTCCGTACCGCCGCAGGTTTCATTGGTGATGCCACGATGACCATGACTGTGAGCGGCGATGATAACAAGTCCTACACGATCACGCTCACCATTCCTGTTATCTCTGCTGGCAACATCAAGGAGACCGTGACCGGTAACGCCGCCAACAAGGACGTTACGTTCACTAACTCCGACTATAAGTATCTCTATTACACCACCTCCAAGGTATCCGATTACAACGGCTACTACGACGGCAGCAGCAAGGTCGGCAAATTTGACGGCCTCGTCAAGGAGGACAAAACCGTCACCATTCCCGCTTCCGCGTTCAAGGACAAGACCACTGTGACCCTCTATGTTGTTGGCCTTGACAAGTACGGTGTTGCTTCCACCGGTACCATCGAAGTTTCCCAGAAGTCCCACGACATCACCTACAATGTTGTCGCAGGCAAGAGTGTGACCTTCGACCAGAAGGCTTTCGACAGCTTCCTCGAGGATTACGCCGAGGACAATGGCAATTACAACCCCAAGAAGGACGAGATCACCTTCGACCACGCCACGCTGAACAGCCTCCCCACCGCCAAGAGCGAGGGCACGCTGTATTACGGCGGCAGCGAGGTCACTTCCACCTCCAACCGCAAGGCTGAGTACACCGACATGGACAAGATGACCTTCGAGGCCGTCGCCAAGCCCACCAAGGACACCGTCACCCTGACCTTCCGCGTCTACGGCGAGATCGAAAAGCCCAACAGCAGAAAGCCCGACAAGGTCAACTATGACGTCAACGTCGTGATCTCCGTCGTCAAGGAAGACATCACCTACACCGTCGGCATCGACGATACCGTCCAGCTGACCGCGCGCGACTTCGTCAACTTCCTGCAGGACGCCAGGACCTCTTACCGCAAGGCTGAGCTCGACTATGTCAAGTTCGACGTGAGCGGCAAGAACGTCTCCTCCTACGCTTACGGCGGTCTGTACCGCTCCTACAGCAGCTACTCCACCGGCAAGCTGGCTGACAGCACCGACAAGTTCTACTATGAGCCCTCCCGCACGCAGTATGACCTTGCGGACGTCGCCTACCACACCACCAGATGGGCCGAGGCCGGCAAGACCGTCTACATCCCCTTCACCGTTTACGGCACCAAGAACGAAGAGGCCTCCGGTACGATGGCTATCACCATCGCCCAGACGATGAACTTCATCGACGTCAAGGCGAGCGACTTCTTCTATGAGCCGGTCAAGTGGGCGGTGAACAACAAGATCACCAACGGCACGTCCAGCACGACCTTCTCCCCGTACAAGAACTGCAACCGCGCCGAGATCGTGACCTTCCTGTGGCGCGCCGCCGGTTCTCCCGAGCCGACCGTCACCCGCAACCCGTTCACCGATGTGAACTCCGTCAGAGACGCCAGCTATTACAAGGCCATCCTGTGGGCCAGCCAGAAGGGCATCACCGCCGGTACCAACGCGACGACCTTCTCCCCGTATCAGGAGTGCACGCGCTCTCAGATCGTGACGTTCCTGTACCGCTACGCGGGCAAGCCCAGCGGCTACTACTCCAACCCGTTCAAGGATGTCAGCTCCGTGAACGAGGCGAGCTACTATAACGCCATCCTGTGGGCTGTCGGCAAGGGCATCACCCAGGGCACCAGCACGACCACCTTCTCCCCCTACGCCTCCTGCACGCGCGGCGAGGCCGTGACGTTCCTGTATCGCTACGTCAACGGAGTGAAGTAAATCACTTAAAAAGAAAGCCCCGCAAAGCGGGGCTTTCTTTTTAAGGTTTGCAGGCCGCTGCGCGCATAAATCAACCGCCGCAGGCGGTTGATTTCCACACTTGTGGCCTGAGAAGTGTAATTTCCAACGCACATGTCGTTGGAAATTACGATTAAAATTATTTCGCGCCTATAGGCGCGAAACTCTGCGAAGCTTTTTGCCGAGTTAGTGTCGGTGACATGCGTTTTGACAAAATTTACGTCTGGTTTCTTGTTGTTTCGTGCGCATACTATTGCTTGGGTATCGCGGGAGATGAACGTAAGGAGAAATGCAGCAATGAAGCAGACCCTTGCCATGCTTTTTGTGACGGCGCTGCTGCTCTTCTCGCTCGCGGGCTGCGGGGAGAAGAAGGACAGCAACACCGCCAACGGCCCGTCGACCGGTACGACCGACAACGGCGCGGCGGACAGCGGCAAAAAAAAGGATAACATGCCGGGCGACGACATGAGCGGCGAAAACAAAAAAGACGACAGCGTGACCGGCGACGGCATGATGGGCGACGACATGGACGGCGACGGAGAGAATACGACGCGCAGCGTCGACCGCCGCAATGCCGCCGCGAGCGCCAGCGACCGCAGCCGCTATTTTGGCAGCGACAAGACCATCACGCACGAAAACGGCAACCTCTACGGCAAGACCTATCTGAACCCCGAGACGGAAAAGAGCGCAAACGCGCAGCTGCGCAGCAACGGACGCAGCCTGACCGGCATCACGAACGACGAGCTCTATTCCTATGACCTCCGCTACCGGCAGATGCTTTCCAACGGCCGCGTGCACGACACGGACGGCTTTTTGTTCGACGGCGAAAGTACGCACTACAACACCTTAAAGTGAAGAAAGCGGGAGCGGCATGCTCCCGCTTAGCTTTTGCCGTATTGACGAACCGCATTCACCTGGATATAATGAAATACAACAGAAAGGAAGTGCCGCCCTATGGATCGTGAGCTCCGCGTTGTTCTCTCCGCCCGTGTGTTTTCCGACCAGAAATGCTTTGGCCCCGGCGTGTCCCAGCTTTTGAAGCGCGTAGACGAGTTGCATTCGCTGCGCGCGGCGGCGCTGTCGATGTCCATGGCCTATTCCAAGGCGTGGACGGTCGTCCGCAATGCCGAGGACGGGCTGGGCTTCCATCTTTTGACCTCCACGGCCGGCGGCAAGCACGGCGGCGGTGCAGAGCTGACGGACGAGGCGCGGCAGATGATCGCCGCCTATGACGCCTACTGCGAAAAGCTGCGCGCCTACGGTGCCGCGCTTTTTGAGGAGACGTTCGCTTTCTACAACGATATCCCGAAGCACGAGCTGCACCGAAAGGAGAAAACGCATGATTGACAAGCTTTGCGTCTGCGGCCACGCGATGGAGGATCGCGGCGCGCAGACGCTCGAGATGAACGGCTCGAGTCTTGGCTCAAACCTATGGACTGACCATGTCGAGGTCGACGTGTACATCTGCCCCTGGTGCGGCCGCATGGCATTTTTTGAGCCGGAGGACGTGCGCGAAAAGCGCTTTCGGGATGCCTGCGAGGAAATGACGATGGACGAGTTGCGTGCGATCGTTTACGATGCCAATCCGGATATGCTGCGCGCTGTTGCGCGCGAGCGCATTGAAGAGCTGGAGTCGATCGAGCGTTACAAGGCGGAGCAGAAGCAAAAAGAGGAGGAAAGGCGTGCAAAGCGCAAAAAACTCTTTTCGGGCATTCTCGGCAAGGACGACGGCGACGACAAGCCGACGAAGAACCGCCCGCCGGAGTTTTGATGAATTTATTGTAAAAGTGCGCACGCTGTGCGCACTTTTTGCTTGACAAACGGGCGCGGCGGGTGTACACTCCCATCATCAAAATGGCACGGATAGGGAAGAAACCGATATTTCCCCGCGCAGAGAGGGATGCATTTGCTGCGAGCATCCTGCGGAAGAGACCGGCAGTACCACCCTTGAGCCGCCCGCGAAACAAGCGGGACGGGATCGCCCGTTACAGCGGACACAAGCGGCGCAAAATGCGCAAGCAGGGTGGAACCGTGGAGTAGTTGAATGCTTCACCCCTGAGAAGATCGGGGGTGGAGCTTTTTTGCACCCTCAAGTGAAAATGGAGGTAAATAACATGTCTGAAGAAGTCAAGATCAACGAAGAAAACCAGTTTACGTTTGAAAATCCCGAGTACCGCAAGACCTATTGGCACACCTGCTCCCATGTGCTGGCGCAGGCGGTCAAGCGCCTGTGGCCCGAGGTGAAGCTCGCCATCGGCCCGAGCATCGACAACGGTTTCTACTACGATATGCTCGCTCCGTTCTCCTTCACGCCGGAGAATTTGGCTGAGATCGAAGCCGAGATGCGCAAGATCTGCAAGGAAAAGCTCAAGCTCGAGCGCTTTGAGCTTCCGCGTGCCGAGGCCATCAAGTTTATGGAAGAAAAGGAAGAGCCGTTCAAGGTCGAGCTCATCAACGACCTGCCCGAGGATGCCGTCATCAGCTTCTACAAGCAGGGCGAGTTCACCGACCTCTGCGCCGGTCCGCACCTCGACTCCACCGGCCGCATCAAGGGCAACGGCATCAAGCTGACCGCCTGCAACGCCGCCTACTGGCGCGGCGACTCGAACCGCGAGGTGCTCCAGCGCATCTACGGCGTCGCTTTCCCGAAGAAGGAAGAGCTGGACGCCTACCTCGCCCAGGTCGAAGAGGCCAAGAAGCGCGACCACAACAAGCTCGGCCGCGAGCTCGAATACTTCACCACCGTCGACTGCATCGGTCAGGGCCTTCCGGTGCTGCTGCCCAAGGGCGCGCGCGTCGTGCAGGTGCTCCAGCGCTGGGTCGAGGATGTGGAGCAGAAGCGCGGCTATCTTCTCACCAAGACCCCGCTGATGGCCAAGCGCGACCTTTACAAGATCTCCGGCCACTGGGATCACTATCTCGACGGCATGTTCATCCTCGGCGACCCGTATGACGAGACGAAGGAGTGCTTCGCCCTGCGCCCGATGACCTGCCCGTTCCAGTATCAGGTCTACCTGAACCGCCAGCGCTCCTACCGCGACCTGCCGATGCGCCTGGGCGAGACCTCGACGCTGTTCCGCAACGAGGATTCCGGCGAGATGCACGGCCTCATCCGCGTGCGTCAGTTCACGATCTCCGAAGGCCACCTCGTCCTGCGTCCCGACCAGCTCGAAGAGGAGTTCAAGGGCTGCCTCGACCTTGCCAAGTACTGCCTCGGCACTGTCGGTCTTCTTGAAAAGTGCACGTTCCGCTTCTCCCAGTGGGATCCCGCGAACCCGAACAACAAGTACGAGGGCACGAAGGAGCAGTGGGATCACGCCCAGAGCGTGATGGAGCGCATCCTCAAGGACCTCGACGTCGACTACACCATCGGCATCGACGAGGCTGCATTCTACGGCCCGAAGCTCGACATCCAGTATAAGAACGTCTACGGCAAGGAGGACACCCTCGTCACCATCCAGATCGACATGCTGCTCGCCGAGCGCTTCGGCATGTACTACATCGACGAAAATGGCGAGAAGAAGCTGCCGTACATCATCCACCGCACGTCTCTTGGCTGCTATGAGCGCACGCTCGCCTACCTCATCGAGGAGTATGCCGGCGCGCTGCCGACGTGGATGGCGCCCGAGCAGGTGCGCTTCCTGCCCGTCACCGATCGTGCCGCCGACTACTGCGCCGAGCAGGCCAAGAAGCTCGAAGACATGGGCTTCCGCGTCGAGGTCGACTACCGCAACGAGAAGATCGGCCGCAAGATCCGCGACGCGCAGATGGAGAAGATCCCCTACATGGTGGTCGTCGGCGACCGCGACATGGAGAACGGCACCGTTTCCCCGCGCCACCGCGCGGACGGCGACCTCGGCGCGATGAGCATGGACGAGTTCTCCGCGCTGCTCAAGCAGGTCGTGGACAACAAGGAAAAGAAATAATAGCATACCGATTTTGCATAATTAGCATTTGAGCCTTTCATGAAATCAGGGCGGCGCTTTGCCGCCCTGATTTTTTATACCTAAAGAAAAAAATGAAAACCTGACAAATGTTTAACGAAATAATCGGTCGAATGATGACGGAATTCAACGATAATTTGGCGAAATATCCAAAAAAGTAAAAACGTCTTGCAATAGACCTGTCATTCGGCTATAATGAGACTGCCTGAAAGAGGCAAGTAAATTTCGGAATTCAACGCTTCTCCAACGTAGGTGCTCCGAAGCGCCCCCACGCGGCGGAGCATGTGCCGGTGAAGCGGTGAATGCCGGAAGAATCAAAAAGGAGATTGCGTATGAAAAAGTTTTTAGCTCTGATCCTCTCTCTCGCGATGGTCTTCGCTCTGGTCGCCTGCGGCGATGAGAAGACGGACGACAGCCAGAACAACGACGGCGAGTCCAGCTCCCCCGTTGCGATCACTCTGGCGACCGGCGGTACCTCCGGTACCTACTATGCTGTCGGCGGCGTTCTCAAGACCGTCCTCGACTCCAAGCTGACCCTTTCCACCCTCAATGTTGAGTCCACCGGCGCTTCCGTTGCGAACGTCAACATGATCACCGACGGCGAGGCTCAGATGGCCATTCTGCAGTCCGACGTTATCAACTACGCACACGAGGGCACCAACTCCTTCGACGGCGCTCCCGAGACCAACGCTCTTTGGGTCGCCGGTATCTACAACGAGACCGTTCAGATCCTTGCCAAGCCCGGCATCAACACCGTGTCCGACCTCAAGGGCAAGACCATCTGCGTCGGTGACGTTGGTTCCGGTACCGAGATCAACGCCTGGCAGGTGCTCGGCGCTGCGGGCCTGACCAAGGACGACGTCAATGCGGTGAACGGCTCCTTCCAGGATGGCGTTGACCAGCTCAAGGACGGCAAGATCGACGCCGCCTTCACTGTCGCCGGTGCTCCCACGACCGCTATCGTCGACTATGCCACCACCAACACCCTCAACCTCGTCTCCCTGAGCGACGATGAGCTCGCCGCCATCCAGGAGGCCTATCCGTTCCTGATCCGTGACGACCTGGCTGCCGGCACCTACACCGGTCAGGATGCCGACGTCACCTGCGTCGCTATCCAGGCTACTCTCGTTGCCTCCGAAGAGCTGAGCGAGGATGTCGTTTATGAGTTCGTCAAGGCCATGTTCGACAACAAGGACGCTCTGACCGAAGGCCACGCCAAGTTCGGCTTCCTCGATCCCGAGGCTGCCTCCGCTGGCGCTACCGTCACCATGCATCCCGGTGCTGAGAAGTACTACAAGGAAGTTGGCGTCCTGTAAGCAGGATCGCTACCGTGTATTGACGTGAATTCTCATCTGCGGAAATACATAATTGCGGCCGCTGCAATAATAACGATTATTGCAG
>ERZ779922.2762-NODE-2762-length-9771-cov-3.775422_pt1 | contig 9771 bp, 7 predicted proteins | sample MGYA00511544_ERZ779922 | MGnify/ENA primary metagenome ERZ779922 (study PRJEB29588, sample SAMEA2154516) | human gut metagenome | biome: human gut; feature: human-associated habitat; material: faeces | place: Denmark | collected 2008/2010 ... | reverse complement strand
ATTTATAAGGAAAGAAATCACAAAACAAGTCTCATATGAACTCCTTGCCCTTCGGACAATTAAAATCTTTTTTAAAGATTTTAATTGGAGTTTAGTATGAGTTCGCTGAACTTGGGGACATCGCCTTCGCAAGTTGGTGCCTTGCCATTTTTCTGTTCCCATCCAATATAGTAATGCTCCCTCCATGGTTAACAGTGCTTTAATCCACTGCTTGTCACGGGGGGAGCATATAATGATGTTAAGTGTTTCAAAAGCTGGTTTTATGGTGCCGGCAAAACCAATGCAATTTTAAGTGGGACAATCTCTCAGGGGCGTACTTTACTGCATTACAGAGTGTTACAGCGATATCGCGTAGTTGTGCAACATTGGGAAGAAAATGACGCGCGGATGCGCTTTCCCGCTGAGCTTATATGCCTGATGCAGCAGATCTTCGTAGCTGTCGGCTCCGTGGCAGTGCATCTTTTCAAAGGCTGCGCGCTCCACGCCGGGAGAGTAGCAGACAAACTTCGCATTTGTCTTCAGCGTTTTGATATGAAAGAGCGTATCATCCATTCTGGGATCCCAGTGGCTCCACATCCATTTTTCCGCTTCCTCCACGCTGTGGCTATGATCAAACGGCATCATCATCTGGTCTGCCATAATTCCTTCAGGGCAGCCCGCGTAAAACGCAACGACTGTATTTTCATCGATACAGCGATCAATCATACGCATTGCCCTTGAAGCCTGATAGAAGTTGACATTGAATGGCGCACCTGTCGTCACGAAATAGATATCCGCTTTTTCGGGCAGCTTAATATCTGCATACTTTTTGATAAAATTGCATGCAGCCTGGTGCGACTCATTCAGCTCACCGGCAAATACACCGGCAATCTTATTTTCATCGTTCATAACAAATGTGACGCAGAAATCGATCCTGTACATTCTGGCAGCTTCCAGCATCTCCTCGTGAAAAGGATTGCCCTCCAGCACACCGCGGCATGTCCCCCGATCGGTTATCATCTGCGGCGTGTGATTACCACAGATCGTACGATAGGAACAGATGCCGGGCAAAACCGATTTACGCCCGCCGGAGAACCCCGCCATCCCGTGAAAGGCCGCTTTCCCAATCGAAATATGAAGGTCGCATGCATATGCCTGCCGGTTCACATCGATTGGTGTGCCTCTTGCCGAGGTGCCGATATTGACGTTGGCTGTCTCATCAAAAGCGTCGCTGCTGATCATCCTGACCCGGCCATAGTACTTTTCGTCCACAAGCGCACGGTATTCTGCCTCGTTTGCCGCGCGGTGCAGCCCGGTTGCGACGATGAAGAGAATATCCTCAAGTTTGACGCCCGCCGCGAGAAGCTCTTCGATAATAAGTCCGGATACTGCGTTTGTAGGAACGCCGCGCGTACCGTCAGAGACAATAATGCTCACCGTTTTGGCGTGTTTCTCACGAACAAGCTGGCTTATGGTATGAGATGAAATCGGATTTCTCAGAGCGTCCAAACAGCCGTTGGCTCCCTCAAAAGAGGGCATCTTCTGGCCAAGCATCAAGCCGGCGAAGTCCTCTTCCGGGATCTCAAACTGAACGTTTTCCACTTTGTCGTGATAGGTCACTTTGCCATCGTGACATCTCGTGTAGTAAAGACCATTTTCCTGGCTCATATTTCGCTCCTTTCATATACAAAGCTGACTGCGACTTCATCAGAATCTGACGTACGGCGTAAAATCAAATGGCGTGCTTCCCGGATTTTCGTCCTCGCAGCGTGTGAGTGTATTATAACAATGGATGCTCTGACCGTTTCTCGGAGGGCCGGATTTGATGCAGGGACTGCCAAGCGCAATGGCCATGTCGACGATCGGATCGTCGTTTACACCGCCCGCTCTGATGGAAGGAATGCTGAGAATGCCATGTTCCGCAGCGTACTTCGCCGCATCCATACTTTCCGTTACGGTGCCTACCTGATTTGGCTTGAAAATAAACGCCTTGCAGGCCTGCTTTTCGACCGCAATTTTCAGCCGCTCGATATTGGTGACCGTCAGATCGTCGCCGACGAGCATTGTGCGTTTTAGGCGCTTGGATGCCTTCGCCCAGCTGTCCCAGTCATTCTCATCAATCGGGTCCTCGATATAGAGAAAATTGTACTTTTCGGTCAGCGCCTCAAGCGTGTCGATCAACTGATCCGTATCCATAATAACATCGCAAAGATCGTATTTTCCGGTGGCTGCATCGTAGATCTCGCTGAATGCGCAGTCGGCCGCAAATGCGATTTTATCCGGCATGCCAGCCATTTCAGCTGCCATGCTGACGATTGCATAGGCATCATCAGGAGATGCGCTTGGGCATTTGAAGGAAGATAGGGACCCGGGAATCGCGGCTTTTCCGCTGAACTTTTCAATGGCCGCCGGCATTTTCCCGTAAACAGAGGTAACGATATGGACCGCTTCCTGAAGAGTCTTTGCTTTGTACGGAACGATCGTTACCTCCTGGAACGGCATGGAATGCTTTTGGTAGCTGCCGCCTGAGAAACAGTTCGCCGTGGGAAGGGGGATTGTCTTTACAGGTTCTGCATTAAGCATTTTGTAAAGCGGCTTCCGCTCAGTTGCTGCCGCTGCTCTGAGGACGGCGAGGGATGCGCTGTATGTGCTGTTGCCGCCCAGTTTGGACTTGTTGGATGTTCCGTCAAGCTCTGCGAGAAAGCGGTCATACGCCCGTTGATCCATGACGTCCATACCGACACTGGCTGGCCCGATCACATCATTGATCATGCTTACCGCTTTAAATACGCCGTTTCCGTCATGCCATGCCGGATCTCCGTCACGCAAAACAAACGCTTCATGCATACCGGCAGATATGCCGGAAGGAGATGACGCTCTGCCCAGGATACCGTCTTCCGTCATCACATCAACTTCGAGTATGGGCTTGCCCTTGCAGTCAATGCCGGCGCGCCCGTGCATGCTTTTGATTTTTGTACTCATTTTTTAACCCTCTATCCTTTAGTTTGCCGCATTGGGCCGTTTTTCCGGAACGTACATAACATTGAAATCGCAGAGATTCGTGCCCGTATTCCCGGTATATACGCAGTCATGCAGTGCAGACAGTGCTTCACAGCTTGCGTGGCCGCGCAGCGCGTCCTGTAAAATAATACCCGCCTCATTTGCTCTGGCGTACGTCGTGGAGTCTGTAATACCGCCGGCATATTTCGTGGTTCCATCAGAGCCTTCCGTATCGATGGAAAGCATACATGCCCCCGGTACCGCTCTTGCCACAATCGCAAAGCCGGATACCAACTCCTGGCCGGGTCCTCCGTGCCCCGTGATCGTGCTGTTGTCAAGAATGCTGGTTGTGGTTTCTCCCGCTGAGATTACAAAGCAGGGCGCTTTGAAAGGACGCGCGTTCTTTTGTATCTCCTGAGCAAGCGTTGCAAAAACCATGCCTGCATCTTTGCTTTCACCTTCCAGACTGGTGGAAAAAACATGGCATGCAACGCCCATTGCCTTTGCTTCCTCAAGCGCATAACGGCATGAGTCCGTAAGTATATTGAGCATAAAATAGGTTGCGCGTTCAATGTGCTTGGGCGTCTCCTGCTCGGCTGTGCCATTCATGATGTGGTTATACACGCTTTCCGGAAGCCTTCCTGCAAGACTATTTTCCACGACGATCCGCCGTGCCTGTTCAAATGTGGAAGCATCCGGGCCGACCGGCGTTCCGTTCATTTTAACGGGTTCATTATAATCCTCGATTTCGGGCCAGCCAATGGCATCCCAGATATTCAAGCTGATGATTTCTCCGCCGCGCGCCATAATGCGTTTGCCGAGGTTGCCTCGATTGAGTTGCTCACAGTGCCCGGTAACCGTGTTGATATCCATAACGCGCATATTATTCTTGAGCATGACGTCACGCGCTTCCATCAGTTCGGCGAGTGTGATGCCGGCAACCGGACATCCCATCAGAGCAGTGCTTCCACCGCTCATAAGGAAGATAAACAAGTCATCCGGGCCGGAACCGTCGACAATTTCAAGCATACGGCGGCTACCCCGCTCACCTTCCGCATTCGGCAGAGGGTGTCCTCCGACATATACCTCCGTATTGACATACCGGTCAGTTTCTTCCACAAACTTGACGTTGATCACGCCTTTTGTTACGCGGTCTCCGAGAATCTCCGTAACGGCCATTGCCATCTGGTTACAGGCCTTTCCTGCACCAAGGACATAGACACTCTTCTTTTTGCTCAGATCCCAGCATCTGCTGCCCACATGTAAAATGTCCCCATCGAGATACATCATGCTTTTGATGCGGTCATACGAGTCCAGTCTTTTCAGAACTCTGTCTGTCAGCTCCAGGACGAGCTTTCTGGACGCAGCATCACCGCAGGAAATCAGTTCTTCGTAATTTCGTATTTTATTCATTCGTTTTTCCTTCTTCCAGTGAACGAATCCTTTCTTTAGACTTAAAAAGGAACAATAACGCGCCAAGGAGACTCCATGTCAGAATGATTATCCATTCCGGAGCGCCGATGGCTGCTGACATTCCCGGCAGATACAGGCAAAGAAGAATTGAGGTCGTTATGATCGCCATGACGCCCACAAACCTGCCGCTCTTTACCCTGTAAGGACGAACCAGCCCTGGCTCCGTTTTCCTCAGGCGCAGGAATGATATAGCCACCAACAGATAGGCAAATGTTATACCGAAGCTTCCTGCGTTTGTCAGCCAGGTGAGCATGGATTTTCCTAGAAATGGTGCCAGTGCAGACAGTATTCCAAGTAAAAGCACTGCGTTGGATGGGGTTTTATACCTGGGATGAATCTTGGCAAGAAAGGATGGCAGCATCCCCGAATCGGCCATGGCGTATAAGCAGCGGCTGCCGCCCATCAGGAACGCATTCCAGCTTGACAGGATTCCTGCCATGCCTCCAATGATAATGATGATACCGCCGATACGTTTGCCTCCCCATGCCTTTGTAAGTGCGTCGGCGGTGACAAGCGCCGCGGCATTTATCTCAGCGTCGGTCATAATCAGAGAAATGCCCAGTATGATCAACGCATAGAAAACCACGCTCATTGTAATCGAAATCACAATGATGCTGCCGATCTTCTTGACTGGAATATTGATCTCCTCCGCGGCCTGCGGTATGACATCAAATCCGGTCAGGAGGAACGGTGTCGCAACAAGTACGGAAATCAGCCCACCTGCGCCGTTTTTAAAAAGAGGTTTCGCGTTTTCGATATTCCCGGAGAAACCGGCTCCCGCGAGCAGCAATACCGCTATGAGCAGTATTGCTCCGGTCATAAGCCCCTGTACGAAACTTGAAAGCTTTACCCCGACATAATTCATAAAAGTTATCAGCAGCGCACAGCCACTGCCCACAAGAACCGACGTGAGATAAATATCGTTTCCGTCTATTGTGTAGAGATAGTTTTTCAGCATGCCCGGGAAAAGGTATTGCGCAACGCTTGGCAATGCGCATGCCTCAAACGCTGTCACACCGAAGTAGCCAAGGACAAGCGACCACGTACATACAAAAGACCAATTCCACCCGAGCGCGCGTTTGCTGAAAACATGCTCACCGCCGCATTCCGGCAGTGCCGGTGTAAGCTCAGCATAAGTCAAGCCCACAAAAAGCACCATTATTCCGCCAAGAACAAAAGCCAAAATCGCGCCAACCGTGCCCGCCGTCTCCAGCCAGGAGCCCGAAAGCACTACCCAGCTCCAGCCTATTGCCGCACCAAACGCGAGCGAGATGACGTCCCACGTGTTTAAAACACGGTCAAATCTTCCGTTGCTATCTTTCAAGTATTATCAGGCCACCTTTTTAACAGAAGTGCGTGATTTTGGTCACGCACTTCTGCTTATCCGTTGTGTATTAGTTAACCCTCCGCGCCGACAGCGGCTTCTTCGGCAAGCTCCTGTTCGTAGGTAGGATACATCTTGTCTTTTCCGACATAGCCGTAAATGATGCCGAGAATAATGGGAATATAGCAGGCCCAGACATAAGGGGCATAGGACATTGCAGGAATGCCAAATGCAGTGGACGCAAGGATGGCACCGTTGGACCAGGGAACGATTGCACCAAACATAGGCGCACAGTCGTTGACTGTACGGCAAAGGTTGATCCTGTGAAGGCCAAACTTCTCGCAGTAGAGCTTCTGGTAGAGCGTAAAATTGAGGATCATGGAGACATATACGGAGGATGTGCACCAGACCATCAGCACAGTGGTAAGGGAACTGATGAGGATAAGCGTTCCACGGCTCTTGATAACCTTGGACAGCTTCTCCATAATAGCATCCAGGACGCCTGCTCTGGTCAGGAATCCGGCAAAAACGAGTGCAATGAGAAGCAGGATAATAAGGCTTGCAAAGCTGGAGACACCGCCCTTCGTCAGGAGCTTATCAACAACCTCGGAGCCGGAACCACTGACGACCGCACCACTCCAGCATGCGCCGAGCATTTCGATGATGGACTTATGCTGGAAGATCGCGCCGGTAATGACGGCAAGGACAACACTGCCGAATACCACCGGCGTGGTGGGCAGCTTTGTGAAAATAGAAAGCGCAAGCATGACAAGCAACGGCAGCAGCACCAGGAAATTAAGGTTGAATGTGCCGGAAAGGCCATTGAGCATCTCAGCGGTCAGCGCAACGTCAACAGAATCTGCCGTAAAGAAGAAACCGATAATGAGATAAAGAACACCGGCAATGAGAGCGCCGAGACCGCTGGTGGGCATCATGTGCGAGAAAATTCTGAAAGTGCTGACGCCGCTGATGCCCGCATTCAGCGCGGGGACGTCAGAGATGGGGGACCACTTGTCCCCGAGGAACGCGCCGGATACAGCCGCACCGGCAGCCAGGGGAACAGGTACGCCAAGGCCGATTGCAACACCGCCCATGGCGACGCCGATAGAGGTAATGGTGGACCATGCCTGACCGGTTGCCATACTGACAATGGCCAGAACCAGATACGTGATAAACAGAAGCATTTTCGGATTGATGAGCTTCAGCCCCCAATACATGATAAACGGGACCGTGCCACACGCAATCCAGGAGCCTGCAACCGCGCCGACGATCATGATAAAGAGAATGGACGGAAACGCACGCTGAACATTTTTGACCGCTTCCTTGATCAGATCGTTAAATTGGATCTTGCAGACGAAGCAGGCATAGGCTGCAACGATCGCAGCACAAATACCGAGGTTTGCGCCGGTTGCCGTCTTCCAGGAGATTGCGCCGAGAAGCATTACCATGACGCAGACAAAGAATAGTATCAATGCCTCCCAAAAGTTTACTTTTCTGCTAGTTTTCATAGATACCTCCACTTATCTTTTTATATTTCAAACATGAAGACCACCGCCTTTCACGCTTGATCCGTGAGAAGCCCATTATTCCAATGGGTAAACATACCGCAGCGGCAGACTCAAGTGCAGCGTCTGGTAGGTATTAAGAAGGTGATTTACCATCGCCCGCCTGGCCAGATTCTCATCCCGGTTTCGCAGCGCTGCAATAATCTGGTTATGTTCCTTAAAGGACTCCATGTCCTCAAGCGGTACTTCGCGAAAATCGTCATATACCAGCAATGCCGCGCTTGTTGCCGTGAGCAGTTCATGAGAGATTTTTTCCAGATAGCAGTTATTGGCCGCGTGCGCAATGATCATGTGGAAGTCATAGTTGAGTTCCAGAAAGTAGGTAAACTCCCTGCGCTTGTGATATTCGACAGCCCTGTCCATTATCTGGCACAGCTGTAAAATCTCCGATTCTGTTATATGTACCGCGGCAAGTGCCGTAATCTCCGCCTCATGCATCATCTTGCATTCAAACAGATCACGAACCTCTTTGTGGGAAGGGTTGACAACGAATGCGCCCTTGTTTGGCTTAAGAACAACAAGACCGTCATTGGCAAGCCGCTTCAAAGCTGCCCGGACAGGTGTGCGGCTGAGACCGCTCTGCTCGACGATGTTTGTCTCGACAATCTGTTCGTTTGGCAAAAGCTTTCTGGAGATGATCGCCTGTCTGAGAAATGTGTAAACTTCCTGTTCTGCGCTGATTTTCATTTGTACCGTTCCTCTCTTTGCTAAAAATAGTATACAACATTGTATACAATTTTGTATACTGTAAATGATTCCAAAATTCTGGGAAAATTTTTGTGCGTTTTCCCTAAATTGCGAAATATTTTACAGAATTTATATCATACAGTATAACCTATTTTCTGATGTATTTCAAGCTGAGGCAGCTTCTGAACATTCCTGAAATTGATCTTTGCGTCAAAGCAGGTTGCCGGAGGGCGGCCATTTTTTTAAATCGTGTGCAGCACAATCAGGCTGCCTGACAGACAGGAGATGCCAGAAAATGGTACTGGAGCGTAGTGTACAGATAAGTTTTCCATGACAGATATCCCTGTACCGCTGCGGGTGTCAACAGGCCATGAAGCGTATGGCGCTTTTCTTCCTTTGGAATGCGTCCTCACAATGTGTACTATACCGCGTGCCCTGGCCCTAAACATATGCCTTATGAAAGTCAAGCCGCTGAGCTTTCAAAGCGGCTTCCCGCGTACACACCTGCGCGATCTTTTTTGGTATAGCAATGCTCCCTCTATGATTGACAGTGCCTTATTTCACTGCCTTTCATAAAGGGAGCACATCCATTCAGCGCCGGCATCCTGTCAAGGACTGCAAACGCTTCGCGTGAGCCGGTTTATTTCTTCCACTTTTCGATCAGACTGATGATCTGCCCCGTGAGCTTGGCGTTGTCTTTGTTGGTGTTCCCGCGGCGGGTCTTGACCAGGGCGAGAAGCGCTTCCGCAGCCGCGACCATATCCTCGTAGATTTGCTTCGCCCGCTGGGTGCCCTTGAAGACGGCCGCCCGGTCGATCTTCACGCCCTCGGTGTAGGTCGTGAGCTTGCCGGTGATCAGGTCGTATTCCGTGCCGCTGTAGGGGGCGTCGGCATGGTAGCCCATGGATTTCAGGGTCGCGCAGAAGGCTTTGCAGCTGCCGTCGTCACCGTGGTTCACAAACACCATCTTGGGCTTCTCCCGGAAGCCTGCCAGCCAGTTCAGCAGCCCCTCTTTGTCCGCGTGGCCGGAGGTGCCGTGGAGCATGGCGATCTCCGCGTTCACCGCGATGTCCTCGCCGAAGAGCTTCACGGACTTCGCGCCGTTTTCCAGCTTCCAGCCGAGAGACCCCTCCGACTGATAGCCGACAAACAGAATGACGCATTCCTTGCGCCACAGGTTGTGTTTCAGATGGTGGCGGATTCTGCCCGCCTCGCACATGCCGCTGGCGGAGAGAATGACCTTGGGCTGGGGATCGGTGTTGATGAGCTTGGATTCGTCGGAGGAAACGGCCAGCTTCAATCCGTCAAACCAGATGGGGTTGACGCCCTGTTTCAGAATGGCCTGCGTCTCGTCGTCAAAGTCCGTGGGGTCGCATTGCAGGAAAATTCCCGTCGCTTCCACGGCCAGAGGGGAGTCCACGTACACCGGGAAATGGTCGTGTCCCGTCACCAGCCCCCGCTGCTTGATCTCCCGGATGGCGTAGAGCATTTCCTGCGTCCGCCCCACGGCAAAGGCAGGGATGACCAGATTGCCGCCCCGGTCCAGCGCCCGCTGGATGCAGGCGGCCAGCTCGCCCACCACATCGCCCCGCTCCTTGGGGTGCAGGCGGTCGCCGTAGGTGGATTCGATGACCAGATATTCCGTCTCCGCAACAGGCTGGGGGTCGCGGAGCAGGGGCTGATTGACGTTGCCCACGTCGCCGCTGAACACGATCTTCCGGGTCTGCTGCCCCTCCGTCAGCC
>ERZ779922.2761-NODE-2761-length-9776-cov-4.162432_pt1 | contig 9776 bp, 6 predicted proteins | sample MGYA00511544_ERZ779922 | MGnify/ENA primary metagenome ERZ779922 (study PRJEB29588, sample SAMEA2154516) | human gut metagenome | biome: human gut; feature: human-associated habitat; material: faeces | place: Denmark | collected 2008/2010 ... | reverse complement strand
GAACTGTCCTCGCTTGAGCTGTCAGAGCTGTCAGAGCTGTCAGAGCCTGAGCTCTGCTGGGAACCCTCTATTGCAAGCATGGATGCATCAACCTGGGACAGCCCCGCCGGGTCAGCACAGTAATAGTCGCCGTCATCGGTTATCTTCACAGAGACCACAACAGGACTGCGGTAATCCATGTCTGCGGCTTTATTCTGAAGGATATCCGACACGCCCTGGGCAAATTCTTTCTCGTAATCTTCCTTTGTGGTGTTGTTGAAATCGCCGGCGCTGATCTTCTTGTTATAGTCGTCGATATATGCGAACACATCGTCAAATGCCTGATTGAGAATGTCCATAGGATACACGGTCACGTCCACATAGTAGTCGCTTCCGCTCTTATAGGCTCTTGACACCTCGTATTTGGCCTTGGAGTAGATGACCTTTGCGGTCTCGTCAAATATAGCATCCACCTCGTCTGTCTCTGCGTTGTTCAGTGAGTAATGATTGATGAGCTGGCCGGCCAGATAATCTATGCTGTCGCTGTACATGGCTGAGGCGTCCTCCTCGGAGCCGTCGTTGTCCTTCACGTATCCGTCAAAGCTTCCTTTGTAGTTGACGTCGAGAATGTTCTGCATGTATGTCTGATAGGTGGTCTTCTTGCGGTGAAGACAGCCTGTGAGTGATGTCATCACGAGGGTTGCCGCGAGACCTAATATGACAAGTTTTGAATGGTGTTTCATCTATATGATCCTCCGTAAAATTTAAATTCAATGAGCAGTTACAATATAGCATAAAAAAAGTGGTTTGTAATCATAAAAGGTAAAAATACTTTGCTTACAGAATTATGTGTGCTATAATTACGGAGTATCTACAATAGGATTAGTTTTTCGGAGGTAAGGTCATGGCAAAACAGGTAGAAGATGTTGTAACTGACGATAGAGTAGAATCACTGAAGACAGTGAAGTTTGGTGGATATGATAAGGCATCCGTTGATTACTATATTGATGAACTTAAGGAAAAGCACAATAAAGAAGTAGAGGAGCTTAAGGCGAACGTCAACAAGCTCAGCGAGGCTGTTCTGAGTCTCAAGACCATGAGAGAGGTCAATATGACAGAGTCTTCCAAGACCATAGAGACTCTCAAGAAGACCAATTCAGAGCAGGAGAGCGAGATAGAGTCACTCAAGGAGCAGATCAATGCATACAAGCAGAGAGAGCTTGAGAATGCAGGAAGATACGAGTCAATATCAAGAACACTTCTTGAGGCCCGTGAGAGCGCAGACGCACTGATCGCACAGACTGAGAAGGAGTGCACAGACAAGAAGAATACTATAACTGCAGAGCTCGAGGCATACGAGACAGATGTCAAGGAGAGATGCACAAAGCTCCAGACAGATACAGAGATACAGTGCCAGCAGATGTATGATCAGACCGAGGCAAAGTGCAACAGCATGAAGGATGAGGCATACTCAGAGGCAGAGAAGACAAGAAATAAATCTCACGCAGATGCAGAGGCTCTGTCGGCAAAGACAGATTACGAGTGCAAGGTTATGAGAGAGGAAGCTCAGAAGGATGCTGCCAATACAAGAAATGCAGCCACAGATGATGCAACCAGACTTCGCAACAATGTGAAGAAGGAGTGCGAGAGCGTAAGCAGATATATGTCAGATCTTCTGTCATCACTGGACAATGTTATTTCTGCATGTGCTTCAACAAAGGATGTTGCCGACAAGGCATTTACCGGACTGAAGAGCGAGGCAACTGCTATGGTTAGTGATGCTGAGGATGCACAGTAGTAATATATGATATATGGTAACATGAAACTTTTCTATGTGATGGGACATAGGAAAGTTTTATGTGCATTAAGGGGTAAATAATATACGGGGTGTATAATAATGGGATAAAACTGCACTTGTGCAGTGGATATATGGAGAGATATTTATGGAGATAAACAGACTTAGTGGTTATTCAGATTTTCTGGGAATAGTTGAATATCCTGCGGTTGTGTTCTGCGAGGATGGTGAAGTCCTCAGCATAAACAATGCCGCAGTTAAGATCGTGGGTTCGGATGTTGAATCCATTGCCATGGAGCCGGATAAGTTTATGGTCAGCGATGAGTTCTGGCCGACACTTGACGACAAGAAGGCTATCATATGGCACAGACTTGGACTTATAGTTAACGACAAGGACAGATATGTAGTCAGTGGATTTGTCAACCAGTTTGAATATGGTGACAAGAAGGCGTATATGGTATTGTTTGAGCTTCGATCAGACGTTACGATAGGAAGCGTGAGTCTTGAGAGGATCATAAACCATATAGGCGTTATAGCTTTGTATCTGTATAAGCCGGAGGGTGTATGGAGAACGAGATACGTATCTAAGAACATATCTGAGTATGGATATACAGATGGCAATTTCTACAGTGGGCTGGTGGGACTCAGCGACCTGCTCCCTAAGAGTGATTATGACCTTCTGATCGGACAGCTCTACAAGGTTCAGAATACCGGAGTGGATGATTTTGAGATGGAGACTAGGATCGTATCAGCTCACAGAGATATAAATAAGATGAGACTTAAGTGTCACATCGTGAGAACCACAGATGGCGACATGGATGGAATAGAGCTCCTGTTCATAAAGGACAAGGAGACAGGATACAATGAGGATCAGGCGGCGTATATATTATCTGCCATGTCTAAGATCAAGAGCTTTGTCATGGTACAGCAGTACGAGAATGGCAGACCGATCTTCAAGTATATAACCCCGAACGCCAAGCAGATGGGAATAAATGTGGATGCCATCAAGCTTGGTGACAGACTCATAGAGGATTATATCCATCCGAAGGACAGAAGCAGGGTTATGGCGAATGTCAGAAACGCCACGAAGCGCGAGGACAAGGACTACGAGGAAGAGTTCAGGATAGTCAACGACAGAGGCGAGGTTATCTGGGTGAAGTCCCAGAGCTCTGTGACACAGGCGGCTGATAACACATACACGGTTGAGTATTTTATATCTGATATTACGGACAAGAAGGCTCTTGAGAACAGTGTTGAGCGCGCTAAGAAGGAGTTCGATGACAAGCTCTCATACATTATGAAGACAAATACCAAGTCGGATGAGGAAAGGAATCAGATAGATACCGAGAAGTGGACTCTGATAACGAAGGCGTTCTCTGCACTCACAGGACTTTATACAACTATCATAGATCCTGTGGGCAAGAAGATGGTTGAGCCGGCCGGCCCTCAGAAGCATATGGGTTATTTCTATGATATGTTTGAGAAGCCTCAGTATAAGCAGATATATATGAAGCTCAATGAGGTAGTTCTCAGGAACAATGTTCCGGTTATGATGGAGATGGACGATGACATCACGGGAAGTATGATCTGTGGTGCACCGATCATGATAGATGGCAAGCATGTGGCAACATGGATATGCTGCTCATATGATGACGAGGATGCGAAGAAAATGGAGAGTGTATACAAGGTGCAGTGGCAGCTTGGACGCATTTTCTCCGAATACGCATTCAGCTCTCAGATCCTGGCAAAGGAGGCGATCCGTGCCAAGTCAGAGGAGGTCATAATGGAGAACAAGCTGCAGTGGCAGAAGATTCTGCTTGATGCCCTGAACACTTCAGATAAGAGCTCCCAGCAGGTTATCAATGACGTAATAGCACAGGTGGGCGAGGTCTTAAATGCTGACGTGGCAGCCCTGTATGTGAAGGACAAGCAGGGAGATCTGGATTGCCAGTATATCTGGTCCAAGAATCAGAGCATGTCTGCAGAGGAGTATGTGACAGAGTGGCAGCGCGCCAACATGAAGTTCAGATCATGGCAGAATGGTCAGGGCTCGGGCAAGCTGGTGGACAAGGGATACCTTGTGATAGATGCAAAGCATATGGATGAAGCAGCTAAGAAGATCATGTCAGGGGGTCCTGTTAAGAGCTTTACCGCAGTTCCTGTGTATGTCAATGGCAATTATGGAGCGGTATTTGTGCTGGCGAATACCTCTATCAACAAATTGTGGACCACAGAGGAGATTGAATTTGTAAAGCAGACAGGTGATGTACTCAGAAGTGCCCTTGAGAAGATAGAGAGCGATGACAGTGTTAAACGCATAAACAGTGTTCTCCTCGATACATATAACTATATTGATGAGGGTATATTTATTAGAGAAGTTGATACTGGAAGAGTGCTGTTCTCGAACAGGACTCTGAACGATATGCTTGGATATGATTTTACAGACAAGGACAGTAAGCTCCTTATAGAGAATCTCAGAGATAAGTACAAGCTCATGGGAGGTCCGGATCAGCATCTGGCTACGGACAGCAAGGAGGTCAACTGGAGAAGCTATATAAGAAGTCTCGACAAGATCATGGATTTGACTGAAGTTAGCATGAAATGGCTTGACGGCAGCAATGCATCTCTTGTAATATTAAGGGACGTGAACGAATAGAAGGGGGACTTGTGATGGCAAGCGCAGATATTGGTATAGATTTAGGTACAGCCAGTATACTGGTGTATGTGAAAGGCAAAGGAGTCGTACTCAAGGAGCCTTCAGTAGTTGCATACGACAGGGATACTAATAAGATAGTGGCTATTGGTGAAGAGGCGAGACTTATGCTTGGAAGAACTCCGGGTAATATAGTGGCCATCAGACCTCTCAGGCAGGGCGTAATCTCTGATTATACGATAACAGAGAAGATGCTCAAGTATTTCATACAGAAGGCTGTCGGAAGGAGTTATTTTGGAAGACGACCTAGGATCAGCGTATGTGTACCTTCTCAGGTTACAGAGGTTGAGAAGAAGGCAGTTGAGGATGCAACTTATGCGGCCGGTGCCAGGGATGTGTCCATAATTGAGGAGCCTGTGCCAGCCATTGGCGCAGGAATAGATATATACAGACCATGTGGTAACATGATAGTTGATATAGGTGGTGGAACTGCCGATATAGCAGTCATCTCTCTCGGAGGTCCTGTTGTCAGTGCATCCATTAAGGTGGCCGGAGATGATTTTGATGAGGCAGTTGTCAGATTCATGAGAAAGAAGCATAACCTTCTCATAGGAGAGAGAACCGCCGAGGAGATCAAGATCAAGATAGGTACATGTTACAGAAGACCTGAGAATATAACGTTGGATATACGAGGCAGAAACCTTGTAACCGGTCTTCCGAAGACTGTTACGGTCACATCGGATGAGACGGAGGAGGCACTTCGTGAGCCTGCGTCCCAGATATGTGAAGCTGTTCATTCAGTTCTGGAGAGAACTCCTCCTGAGCTTGCTGCTGATATTGCAGATCGTGGGATAGTTCTGACCGGTGGTGGTGCGCTGCTCCACGGACTTGAGGAGCTGCTTGAGGAGAAGACAGGAATAACCACCATGACAGCGGAGGATCCACTCAGAGCGGTGGCCATTGGTACAGGAAAGTACATCGAGCTTCTCAGCGAGAAGAACAATTAAGACAGGAGCTGAGGACTCAGTCTTCAGAGGAGAGAAAACTTGGTAAGAGAAGGTTACGTAGAGAAAGTTATATATAAGAATGAAGACAATGGGTACGCCGTCTTCGCCGTTGAGGGCGAGGACGGCGAAGATATTTTTGTGGGGAATCTTCACGGCGTTGCAGAGGGGATCTATGTATCGGCGGAGGGGGATTATGTAGAGCATCCAACTTATGATTTGCAGTTCAAATTCACCTCATGTGAGATCAAGATGCCGGATGATGTGCTCAGTATTGAGAAGTACCTCGGTTCGGGCATCATAAAGGGTGTCGGAGAGGCTCTGGCAAAACGTATAGTGAAGAAGTTCCGCATGGACTCACTCAGGATAATCGAGGAAGAGCCGGAGCGCCTTGCGGAGATACGTGGAATATCAGAGAGGAAGGCCAGAGACATTGCCGTGTCATACAACGAGAAGAAAGAGATGCAGGATGCGCTCATGTTCCTGACCGGTCTCAATATCCCGGTGAACCTCGCTGTAAAGATCTACAATGAATACGGTGACGAAGTGTACGACATAGTGAGGACAAATCCCTATAAGATAGCAGAGGATATAACGGGCGTTGGATTCAGGACAGCGGACGAGATTGCGGACAGACTTGGTATCGGGAGAGATTCGGATTTCAGGGTAAGAGCCGCTATTATGTATGCCCTATCCGGTGCAAATGGACTTGGCCATATGTATATTCCCCAGAAGATGCTGGTAGACAAGACATATTCATTGCTGATGAATGAGTACATGCCATATGATCCGGAGCTTGAGATGTCTATATGCAATCAGATACTTGAGCTCAGCGTTGCCGGCAAGATAATCATAAAGGAGTTGAAGGACGATCCAGATTCAGGGGAGCTCCCAGATGTGAGCCTTGATGATCCGGTGGCTGACATAGACATGGATTTGCTGGATACGGAGTCAGAGTCAAACGTGACAAATGCCGTGTATGCAGCACCTAATTATTATATGGAGCTCAATTCGGCAAGACTTCTGTGTGAGCTCAACATAGATTTCTCAAAGGCAAAGCTCAAGATAGACAAGGTTGTTGAGACGGTAGAAAAGTCAGAGAATATGAAGCTGGCTGATGCCCAGAGACTTGCCATAAGAAATACCGTGGATCACGGCATTGCGGTCATAACCGGAGGCCCCGGAACCGGAAAGACAACGATCATAAATGTACTTATCAAGATATACGAGAGCTTCAGGATGAAGATAGTTCTCGCTGCGCCTACAGGACGTGCAGCCAAGAGGATAACAGAGGCCACAGGATACGGAGCACAGACCATACACAGAATGCTCGAGCTTACGGGCGGAGTGGAAGGAGAAGAGACTTCTGCGTATACATTTATGCGGAATGAGAGCAATCCACTTGAGGCCGATGTTATCATAATAGATGAGATGTCCATGGTTGACAGCAGCATTTTCTACAGTCTGCTCAAGGCTGTGGCTCCGGGCACAAGACTTGTGCTTGTGGGTGATTCGGATCAGCTTCCGTCAGTTGGCCCGGGAAATGTGCTCAAGGATATCATAGCGTCCGGTGTGTTCAGCGTGTCGGTGCTGGACAGGATATACAGACAGGGCGAGGACAGCGATATCATAGGCAATGCCCACAGGATAAAGGATGGAGAGCATGTGGAGATCAAGAACAAGAGCAGGGATTTCTTCTTTGTTCCAAGGAATGGCTACAATGAGATCGTGGCAGAGCTCAAGGTGCTTCTGACAAAGCAGCTTCCATCATATTTTGGTGTGGATAAATCGGATATACAGGTGCTGACACCTATGCGTAAGTATGATATGGGTGTTGAGAACCTCAACAAGCAGCTTCAGGATGTCCTCAATCCGGAGGGACACGGAAAGCCTGAGCATGACCGGGGCGATGTGGTGTTCAGACAGGGCGATAAGGTCATGCAGGTCAAGAACAATTACAAGCAGGAGTGGAAGATATTGGATCCGTCGGGCAGATTTGCCAAGGAGGAAGGAGTCGGAGTGTTCAACGGCGATATTGGATTTGTAAAGGCTGTTGACGACTACGAGCAGAGGATTGTGGTGGAATTTGACGATGGAAGACAGACTGAGTATCCATACAACCAGCTTGAGGAGCTAGAGCATGCATTTGCGATAACCATACATAAGTCGCAGGGAAGTGAGTATCCCGTGGTTGTGATCCCGCTTCTCAGATGCCCACCTAAGCTTTTGAACAGAAACCTGCTGTATACGGCGGTGACGAGAGCCAGAAGAAGCGTGGTCATAGTGGGCAATATAGGACTGGTAAATACGATGATAGACAATGAGGATGAACAGAAGAGATACACCTCATTTGCACTGAGACTCAGGGAGATGGAGAGAAGATGAAACGATGCGCAGATAAGTTCGGGTTCGGACGACTGCTCACGGATCTCCTGTATCCCCGCCGGTGTGCGATATGTGACGAGGTGCTTCCGATGGGAGAAGGGCTGATATGCAGAGGGCATAACAGCCTTCCCTATGTGAAGGCTCCGTCATGTATGGTGTGCGGCAAGGAGGTCGACAGTGAAGAGCGGGAGCTCTGTCTGGACTGTGAAAAACATTCAAGAAATTTCGAAAGAGGTTTCCCCGTATTTAATTACGTGGAACCCGTCAAAGCCAGTGTTCTGGCGATAAAATACCATAACAAAAAAGAATATTGTGATTTTTACGGAGCTCAGATGGCGGAGAAGGTGCGCCCGTATGTCAGAAGGTATGGAATAGATGCGGTCACCTGTGTACCTTTGCACAGGAGAAAGCAGAGACAGCGCGGCTACAATCAGGCGGCTGTACTGGCGAAGGTTGTCGCTGATGAACTGGGGCTTCCATTCTGTGAGGATATGCTGGTGAGAAGAAAGTACACCACACCGCAGAAGAAATTGGACAACCTGGAGAGGGCAAACAACATAAAGACATCCATGGACATAGGCAGAGTGTACCCAGAGTACAGAAATATCCTGCTTGTGGATGACATATATACAACCGGTGTCACCATAGACGTGTGCGCCGGCCTTCTGAAGAAAGCCGGCGCACGCCATGTATATTATTCATCTGTATGTGTTGGCAAGGGGTGTTAGTCCTCGTCTGTATCGTCAACTATATGGAAGTCCTCGTCGCTCTTCTCTTCCTCCTCCGGCATGTACTCGTTGAAGATGTGTACAAATACCAGTGAGCACAGATAAGCGTGAAGTCCTGCGACACATATGAGCATAAGACCGAGCACGGTGGAGCTGAAATAGCATCCCGCTGCGATCGCTGCCGTTATCGCAACCATGAGAAGTGTCCATGGAAGATTCTTGATGGACATGAGGAATGCGTTCTTGATGGTCGCTTTGACTGTGTTCTCAAACTGCGCCTGAAGTGGGAATACATACAGGACAGTGAACAGGTAGATAAGTGACATGATGGTGAATATGACCAGCATACTCTTGATGTTCCTGCTCACGGCGAACCACATGTCAAATGCACACAGGACACCGGCAAGCAGAGCCAGAACTCCTATCCCTGTGGCCTGTTTGAAATTCTCCCTGAAGCTCTTGAAGAACAGCTTGACCACGCCGCCCTGACCGTTTCTGATGCATTTCATGGTGGTGTAGTAGAGTGCTGTGGTCGATGCACCTATCGTGAGGATTGGCAAGGAAGTCAGCAGCCACAGAAAATGCAATATTACTATATCGCACACTATGGTTAGAAAATTCATGATAGGATTATCTGTCGATAATGATCTGTTCAAAATAAAATACCTCTCTTTCTTTATCCAAAAAATATTACAAGCCTAAGCCATCAGATCTTCCTTTGTAAGGGTCTCAAGTGTGGCTACGTCAATGTTGTCCATGGAAACTATTCTGGTGGCCTGCCTGGATATGGCGGATTCCATAAAGTTACGGACTTCACGGGCGTTGGCAAATGTATCGTCGTGATGTGCGGCTTTGTCGTGCCAGTATTCTGAGGCGTATGCGCGGGCATCATCGTCCAGCTTGTATTCCTGCTTGGAACACATGCTCTCGAAGATGGACATAAGCTCGTCCCCGGTGTAATCCTCAAATGTGATGAATTTGTTGAATCTGGAACGAAGTCCCGGGTTGGAGCTCAGGAACCGTTCCATGAGATCCGGGTAGCCGGCAACTATGACTATGAGATCATCTCTGTGATCCTCCATAGCTTTGAGCAGCGTGTCCACTGCCTCCTGGCCGAAATCATTCTCACCTTTGCCTGCGGTGAGAGTATAAGCCTCATCTATAAATAAGATCCCGCCGAGGGCTGATTCTATGACCTCGGTTGTCTTGACGGCTGTCTGACCAATATATCC
>ERZ779922.2758-NODE-2758-length-9785-cov-3.202364_pt1 | contig 9785 bp, 8 predicted proteins | sample MGYA00511544_ERZ779922 | MGnify/ENA primary metagenome ERZ779922 (study PRJEB29588, sample SAMEA2154516) | human gut metagenome | biome: human gut; feature: human-associated habitat; material: faeces | place: Denmark | collected 2008/2010 ... | reverse complement strand
CTCCTGCGGGAGCGCAAAGTTACTGGCAGGGACGCTTCGCTGCCTGCGCCTTTGTGGACTTTTCTCTTTGAATTGGTTGCCCGTGGAACAGTTGGGGCGTTGCCCAAACCCCACAAGGGAGCTCCGCCCCGTGACCCCGCAAGGGGGATTCCCCCTTGACCCTTTTTCTGCCGCCCGGCTTGAGTGCTTTTCCCTACGCTTTGGGTTAAGCGGCTTTTTTCGCCTTTACAGCGGCAAGGGCTTCACATACCCCACCTCTACCCCAACTTCCTGCAGCTTCAAAATCATCGGCATCAGCCGCGCGTCCTCCGGCGTCTGCGTTACCAGATACAGCCGCACATTCGGCCCCATCCTCCGCATTGAAAGCATCATATCCACCATCTGACTATCCAAACGCGCTGTAATCACCACCGTACACCCCACCTTCCGCATCCGCCGCATTTCCAGCAGCAGCACCTTCGCGAAAGGCTCCGGATTGCTGAAATCCGCGCACGCAAGGTTTTCCAGCAGCATTTTCAGCCCCATGTCCTTGTCCAGCTCCACCGGGTGCGCGCCGGGAAGCGGCAGGCGCGCCGGATGCTCGGCTTTCGCTGCCTGTACCATCACCGACGCGGCGGTTTCAATCAGCGCGTCGCGCAGGTCGGCGTCTTCCTCCGAATCGGCCTGTTTCGGCGGTTCGGCGCAGTCCAGCAGGACGAGCGCGTCCGGCTGAACGGGGTCTTCAAAGCGGCGAACGAGCGCCTCCTGCTTGCGGGCGGATAACTTCCAGTGGATTTTCTTCATCGGGTCGCCGGGCTGATAGGTGCGCACGTCGGTAGGGTTCGTCACGTCCTCGGAGGCGCGCGCCATCGCTTCCGTGCCCATTTCGCCGGAGGACAGGCGGAGCGGCGCGATGTCGAACAGCTGCGGCAGTACGAGCAGTTCCCCGCCGTCCATATTCGGCTTCTGGCGAATCGTGCATACGCCGAAGAAGTCCGACAGCATCACGCTCTGCACGCCGGGTTGAATCGCGCCGACGTGCGCGGCATGGAAGGTAAGCTCCAGCGCCTGTGACCGCCCTGGACGGAGCTGCATCATCTGCGTACCGCTGGCAGTGCTGTTCGCGCCATTGACACCGGACAATTCCAGCCACATCGGGGCAAGTGGAATCCACCCGCGCCGCTTGACCTGCACGCTCAGCGTCACATCCTCGCCGCGCTGCACCCGCTCGGTGGAGGCGCGGGAGGATACCTCCAGCGTGGCGGACGCGCGGAACACGCCGGAAATCCCGCTCAGGCTCCATTCGTCCTCTTCTTCCGCCAGCGCGGAAAAAGCACACAGCAGCGCAATCAGCAGCGCGGGCATCAGGAAAACGGGACTGCCGGTGGAGAACGCCGCCGTCAGCAGTGTCAGCGTGACGAGAATGGGCAGCGTCAAATGCAGCGTCACCTGCCGCGCCGAACGGTTCTCTGCCTGCTTCATGGCGCTCACAGCTTCACCGGCACGGGCGTATTCTGAACGATGCGCCGGACGACACTTTCCGGCGTCACGCCCTTCATGCGCGCTTCGGGGCTGAGCACGAGGCGGTGCGCAAGCACTTGCACCGCCATGTGCTGCACGTCCTCCGGCACGATGTAGTCGCGCCCGGCGAGCAGCGCGCACGCCTGCGCCCCGTGGATGAGGGCAATGGCGGCGCGGGTGGATGCGCCCAGCTGCAAGGCGGCATCCTGACGGGTGGCGGCGGCGATGGTTGCCACATACGAGCGAACTTCCGGCGAGCAGTAAATCTGCGTGACCATTTCCTGCATGGCGATAACGTCCGCCGCCGAGCAGACGGGGGACAGCGTCGCCATCGGCTTCACCACGCCAGAATAGCGTTCCAGCACGTCCATCTCCTGCTCAATCGTCGGATAGCCGATGGACAGGCGCAGGAAAAAGCGATCCATCTGCGCTTCCGGCAGGGGATATGTGCCCACAAATTCGCCTGGATTCTGCGTCGCCAGCACGATAAAGGGCTGCGGCACGGGGTGCGTCACGCCATCCACCGTCACCTGCTGCTCTTCCATCACTTCCAGCAGGGCGGACTGCGTTTTCGGGCTGGTGCGGTTGATTTCGTCCGCCAGCACCACCTGACTCATCACCGAGCCTTCGCGGTATTCCGTTTCGCCGGTCTTGAAGTTGACCAGCGTGTAGCCTGTCACGTCGGAGGGCATCAGGTCGGGGGTGAACTGAATGCGCCGGAACGTGCAGTCCAGCGATTTCGCCAAGGCGCTGGCGAGCGTCGTCTTGCCCACACCCGGCACGTCCTCAATCAGCACATGCCCCCGGCACAACAGCGCAATCAGCGCATATTCGATAACTTCCTGCTTGCCCACGATAACGGTGCTGATATTGTTCATCAGCCTTTGAATCATTTGCCGCGGCTGCATACTGCGCCTCCTCTTCGTTGATTCCTCCATCAGTATACCCGTTTTCGGCGGATATTGCAAGCAAAGGGCGCTGTTTTTACATTTGCGCGCCGCGGAGAGAGAATGAATTTTCAACGCTCGTTTATCTTTCTGCTGAATGCTTGACACGGTCAAGGTTTTATGCTATGCTTCGTATTTGTTGATATTCCCGGCGCTTTGCCGTATTATGGGAGGAAAGCATGATTCGCATCGTCACCGAATCCATGTCCGATTTTACGCAGGAGGAAGCCAAGGCCGCTGATCTCATCGTGATGCCGCTGCCGATTCGCTTCGGCATGGAGGAATACTGGGATGACGGCGTATCCCTGACGCAGGATGATTTTTATGCGCGCCTGCGGGTCGCCAAGGAACTGCCCAAGACCAGCCAGGTGCCGGTGGAACATTACCGCAAGTGCTTCAACCGCCTGCTGGAGAATCCGGAGGATGAAGTGCTGGTGATAACCGGCTCGTCGAAGCTGTCCGGGTGCTACCAGTCGGCGTGCATTGCGCGGGAGGCGTGCCACGACCCGGCGCGCGTGACGGTGCTGGATTCGCTGAATGCGACGTGCGCGGAGTACATGCTCGTCGATCAGGCGCTGCGCTATCGCCGCGAGGGTGTCAGCGACATGCCGACCATGCTGGCGAAGCTGCGCGACGTGATGGCGCACTACAAAATCATCGGCATGGCGGCTGACCTCAAATATCTCGTCATGGGCGGACGCCTTTCGCCTTTGGTGGGCAAGCTGGGCAACCGCTTGAGCATCAAGCCGACGCTGAAGATTGAGGACGGCATCGTCAGCAAGGCGGGCATGGTGCACGGAATGGCGAAGGGGCGCGCGTGGTACATCGAGCAGCTGAAGGAGTGCCCGCCCGACCCGGACGTTCCGGTCTATATCGGCGGCGCGGACTGCCCGGAGACGGTTGCGCTCATCAAGTCGCAGATTGAAGCGGCGAATCTCGGCATTCAGGACATCCGCTGCGTCAAAATCGGGTGTCTGATTGGCACTTATGTTGGCCCTGAACTGACGCTCGTTGCGTGGAAGCGGAAGTAATCAAAACGGCAGCTCTCCCCAAATCGCGGGAAGGCTGCCGTTTCTTTATCGGAATCTGCACAGCGCAACGTGCAAATCCACCGTCACATGCGCATCTGCCCTTTGCGCCAGCGCATCCTTTTCTGCCGCCGACAAGTCGTGATTCAGCGGCGTCATGCGCACGAAGTCGCCCCATAATTCCGGCGGAACGGACAGCGTCTCATGTACCCGCACCGATTTTACCAGCTGCGCCTTCTCCCGCAGGTACGCATCCACCTGCCCTTCCTCGTAGGCGGACATGCCCCGCGCCGCGCGAATCTCCCGCAAATAGTCCTGCCCCGGATAGACCTTCACCAGCATGCCGTCCGGGGATAATACGCGGCGGAACTCGTCGTAATTCGCGGGGGTCAGCACATCCAGCACGGCGGAAAACGTGCCGTCCGCAAAAGGCAGACGGCGCAAATCCCCCACGCACCAGACGGCTTGGCAGGGCTGATTGGTTGCTTGCAGAATCGCGTCCCGACTGATGTCGATGCCCGCACCGATGCTGTCCGTTCGGCGCGTCAGCAGGGCGTTCAGGTACCAGCCTTCGCCGCAGCCCGCGTCAAGCAGCTTTTGGGGCGCATCCGGCAGCAGCGCGTCGATGGCATCCGCGACCGGCTGATAGCACCCCGCCGCGAACACGCGCTCACGGGCGGCAAACAGCGCCGCGTCATAGAATGTATCCGCCTGCGCCGAAAGCAGATTAACGCACCCGCGCCGATTCACATTTATGGCGTGGCCGCCCGCGCAAATCAAATTGTCGCCCTGCCGGGAAAGCAGCTGGCGGCAGACAGGGCAAATCAGCCCGTGCAGGTTAGAAACGGCGGCAAACAGCTTTTCGCGCTTGGAAAGCATCGCAAAATCCTCCTTGATATGCTGGACAAATAGGTCAAAGGGGTGTACAATATGCCTGAAATCCATCAGGAAAGGATGAGGAATATGTCTCGAATCGAAACCGTACGCGCCGCGATGATGCAGGCAATGAAGGATCACGACAAGGAGCGCAAGGAAGCGCTGTCGCTGCTGCTGTCCGCGCTGAAAAACAAGGCGATTGACAAGCGCGCCGACCTCACGGAGGACGAAGAGAACGCCGTCGTCCTGCGCGAAATCAAGCAGTGTCAGGAATCCATTGAGCAGGCGAACGGCCGTGAGGATATTATCGCGGAAAACACGCTGCGCATGAAGGTATATCAGGAGTTCGCGCCGAAGATGATGTCCGAGGATGAGGTGGAGGCGGAAGTGACCGCTGTGCTGGCGGAACTGGGGCTGGATGCGCCGACCGCGAAGCAGAAGGGGCTTATCATGAAAACGCTCATGCCGCGCGTGAAGGGCAAGGCAGACGGCGCGCTGGTGCAGAATGTGCTTGCGCGGCATCTGGCGTAAGTCATTATACCAGAAATCGAAATCAAAGAAAAGGGGGAGCAGCCCGCATGAGCTGCTCCCTTTTCGATTGGGTTAAGGCACTACCGCACAATTCGTCGGCAGCGCTGGCGATGCCTTTTCTGCCATCTGCTTCTTGCAGAAATCTCGATTTACCTCCAGTAAACCTTCGATTTCTGCAATCGCATCTGACAAAAAATGCATTCGCCATCGCACCAACTCATTTGTGCGGTATTGCCTTAAGACAACACTGCACAACTCGGCGTCACCTTAATCCGCGAAGGAAGCAACGAGGGCTGCATGGCAAAAAAGTGCAGCCCTCATTCTGTTTTGGAGGAGAAACAAACGATGAACATTATCCTGCTTTCCGGCGGCTCCGGCAAGCGCTTGTGGCCACTGTCCAACGATATTCGCTCAAAGCAGTTTATCAAGATTTTCAAGAAGGAAGATGGCGCTTATGAGTCGATGCTGCAGCGCGTCTATCGCCAGATTAAGCAGGTGGATACTGACGCAACCGTGACCATTGCGACCAGCAAGACGCAGGTGTCTGCTATCCACAACCAGCTTGGTGAGCATGTCGGTGTGAGCATCGAGCCATGCCGCCGTGACACGTTTCCTGCCATTGCGCTGGCAACGGCGTATCTGGTGGATGTGCTGCATATTGACCCGTCGGAATCGGTCGTCGTTTGCCCGGTTGACCCGTATGTGGAGGACGCTTACTTCGAGGCGCTCAAGGAATTATCGGCGCAGGCGGACAAGGGCGAGGCGAACCTCATTCTCATGGGCATTGAGCCGACGTATCCCAGCGAAAAGTACGGCTACATTATTCCACAGAACGGCGAACATATATCGTCGGTGGATACCTTCAAGGAAAAGCCGACGGCGGATGTGGCGGCGGAGTATATTGCCCGCGGCGCACTGTGGAACGGCGGCGTGTTCGCTTACAAACTGTCCTACATGATAAACAAGGCGCACGAGCTGATAGACTTTATCGACTATCAGGATTTGTTCAGCAAGTACGCTGCAATCAAAAAGATTTCTTTTGACTATGCCGTTGCAGAGCATGAAAAACAGATTCAGGTTGTGCGTTTTGCGGGCATGTGGAAAGATCTCGGCACATGGAACACCCTGACCGAAGCCATGGAAGAAACAATCATCGGCAAGGGTGAACTAAACGACAAATGCAGGGGTGTGCATATCATCAACGAGCTGGATGTGCCGGTGCTGGCGATGGGGCTGCATGATGTGGTGATTAGCGCATCAGCGGAGGGAATTCTGGTATCCGACAAGGAGCAAAGTTCCTACATCAAGCCATTCGTGGACAAGTACGAGCAGCAGATTATGTTCGCGGAGAAGTCGTGGGGTAGCTTCCGCGTAGTGGATGTGGAGATGAACTCGCTGACCATCAAGGTGACGCTGAACCCCGGTCACAACATGAATTACCACAGTCATCAGTACCGCGACGAGGTGTGGGTGGTGATTTCCGGCGCGGGTAGAACGATTGTCGAGGGGGTAGAACGTCCGGTCAAGACGGGAGATGTCATAACGATGACAGCGGGTCAGCGCCACACGGTCATTGCAGACACGGAGCTGAAGATGATAGAGGTGCAGCTGGGCAAGGATATCAGCGTCCATGACAAGAAAAAGTTCACTTTGTGATTGACAGGACGCATAAATTGGTATATGCTGTCTCTCGAAACGGAAGCAATGCCAAAACTACTGGAGGTGGAGGATGCCGGATGAGTAAAGTGCTTCTGATTACGAATATCCCTGCGCCGTATCGGGTGGATTTGTTCTACTATATGCAGACGCATCAGCAGACGCATGAGTTTTTCGTCATTTACACGAATCGCAATGAGGACAACCGGCAGTGGGTGATTGACGAGCGCAAACTCCTGCAATCGACGATTCTGGAATCCAAAATCATCAAGCACAAGGGCGAAGGGGATGTGCACTACCTGCATATTCCGCAGCACCTGACGAGGGAAATCACGCACATCAACCCGGATGTGGTGATTGCGTGGGAGTACAACCCGTCCGCGCTGAAAGCATTGCTCTGGTGCAAGCGCCACGGCAGGAAGTTCATCCACCTCACGGACGGCACGCTGCGTTCGGAGCGGAACATCGGGCGCGTGCAGAAGCTCATGCGGCATATCATCATCCATCATGCCGATGCGTGCATTGCCAGCAGCACCAAAGCGAAGGAAAAGCTGCTGCACTGGGGCGCGCCGGAGCGGAAAATCTTCCTTAGCCTGCTGACGGTGGACATTTCGCGCTTCCAGTTTGCCGAAAAGCGCGAAAATCAGCATGCGCTGCTGTTTGTGGGCAGAATTATCCCCCTGAAAGGGCTGGATTTGCTCCTGCGCGCGCTGCCGAAGCTGCATCAGCCGTTTGAACTGCTGATTGTCGGCGACGGCGAGGCGGACGAGAAGGCGAAATTGATGGCGATGGCGGAAGAAACGCACGTTGCGCAGCACATTCACTGGCTGGGATTCCAGTCTGGCGAGCCGCTGGCGGATGCCTATCGCCGGGCGAGCGTGTTTGTTCTGCCGACCCGCGAGGACTGCTTCGGACTTGTGCTGCTGGAAGCGCTCTGTTCCGGCACGCCGATTGTCGCGTCGAAGTATGCCGACGGCGCGTATGACACCGTGCATCCGGGCGAAAACGGGCTGATTGTTGACCCGGAGGATGCCGACGCGCTGGCGGAAGCCATCGACAGCATTCTGAGCAGCGAGGAAATTCAGCGGCGCTATTCGCAGAACTGCCGCCAGTATATTCCGCAATTCGAGTTTGAGGCGGTCATGCAAGGGTATCTGCAGGCGATTGCGTTCGTCACATCAGGCAACAAATAACATCAAAGTGCCGTACTTTTGTGGCAGCTTTTTTGTTCCGCCGCTTGACAGTGGTGCTATAATAGGCGTGATGAAGCGCCACACCTTCATCCGAAAAGAGGAAATTGGTATGAAAACAATGCATCACGGTCAAATGTCGGAATCTTTCCTGACAGCCGTCTTTTTGTCCTTGTCCGGCGGCTTGCAGGATGCGTATACCTACTTGTTTCGCGGCAAAGTGTTCGCCAACGCGCAGACGGGCAACATCGTCCTGCTCAGCGCGCATATCATGGACGGGCAGTGGGGGATGGTACTGCACTACTTCATCCCGCTGTGTGCGTTTGCCTTTGGTGTGCTGGTGGCGGAGAGAATGCGCGAGCGCTTCCGCTCCATGCAGCGGCTGCACTGGCGGCAACTGGTCGTGCTGGGAGAAATGCTCCTGCTGCTGATTGTCGGCTTCCTGCCCGAAAGCTGCAATCTGCTGGCGAACGCCATCGTGTCGTTCTCCTGCGCGATGCAGGTGCAGGCGTTCCGCAAGGTGGACGGCTATGCGTTTGCCAGCACGATGTGCATTGGCGACCTGCGCAGCGGTGTCGAGGCGTTCTGCATTTGGAGTAAAACGCACGAACCGCACGCGAAAGATCGGATGCTTCGTTATTTCGGCATCATCCTGCTCTTTGCGCTGGGCGCGGGCATTGGCAGCGTCAGTGCAGGGCGCATCGGCGCACATGCCATCTGGATTTCGTGCCTGCTGCTGCTGGCAGCCTTTGCACTGATGTTCATCCGCGAGGATCTGGAGCAGAATCCGCTCATCGAAAAGGACATCAGCGCAATCCGCAAGGAAACGGCGGAAATCGACCGGACGCTCAAGCAGGAGCTGAAAGAGGAGCAGCAGGAACTGAAGGAAAACGCGGCTCACAAACGATAATATAAATAGGAAATCCGCCGCCGCAAACAGCTTTGCCGCGGCGGATTTTTCTGCGATGAATTTGTCCAATCTGGCTATGTTAAGAAATCGTTTTTCCCGTATTGCAAATTCCGAATCTCGGTGCTATAATGTGCATGGTTTCCCCAAAAGTAACTCACGGAAGCGAGGTATAATATGAAGCAAGAGAAGAAAAACAGCCGTGTACGGCTCATCCTTGTGATGATCGTACTGCTGGCGGCCTTGCTTGCAGCCATCTTTCTGACTGACCCCGGCGGAGAGAAAACCGAGTCCATTCAGGCGGTCATGAAGGATGCCGTGCTGCATGAAGACAACCAGATGGCTTTTCTGGGAATGCAAGTGAACCCGTCGGTCATTTCCGACTGGGTGGTTACGGGACTGCTGCTGGTTGTGGCGGCGCTGCTGCGAATTTTCGCAATTCCGCACTTCAAGCTCGTTCCCGGCAAGCTGCAAAGCGCACTGGAAGCACTGGTTTCGTTCTTCCGGGATATGGCGAAGTCGTACAGCCCGCATCGCAACGGGTTCCTCGGCGTGTACATATTCAGCGCGGGGATGTACATCGCTGTCGGTACGCTCTTTGAACTGCTGGGCATTCAGGGCGTGACGACGGAGGGAATGTCGATGTCCCTGCCTGCGCCGCTGTCTGACATCAACGCGGCGATTGCGATGGGGCTGATGTCCTACGGCGTCATCATGTCCGGCGGCATTGCCAGCAATGGCGGACGCGGCATCCTGCTCACGCTGAAAGAATTTTCCCTGCCCATCTCCATGAGCTTCCGACTTTTCGGCGCGCTGCTGAGCGGTCTGCTGGTGTCGGAACTGGTGTACTACACGATTTCTCTGAGCTTCGTGCTGCCGGTGCTTGTGGGCGTTCTGTTCACGATTCTGCACGCGCTCATCCAGACCTACGTTCTCACCATGCTGACAGCCAACTACTACGGCGAGGTCAGCGAACCGCCGAAGAAAAAGGCGAAGAAGGAAAAGAAGCCCGCCGGTGCTGTTCCGGCGGTGAATTGATTTGAGGAGGATTTTGATTATGAAGAAGTTTGCAAGCGTTCTCGTTCTGGCTCTGATGGCTGTGCTGATGCTCTCCGTGTTTGCGCCCGCGCTGGCTGAAGAAGCGGCTGGG
>ERZ779922.2745-NODE-2745-length-9867-cov-2.822666_pt1 | contig 9867 bp, 5 predicted proteins | sample MGYA00511544_ERZ779922 | MGnify/ENA primary metagenome ERZ779922 (study PRJEB29588, sample SAMEA2154516) | human gut metagenome | biome: human gut; feature: human-associated habitat; material: faeces | place: Denmark | collected 2008/2010 ... | reverse complement strand
CATAAGTCCGCTCCTGCCAATCGCCCAACGACGAGTCGGCAGCTGCGCTATCTTCCCGATATATGACCTCACCCCGCTGTTCGATCGTCCACAAACCATTTATGAAACGCACATTCTTCGTATCGTCGTCCTCCACATTCCAAGCAAAACCGCCCGAAGGCAACGTTCGCCGCTCCAAAATCTCATTCGGTTGCCCGTCGGAGAAAAACAATTCCACTTGGGACGAATCGGGAGAAAAAACGATATAGGCCGAACGGTTATCCCCTCGAACCGACTCCGTGCGGATACCCTTCTCGAACACCCGTATACAATCCTGCGACACCTCACTCCACACATATCCGGCAGAGCCTATGCAACCATGCCCGTCCCGGTCGCCACCGAGTAACGCCCTTTGCGGATAAGACACCATTTTCAAAGCCCCCATTCCCTTTTCATACCTTCCCCGGTAAGTAATCTCGGCCGTATCGCCCAGCAGCAATCCGTCGACCCCGCTTTTATCGGTATCGACCGTACTGAACGACAACGTGTCATTGTCGTCGGTGACGATAGTAACCGTATTCATGGTAGCATCGCATACAATTCCCCGAGCTTCACTGTAATTCGACTTGGACGAACAACCGCACAATAACCCCACGATTGCAAAAGACAATAATAATGTTCTCATATCTTCAAAATTTAATTTTCTTTATTCGATTTCCTACCTCAAAACCCGACAAGAGAAAAATAGAAACAAGACAAACCCCATATTCCCATTCCTCACATCGAGTCATATCCTATATTCGAAAAACCAAATATACACAAATATCTTCCATTCCATACAAACCGGGACATTAAAATCCCCATCTATCCAAAAGGAACAGCTCCCTGCCCGTTTTAGTTTAATAGATGTTCAAGCTCCCACCACCCCAAAAGATATATATTGAAGAGTTAAGATATTCGTTAAAAGTATTTCCCCTCCTCCTCTGCCGTGTCCCGTAGCCTTACGGGGTGTTTTGCTATGCAAAATATAAGGGAGGTGGCACGAAGTGACGGAGGGGTTAAGATATTAGTTAATTGATTTCAAGAAGCAATATTGAATACCTTTAATCTTTCTTCCCTATGTTGCGAAGCAATATAAGAAAACTACCGAAGAAACAAAGGGGAGAGTATATAAAAGAAGAAGCCCCACTAATTATCGACTGATTCATTTTACACCGCCGTAATAAACTTCCGTTCCGTCTGCAAAAAAGCCGTTGCAAAAAACTTGCAACGGCTTTTTTGCGGAGTAAGGGGGATTCGAACCCCCGATACGCTTTTGACGTATACACGCTTTCCAGGCGTGCCTCTTCAACCACTCGAGCATCACTCCCTCGGGTCGATCCCGTAAAAACGGTGGCAAATATAATACATTTTTCGGGTTCGACGAAAGTTTTTACAAAAATAGTATCTCATTTTTACGACAGCCGCCCGAATTACCCCTTGATAATATTTACAGAAAGTACCTTATCGTCCACATGAACATACAATGTGTACACCCCCGGCATTAACCCCGACATAGGAACCAGCACAGAATACTCTCCCTCATCTTCTTCACGACTCGGTGTCCGTCTCAGACAAATTCCCGCACTACTGTGCAAAGTGAACCACACCGAAGCCGAACGAGTAAGTTTATATTTTATCGTCAAGTCACTCTCCACCGGATTGGGCAGATATTCCGCCTCGGTAAAAACATTCTCGATCGGTAGGATCTCCTCCTCAATCGATTCATCGTCGGCACTACGGTCACTCTCCCCACTCAGATAATCGGGTGGATAGTAAAACGATACAGCCGAGAGTATCGTATCGACCTGTGTACCATGCAGCGTGGAAGTCTCGCTCTCGAACACCGGATAACGATTCTGCGGCACATACCAAGCATACGTATCCACACTCACCGACAAGCTGTCTTTGCATATCCTCACATATCGGCGGGCGGTATGTACCCGCAGGGCGTTTCCGAAAGTCTCTCCCGGTAATCTCAATTCACCTTCGGCATCGGCTGTGACAGTCGTCGTTCCCCCGACGAAAAGAGGAATACGCTGACCATACCGTCCTGCTCCTTCGAAACGACTCGTCAGAGAATCGCCATAAGCGAAAGGATAACGCAACAAAAGTTCGGGACGAGCATAATCGATATAGAAAGTCGCATTCTCATGTCCCACACACCACAGGCTATCGCTTCCTTGCCGGTAATAATAACGGTTACGCCCCTCGCGACCACAAAGAATATCCATATGGGAACTGTCCGGAATAAAATATTCCACGGGAAGTTCCTCCGAAAGGATTTGCATTCCTCGGAAGTCCCACCGGCATTTCGTTCCGGCCCTGCCCGGTTCTTGGTACTCGACCAGCATTTTGACGAATGCCTCCCCGGCTTCCAGCCGGTTGCTGTCGGCAGTCAATTCTATTGCCGACAAAACTTGTACAGCTGCAATACCAGCTGTAAATAATAAAACACGTATATTCATAACATTTCTCTTTATCCGTTTCATCGTTCTATTCATTCCGATAATGGTACTTATACAATGTCGTAGTTTTCTCTCCCTCTTTCACACGCACCAATCGCCCCGCATCATCATACTCATAATAAGTCGTATGCCCCCGAGGATCGGTCGAAGAGGTAATTCCCACCAGCGGCTCATACGTATAAACGGTTACTTGTGCCGACGGCAGTTCCGTACGCAATCGGGCCAGCAACATTTCGTCTGGAATTTCAGCCGCAGCGAAAGCCTCGGCATCCCCTATGATGCTCTCTACTTGCTCCCAAGAGGCATTCTTGATTTCCGCCACCGGGTATTGATAACTATATCCCCACAAGTAAATGGTAGTTAAATCATCGCTCGTTATACACAATGGATTTCCATGAGAATCGTATCTACTGTATTTCGACTTCAAATAAAATGGATTGCTCTCAAACGATATCATAAACTCACTCGGTTTAAACACTTTCGGATAAAATTGCTTATAACTTAACTTTTGAGTGGACAACAATACATTCTCGAATTTTTTCTTGTATTCCTGCCGTTCTATGATAGGAGAGACTATGTTATTTTTTATCATTCCCTTATATGGGTCTTCATTTTTATAAGCATCGGAAAAGACATATTCATTCTTTATCTCCAACATTTCACCATCACTGGTCGTTTGAACAATACTAATCGGCTTTAAATAAATAGAATCATACGCATAACTTTCATTCTTTACAAAATTACCGTTATCTGTCCACAACGAGTCTATCGTTTCCGATAAAACGGGAGTAGAGGTATCTATCAAATATCGATCTTGAAGGAAAAACGGAAAACTCCTCGAATGTTCAAAATGTCCATAAATAAGATCCAAACGCTCGAATAAATCAGGAGTCAGAATTAAATCGTCTAAATCGGTTGTACTTAAAGAACCTATACGGACAAAAGACGGTGGATAAAACGTTGTTTTTGTTACGCTTAAATTTCTCAATTTGATGCGACTTAATAATTCATATTCATTTCTTATTATCCTTTCTGACACCCAATTTCCTATTTCGTCCTGTCTTTGAACCAACGTCTCTATCAAATTCCCCGATTTCCATCTTCTCCATGTATGCAACCGGGGAAAAGTCAAATCATTATTAGGCCGAGACCTAGTATACAAGTTTCGGTGTTCTTCAAATCGATATACACTCCTACCGATATTTTGTTCGTTCGTACCGATATATTCTATAACCTCGGGATATCTGATTTGGTTTCCTGTTCCCAAAGTTAAAGCTCCGTTCATATCAGATGAATAGAATCTCTTTCTAAATGAAAATTCGTGATAGCGAATAAACCCTTGATTTTCTGTCCTCATTTGAAAAAGAATGCCGTCTGCCTCATGAATATAATTTTCTGCACTATCGGGCATCAATTCCAATACACCCGGAGAATATTCATAACTTCTGCTAGTTTTATTTCCTTTTCCATCATCGTTGATAATTCGATGAATCCGTAATCCTCCTCCCGGTTTATTATCTTCCCCATAACGATTCAACTGATATTCAAACTCCGAAAAACCACCGGTAGGATAAATTATTTTTTCTAAAATATATGCTTGGGCAAAATATTCAGAAGGAGTTCTATCGCAGGACCCGATGGCATAATTATATAACAGACCTTTTTCCAACACACCCCATGCTCCATTTTTTACTTGGTTCCGTTTAAATGTCAAATAAAAATTAGGAATCAAAGACGTATTGTCGTTACAACCATTATAATATCCCCAATAATCCAATGCATTGGTATGTTCCACTTGGGGAAATCGTACATCATTATATTCAAACAAATATCGAGAATCGCACACTCGTCGAGAATCTAAAAACTCAACAGAATTTAATGCATTCCACCGCCCCGATTCGTCAAAAGCGGTTGTGTTGAAACGAACACTTCTTAATAACTCGTTTCTATTATCGAAAATATCTATACTCGAAACTCGCTCGCCCCCATCTATCGAATTAAATACAATTTTCCCCAATGGAAAAATAATCTCCGATATTGTTTTTATATTATACAATAACTCTCTATATCCGTTATATACCAAACATTCTATACTAGACCCAGTATAACTATCTCCAAAATAAGTATGCGTTCCCTGCACATCTTCTATAATCTCATCTCCCTGACGACCATCTTTTATTTCCACAAAATGATTGGGAACCCAAATTTTATACGTAAAACTCCCATTTCGCGATGCATCTCTGTATTTAAAAACAATACTATCTTTTCCGTGGCTCGGCTTTATTCCGGTCAAAAGCCAACTCGACTCGAAATTGCTACCCGTATATTCCACAGCCTTCGATTGCCCGTCTAAGGATTTACCAAATCTATATTGAACTCCTTTATCGTCATAAATATCGATCTTTTGAATAAGATGACCGGCCCACTCGGGTTCTATTTTTAACGAATTATGCGGGAATTTAATTACTTCGTCAAATCTACCCACAACAAATTTCCCGACGTTATCATTAAACCGATAGGAAAAAATATCATATTCCGAGTCAAGTACCGTATTCACCAACTGCCCGCAAGCCAATCGTTGTAATATTTTGAAATCCTCTTCATCTGTTTCTGTAAGATAGCCCGCCTCCAAAGAATCTACGTTAAACATAGGAACCCGCTTGTCTGGTTTCCCCATAATTGTTCGTGACACCAATCCTCCCACATCTATAATCCACCCCGTAGCGACATTCGACAACTGAGTTTCATAAAATTTCACACCTGCATGATGGTATCGCAATGTTATCGGCATCTCTATTCCCTCCATCTTTACAGTATACAATGGTATGGATATATCAGCAATTCCTGTATTATAATTAACCTGATAATCTCCATAAATATGAAATGCGGCAGCCCTCGGAGATGGAGGAATAATGGGTCTATCCTCCGGCAAACTTTGTTGATTTTGGCCGATTATACAAAAAAATGGGAATACGACTAGCACAATTATAATCCTAATATTTTTCATATTCAATTATACTAAATTGTGATTATACACTTCTACATGTTATCCTTTAATATCAGGCTTCCGCAAAGACGCTTCGCCCTCGGTGATCGATCCTTGTTCCTCTATTATTCGCTTTCGCAGTTTTCCTTTTTAGTCCTGTAATAACACGACATTTCTCTTTTCCTATAATCATCTTCTTGCTTTGAAACTGGTTTTCATCTGATTTTTTAATTGTAAGGGGTGTCTAATTTTACTGTTCAGATAGTTTTCTAATATTGTATGCCCATATTTAAATCAATAGATATAGTTTTATTGGTCATAAATGAACGAAATTTACCAAAACGTCCGTTGTCGTCCTTTATTACAAAATAAGACAATCATCCGAATGTAAAATCCATACCGTTTGAACTTTCAGTAATATAATCTATACTATATTTGACAAGTCAAAAGGAAGCAATCTTTTTATTTTTTCCATTTTTCAAAATAAAATAACATATCGGTATTGTAACAAACTCAGAAAATAAAGCAGGCAAATTAATAAATTCTAATGCCATTATATCAATATCTATATTCCAAGATTGCCAAATAATAAGTGACAATAATACCGAAATACAGAACTGAACTAACAACGATAAAGCGATTTTATATTTGCGATTTTCCACTTTTCGTAAAACAAAAAACAATACGATACAGCTAACTATATATATTATAGAGCCCAAAAAAAGTTGGAGCGATATCAACTCCCAAATTGAAATATATTGTTCGTCCATATTATTTATTATTGTTCCCATTCTATTTTTTCTGTCTTTGGATCATAATTAATAGGCTTGAAATTATCTTGATACTCCTTTACCATACTATTAGGTCTGGGATCAATGATTGTTGGTGATTGCTTCTTAACGTTAGGGTCTTGCTTAACAACGTCCCCTGCAAAAGTTCCACAATTATTACCTGTTATTGAGTATTCTTTTCTATCAGGATTGTCGTTTTCTGCTTTTTTTGACTGTGCATAATCATTCATCTCTTTAAATTTATCACTTTCAATATAAGCACCTTCAATTCGTCCTCCTTGTCCTACTTTTGATATTTCGCTCATTACTTTATTCATAGACTCAACAGTAGGTTTACCTGTTTCTTTATCAATAACTACATTTGATATTGTTTTCTGCCTGACTTCTCCTATTCCAGCTTTATCATATCTCCCATATTCATAATATTTAGTTAGTCCTGTTTTATTGTCAATTAACAAGACTCCCGCATGTCCTAAATTTGACCATTGTTTTCCGAAAGCAGAAATTTTATAATCTGGAAAAGCAATAAATACAGCGTCCCTCCCGTCCGGGTCTACATAATTCACCGGATTGTTATTACAGTAAGCATAAGGCGAGATGGAGTAATATTTCTCGCAGAGAGGATCCATCGTCATAAATCGGCAGAGGGCGGGATAATACATACGGGCATCGAAGTCGTAACTGTCATAGCCGTGCAGCTCTATAAACTCTTTTCCTCCGTATTTATACGGCTGCTCTTCGGGCTGGTAATGGGCTTCATAGGGAAGACCGAAAGGATAGTATTGCATACGTTGGTAGGTGACGGTATACTCTATGGGTTTTGGGCGAATAGGTGGTTTATCTCCGCCTATCGCCCCCCGGTTCGTCAAGGAAAAAGGAGGTTCCACCGGTATTAGTTTTGCTACCGCACTGCCGTAGACGGTGCGGATATTCCCTTGATAATCCCGCACGAAGTACCGGAAATCTGGTTCCGAACAATCCAAATAGCCGTCGCCGTTATGAATTCGTATCAGGGTATCGCTCTCGAAATCGGCTCCCGCATATTCCAAAGAACCCCGACGTGCCGTAACATGACTGCTCATGGCCGCTGTCCCCGATGTACTGCCGAAGGTCTGACCCGCGGGGATAACGACCGTTGTCAATGGTGTGAGGTATTTACTGCCGGTTCTCTTGCCGTCGGCGGTGTAATAATTCACGATAGCCGACCCGTTGCGGAACTGCACGGTGTCGGGCAGGTTCAGCAAATTGTATCGTATGGCGACAATATCCCGGTCGAGGTCGGCCGTCATGTTTCCGTTGGAGTCGTAAAAATAATCGAGTCCGTTATGATTATAGTCCCGATATTCTTTCATGTCGTATCGCCCCTGTTCTCCCACCATATCGGTAATCTCTACTACCCTATTCCCTTCATAAGACCAGTTCATCTCGTCTATCATTCCGCCCTTTCCCCCATTGCGATACAAATTTACCATATTACCATGCTTGTCATATTCATATTCGACATGATAGCGGCCGCTGGAAAAATCACTGCCCGTCACCGAATAGGCCGAAGCCAGACGGTCGTGGGCATCATAAGTGAAGCGATAGCCGTTCACAATCGTGTCGGTATCGGTGCGATATGTCCAATTCATCGCCGATATATTTCCGTTGTAACGAACTTTCCCATAGTTTCCCATAAGGCTTTCGTAATACAAATTCTGCACGAAATCGACATCTTCTATCCGAGTGATCCAACCCTGCAAATTATACCGATATTTAGCATGCGTCAGTCCTCCGTCGATACTTTTGCCGGATATCCGTCCCAACTCGTCGTATTCATATCTCCAATCGGTAGACAAAGAGTCGTTAACCGCATAATCGGTGCGGGTGAGGCGTCCCGAGCGGTCATAAGTGTTTTCTACGGACTCCGATACCGATAAACGCCCCCGGGAATCCAAATGTTCCGTGTATGATTCAAGAATATTTCCCGAAAGGTCGCATTGAGCATAAGTCATTTCATAATCGCCCGATACATGCCGAGTGCGTGTCTGTACGGGATTTCCATATTCATCGTAATAATAAACGGTAATCGCATATTTGCTCCTGTCCGTCAAGTCGAACACCTGCGTCCCGGTCAGCAAACCTTTGGCCGAGGAATAAGCCGCACCATATCCCTCCTTACTCCGATAGGCAAGCTGCGAGGCTGCCGTCCCCTCGATGTACAAAAAAGAATAGTCGTCGTAATAATTGACCGTGAGCAACCGGTAATCATTGGCGACAGGCAGCAGAATCCTGAGGGTATAACCCATACCCGGCCACGCAGTATAACTATCGGCACGTTCCTCGACAAACCTCCTTTCCCTGCAATACCGATACAAGTCCGGTGGACTCTGCAACGGATCCGTCTCATAAGTATACAGCACTCGGGAGAGGGCATCATATTTGGTTATGGTCCAGAGGCTTCCGCTCTGTTGATTGCCGTCCTGACTCATGACCAATCGATTAGCCCTATCGTAAATCATCTGTATCGATTTACAACCGGGCAAACGCTTCCCTATGCAGTTCCCCCGGTCGTCGTATTTATAGAGATAGGCATACTGTTGCAAAAGAGTGTGGCTGTCGGGATAATTGCCGGTATTATACATTCCGTCCACAGCCATCGGGGGCAGTACGTAGCACAGCCTGCCGTGGTCGTCATAAATGTAGTAAGTGTCATAACCGTTTCCCTGACGGGTCATAACCACTCGACCCGATTTATCGGTGAAACTCTCTTGCCAAATTCCGTCCTCGTCGGTTTCGCGAGTAACATAAAGAGCACCCGGGGTATACCGCCCCACTCGTTGTACCCCATCGGACGAAATGCGGAAAAGAACGACCTCTCCTGCCGTATTGCACCGATATGCAGCAGTCTTCGGGTGAGCGTTCCAAACAGCTCCGGGATTTTTCACACCGACGGTCCGGCTCAACGGTGAGTTTTCGTACAAAGTCTCCCGATAGAGATATGTGTCTCCATAATAACTTTGAGCCGTCTGCCCGTATGTAGAAGGATTCACATAACAGCCGTTGTTCCCCGATACGGGTGTGGGAAGCCCTTGACGATATTCTCGTCGTTGTTCTTCGTGCCGTCGTATACCACGGTCACCTCTTTTTTCGGCAGATCGACCTGCACGTCCTTCACGCCCTTGCCCAGCGACGGAACGTTGTTCATGATCTTCTTGACGCAGTGCTCGCAGTCGATGTCGGTCGTAAACACCGTCGTCACCGTTTTCTTGTTGGCAGGCTTCTCGGCCGCGCACATGCCGACACCCATCACAAGGGCGAGGCAAAGCATTAAAATCTTTTTCATCTTCGTGTTATTTTAAGGTTTGAATCTCTTTTTTCCGCAGAGCGCATCAATAGAGGTTGAAGCGCAGACCCGCGTAAAACTTACGTCCCATGAGCGGTCCCCAGACGTTCATCGAGTTGAATCCCGTCGAAAAGGGATTGTCCGCATTCAGAATCGGGTCGTGCTGACGGTAGTCGGCGATATTCTCGCAGCCGACATAAATATCGAACTTGCCGATCTTGCGGCTCACCTGCGCGAAGAACATCGGGTAACGGGGCGAATACTTGTCGTCGGCCAGAT
>ERZ779922.2743-NODE-2743-length-9873-cov-5.035140_pt1 | contig 9873 bp, 7 predicted proteins | sample MGYA00511544_ERZ779922 | MGnify/ENA primary metagenome ERZ779922 (study PRJEB29588, sample SAMEA2154516) | human gut metagenome | biome: human gut; feature: human-associated habitat; material: faeces | place: Denmark | collected 2008/2010 ... | reverse complement strand
TGGTATTCTGTAAATCTTCATTAGTTAGAAACTTCTCTTTGAAAGAATCATCCAGATTTCTGTATTCCCGTTTTTTGTATTCTTCCAAAGTTCCTTTGAAAGTGTTCATTTCTTTGTTTCTCTCGTATCTTTCTTCAACGGACAAGTTTCTTTCCGCATATCTGTTGGCAAATATAGCAGGTGCTGTAGATTCTATTGGTATCATTCCCTTATCTGTTTCTTCATAATCTGGTAGAAAGTGGTTGGCTACTTCCCACACATATTCTAATAGTGGCTCATCCAGACATTTGTAGCTTTCAGTCCAATTAACTTTCAAATCTGAAAGTTCCTCTATCTGATATAGTTTTTCTTCTAGCATGGTACATTCATTATTAGTTCTACTGCAAAATAACAGAAAAGTTTGTAGAATACAGACTTTTATATTTTATATTCTTCCAGATTGAAACTTTCCTGCAACTGTTTAAATGTGTATTCTTTCTCTTTGATACGTTCCAAGACAAAAGAAGTCATTTTAGGTTGCTCTGGTAAAGTTGGAACTATTACAGTCCGTTTTACCTTGTTGAATCTGAAAGTTATAGGAAGTGCCCATAAAAATGGTTTGTTCCTATTATGATACGCTATGATAGTTTCCAAGTCATTCTTGTAAGTAATGACTATGAATCCGCTATTTAAAGAAACGGAATAATAAACTACTTTACTAAGTAATTCTCTGAACATTTCTCCCTTGCCCTCCAGAGAAAGGCTGTCAAGTTCTTTTCTTGACTGGCTCTTTATTTCATCCGCTATTCTTCTGTTATTGGATGCAATTTCTTCATCAATGGCTGTCTTTTCCGCTTCTATACTCTTTATCTGGCTGTCTATTGAATCCGCCTTGCCATTCAATGCCTTGACTATTGTTATATTGGTGGAAGCCATAACATTATCTATGACTGTTTTCAAATCAGACTGTAGTTTGGCTATTTCAGAATCCTTTTCTTTTATGCTTTGTGTCAGTTTTATATTTTCAGCTTCTATTTCTGCAATTTTCTCATTGCTCTTGGCTTGGTAAGTTTCATCCAGAGTTCTAAGTCTGACATCTTTCCACACCGCATATATTAAAGTTTCAGCCTTTATGCCAACATTGGTGCATGGGCTTTTTATTCCCATCTTTATTCTGTCAAGACATCTGTAGGTAATGCAGGATGAGGTTCTGCCATACATTGAGGTTTGCCCACAAGGACACTTGATAATGCCTTTCAACGGGTTATAATGTTTTTGTGCCTCACCGCTATAATTCTTGTTCTCCTGCACTTTCTTGTGTGCCAGATTCCAGATTTCATCTGATATGAATTTTACGGGAAGTTCCAGTTTCATGCCTTTCCAATATCTGACACCGTTATAAATGGAATCATTTATAATTGTTCTGATAGACTGTTCATAGAACGGTTTGTTTCTTGCTGTCCTATATCCAAGCATATTCAGTTTTTCTGCTGTTTTTCCTAGAGAAAGACCGTTTGCCACATAGTTAAATATATCTCTGACTAACTGCATACGTTCCTCATCTTCCACCAATAACATTTTGGGGGTTGCTCCCTTTATATAATTCGGATTGGGCACTGCCTTAAAGCCAGTTGGTATATTACTGTCTGTAAGCATTAACGGAAACGCTTGTACTTTACTGTCTTTACCTGTAGTCATACGGCTTACTATTTTCTTTCTTTCATCCGCTGCTCCATAGGCTTTGATTGCAAGCATTAAAAAGTCAGAAAGAATGATAGTTTTTCCAGCTTCATATACCTTGTCTGGTTCGTCTAGTATTACTAAATCCACGTTTCTAATGATTGTGTGAATCTGTGTCAAAGTTTCAAATATATCATCTTGACGTGACAGTCTAGACAACTCACTAACTACTACCATGTCAGCAACGCTATTGGTAATGTTTAGAATACTGTTCAATCCGTTTCTGTTGCTGACTGTTCCAGATATGGCATAGTCTTCTTCTATTCTTAACAGAGAGTACCCCTTATTCTCACAATACTTTCTAATCAACACCCTTTGCCTTTCAAGGTCTTGATTATCAGTAGAAACACGAATATAACCTATAACTCTTTTCATTGTTTATCTTATCTTTGATGCAAAGATAAAGAGTATTTTCAATAGCAAGGTATAACTTTAACAACTTAACATAAAGATAGTTGTCATTGCCATCTTTTCGTTGCAAGTCGCTATTAATTACATCCTCGTTACGTATATGCGACCCTGTCAATTTATCAATTTCTGCATTAGTAAGTACTCCATTTGCATTAGGGAAACCCTCATACACATATTCTCCACCTTTCAATTGTCTCGGAATATCCACCCGCACTTTCAGTTCCACCCGTGCAGCCAACTGTGTTAACGGGATCTGGATTGGAGAAGCGACAGTCGTCAAGTTAAATGTTGCGGATTTGTTACCGACTTTCACCAACTGGTTAGCTTTCTCTGCAAATGCAGTTTGATATGAATCGCCACCTTCAATAATCTCCTTCAATGCATCCAGAGATTGACAAGATTTATAAGCTTCATTAGCCTCTGTCGGATTGGCTACGACCCAAAAGTCATAAGTGCCATAATCCAAACCGGTTAAAGTGATTGTATATCCTTTTTTATACGTCTGGCTACCTCCATTTGGAGCGGGGGTATCTACATATTCATTCTCAGTTTCCGATAAAGCATCGCCAGAAAAATACTGAGACGTAATATATTTTTTATCTTCACCAAACACGAATATCCAGCAATCCTCTACATTCAATTCTTCCTCTGTCGCATACACATATCCTTTATCTTCCGCAGCAGCTTTTGTGATGACGGAAGAGGGGGATAGTTCGATGACGAGATCGCCTTTGCCGGAAACGCCCGGCTCGTCCATTATTTTTTCTTCAGTACATGCTGCAAAGATGAACAATGCAGATATAGCTGTCAGGAATATATTTTTCGTTTTCATAATTGTGTGTATTTTACCTGTCGATACTTTCATTTTTATACTCTCCTATTTAATCACAATACAATTTCCGGGATGGAATTATGAACCCAGTCTCTCGTATAGAATTCGATTGTGGAATCTCCCCAGTCCGGAGTGATCGTCCAACGCACTTTTATGTCGTAAAGGTAGCCGCCTTTGATACCGTTATGATCGACTTCCTTCGTTATACCAGCCGGATTGATCGGGTATATTTTCTCAAATGTTCTGCCGTCAACTGTGAACTTCACATACAAGGCTGTATTCATTTCAGAATCTTGTTTATATTGGTTAGCATAGCCATAGGCTGTTCCCATGTCAGTCCATTTCGTTCCAATTCGGTTACTACGGTTCAAAAAAGCGCCATCTTTAACATTGACACTCGCATCCCCTTCAACAATCTTGCCATTTTGTTGCAAGTTCACGAATTTAGCTTCATCAAAAACAACAGTCGGATTCCCTTCAAAACCTTTAAGTGTCACATCAAACTGAGAGAAGTCAAGTCGTGCAGCCACATGGGATACCTTCACAAGAATGGTCGTAGGATTATTTTCCGCAACAGACGGAGATGAATAAGAATTAGTTATATCTTTTCCAAAAACAATGCGCGTAGAACCATATTTGATTAGTTGATCCGCAGAAAGACATCCGGATATTTGTTGATTCAAAGCACTTTGTGCATCTCCAATATTGATATTTTTCAAAAATTGATTACCATTTATAACAACATGGGCCTCCAATGTACGATTAGTTTTGTACTTCGTCACAAACTTCAGATCCTTCAAAGTGATAGAACCATCACTATTAGAACTTACCTGATTCCTATTTTGGGGGATTAAAATACCTATTACCTTTCCATCTTCCAATAAGAATACAGATACTTCAGATATCTTTTTTTCGTCATTGTTCTCATCACCTGTTGCAGGTCTGTCTTCACCGGGAACAACAGTTGTTGAAGCTTTTGTAGCCATTTCATTAAAAGCGACACCGAAGTCCAATACTGTATAAGCTTCCGTGGCTTCTTCAATACCCTTCTCTACATCATTCATGATAGCATCATCTTCCATGGAGCAGGAAAAACCGGCAAGAACCAATATTGCTGCGAAAAATATATTCTTAATTTTCATAATCCTATGTATTTTCTCATTTGACTTACGGTGCAAATGTACAGGGAATGCCGACAGGAGGCGATAGGCGAAACTTTCAAGATTAAGTGGTAAAAATACCAAAAGGCAAATTGAGAGGTACACCCTTTAATTGCGATAGAAACGATAAGCTTCTTTTAATAGACAAAAAATAAGGGGGCGTTTTGAAACGTCCCCTTTGGTTATTGTGAATCAATGATTTTATTAATTCGTATCATCTTCTGTTTGCTCGACCACATTCCACGGTGCCACTTCTATACTGAAATTGATACAAGCATTTTCCAAGATTTCATCCGGATTCGGGCTACCTTCACCGGTGATAGTTGCCGAGACCTTGAAAAACTTGTTGCTTGCAACATTACCGGCATCACCAACCAACTTCAAAGGGATATGGAAGTATCTTGTTCCTTTACTTTGATTCCCATCATAATAGTTGCCGGCAATAATCAAACGGGTCTGGTAAGCGCCACCCTCTTCTTTCGAATAAGACCCATCACCATTAGCAGTGAATGGAATACCCATAATGCTTTCCGGGCTATTTGCATTGATATATTTGTCAAAATCCCATCCTGTCAAAGCGTTTCCAGCCGTAGTCAATGACCTGTCGGAATATGTAGCCACCAATGCTTCATCTACAGTACTATTCAATGCAATCAAAAACTGATGTTCATCAAACGATTCAGGGGCTCCTCTGTAGAAACCGGCTCCCGTATTTTCTTCGCCCATAACCGATGCGTTAGCACGGACATTGGCCAAGAACACAGACGTAACATCAAATCTTATCGTTTTACCATCAGATTCCAATGCGCTGAAGTCAGCCTTCAAAGAAACCAATTGCACACGCGCGATGGAGCGAGTCATTATTACTTTAGTCGCACCTGCTGCTGGAATACTTCCTGTATGGTCGTCCTTTGCTGTTACTTTTTCCGGTGTACAAGAAGAAGCACCATTATACCAGTTTATGAAATGTTCCGTGTCGGAAGAAGGCTTTAAACCTCCAACAGTCAACTCTGGACTGTGCATTGGCAAATAAGATTTTCCTACTCCTACAGCATTTAATGATCTGATGTCTTTCGTTGTCTTTCCCTCCAAATCCACTAACTTGGTAACATCATTATAATGCTCCGTATTGGCCAACAAAACAACTTTAAAGGTTGTAGAAGAATTTCCCCCTTCTGTAGTCGGTTTTGCCACTTTCACATGGATAGCCTTGATTGAGGTGATGGACTGATTTTCGCCTTCTCCAGTAACATTATAGTCCTCACCTACCGTACCGGAACCATTCAAACTGACATGCTTACTGATCACATACTTTCCGGCTTCGTCAAAGACATAAGCCGTCAAAGACTGGATCTTGGCTTCTTTGCCGTTGCCGGCATCATCGTCACCTTCGGTCGATGCCTTCGTCATGACATCGGTTGTGGAGGCGAAAGAGAGATAAGCGTCTACCTCCTGCGGGCCGGATATTCCGTCATCGTCTTTTGAGCAGGATGCCATTGTGCAAACTGCCAAAGAGGCTAAAAATAAATTTCTTAATTTCATAATTATAATACGTTTAATTTGTTCTACTTTAAATATTTACCCTATGTGTTGCCATCATCAGATTTCAACATCCTGGCTCACTTGTCCCCAATTGACCACTTCGACTTGTACATCCAGGTCTCCGGTAGTCGGCCGTGGCGGAATCGGTATATTGGGATCTTTTTCGTGGTCGCCATCGAAGCTGGTATCTCCGAAGGTGACATTCAGGCGATATACATAGTTGCGTTTAACGTAGTTGTGATTATATCCTCTGTCCAGACCGTTCCGGTTGATTACGGCGGTGAATATTTTTGTTTCCGCCTCATACGTGTCCGTTTCAAGCAAAGTTGCTCTGACCTGTATTTCTGTCGGGGCTTCAGAGCCATCGTTTTCCATCACGTAGTGCACATAAGGTGTGTCGTTTATCGGAGAGCCGTTGGCGATATCGCGGTTCAATGCTGTCGCATCGCTGTTGCCGAGGTGTCCGGTTGCCATCACCACTCCCCAATAATCACGGCTGAAAAAACGTGAAGCCGTGCTCTGGTTCAATATCGTGACTTCTTCCACTCTCACTGTACGATTGCGCAGAAGTGTTTTTGTAAAATCGGTCTTGACATTGACCAAGTCGAGACGGGCGGCAAGACGAGTGATTTCGACTGGTTCGGCGATACCGTTGATATTTTCACTGCCCATCGATGCGTATCCCAGATAGTTGTCTCCCTTAACAAGAGGCGCTTGGGTCGTAATGACCGGACTGCTCATGACCAGGTTGCTCTGAGACAGGTCAGCAAGTTGTGCCAGCTTGGATTCGAAATCGGAATAGCTCGTAACACCGGCAAGCGAATTTTCCGGCGTATTGGAAACGATCACGATCTGCGCCCGCATGGTCATAGCAGGCACGTTCAGGATAGAGGCCTCGCCTTCCGAGTTGGTTGCCTGCCAGCCATAGCCAATCAGTTGTGCACCGCTTTCGTCGAAAACGAGCACCGAAAGGTTATTTACTTTGGCCTCTCCGGCCAACTCATTCTCATCATTCGGGTGAAACCCTTTCGTTACGGCCGACCCCACCGCCTTGACCGCAATGCTCAACGAAGCATCCGCATCCTTCCCCTTAAATGATTCTTCATCCTTGGAGCAGGCAGTACAGCATAGGAGTACTGCCAGGGTCGAGAGGAATATGTTTGATAGTTTCATAATCATAATGTTTATTAATTAAAGAGGTCTTGCCACACAACGAATATATCCTTCACCATTGCCAGAAACAATCTGCTTAGTCGTAACATCATACAATCCATCCATCGTCCAATATTTTGCTTCTTTCAACGGATTTGCTTTCTCCAACTCAATAATTTTATCTATTTCTGCTTTTGTCGGCAAGAAAGATTTTAAATAATTACCAATACTTGTCGCTGCATATGGGTTTTGATAATCACCTGTTCCCATACAAATTCGCTGCGCTCTAATTTTATCCGTAGTCCTACTAAAATATTCATTACGAGAACCATCCGAATATCCACCTTCAACTTCTTTAGGATGTAAATATGCACCATCAACACGACGGGCATAAACGGTTGATTTATCGGATGGACTATAAGTATTTGTTAACAACAACAAAGGAAGTTCCTTTACCATCAATACTGATGTTTTTGTTTCCTCATTGGTTATAAAAGTCATCTTATACTCACGCGTATTATAAATATCCCCTTTCGCAACTTCATCTCTCCTATTTAAATTATCTGCAGAAGAAAAACTTCCCTGATTATAATTACGCCCTTCACCAAGAATACCGACATCATTCGGTGCAATAGCAAACTCAGTCAACGAATTTGCAGTAATTTTAAAATTGCCAAAATCAGCTGCAGAAGAACCACTCCAATATCCATTTTGATTAAAGTACATATTCATATCAGCCGACGAAACACCAGTAGTTGTCAACGTAATGCTCCCTGATGTTCCATTAGACACATAAAAAGGGACATAACCAAGACTCTGCGGATAACCGTCAATCACTAAATCTCCTTCCGGCAGGAAAGTCGCTTCATCTAATTTTGCATGTACGCGCCACTCATGTTTCAGCTCGCCATATCCGGCTTCTTGGCTGAAATCCAATGTCACTATATAACTTTTATTTCTACAGATATTAAAGTCTGAAGTAATATCTTCACCCAAAAAGAAACGATAATTAATATCACCGGCATCAACTGTTGTTGAAGAAGAAGTCTGGCTTTTCACAATAGAATACTTACCCTTTACTTCAATGTAAGTACAAGCCAGATCATCCCATTTCTTAAACCAAGTATCATAATCTACCGCATCTGCATTTTCAGGCACGTCTATACCCGGACTTTTATAAGCGGCTCCTTTTTCATTGGGATAAACACCTTGTTTATTTTCATACATATGAAAATAAGAACCTTTATCACTTTGAACCTCGTCAATATCAAACTCAATATCAGCAGCAACTGTTTGCTTCGGTGTCAACTTATTGTCACCTTCACCAGAAAATGGCATAAGGGTATAGACACTTGGCAACTTACGGACTTTTACACTATGTATATTTAGATAAACCTTATCCATATCCGGCAAATTTTTCGTAATTCTGAATGTCACCTTTGAATAAGGCGGTACGACCCGTGCACAATAAGAAGCGCCATCCGTTGTTACATTGACACCTGTATTTATTCCTTCTTCGTACATTTCGCTACTCTTAGACGCATCTGTTCCCTCTGCAACAAATCCTAACATCATCTCCTTACCTGTCGGTCCCTGACTTGCTTGAAATTGTGCGGTCAACAAATCCGCTTCAGTGGCATATTCGGCCGCTACACTTTGGGAGCCGGTATTCGTCAATACATATATCTTATGTCGACCTGTTTTTGTTGAAAATTCCACTGTCCGTTGGTCAGTCTCATCATTCCATTTTCCCCAATAAGCAACAGTTCCATTCCCCCCTGCCTCGTTATACACAAGTACCGCCAAATCATCTATTTGTCCGAATGTTTCACCATTATCTAAGGCTTTAGTTTCAACTACCGTAACATCAGGTGCTCCGATATTCAGTTTCAAGGTCACCGGCAGACCTTCGGGGACATCCGGACCGTTGTTGCCTTTATCGAAATCTTCGTTGGTACACGAAGCGACTGTCAGCACACACCAAAGGAGGGCTGCCAGCTTTATTATATTTTTATGTAACATACTCATTCGTCTTTATATATTAGCATTCGTTTCTTATTACCATTCAATATCATCATCGACAACCCCCCAAGGAGTCACTTTGATCCTTGCGCCTAAGAAGGCGCCGTCTTCGCCCCATGCGAATAGTACCAATGTACGCTGGAACGGATGGATTTCGATCGGGCCTGTCGTACCGTCGTCGAAAGTTCCTTCCTTCACTTCGTAACGGTCGTTACCGACCTGTATGCTTCCGGTCATATTCTGACCTAAATAGAGCGCCTGCGGTCCTGTCGTTTCCCATTCGGAGTCTTTCCAGTCGGCTTCGGGGTTGTAGTAGACGCTGTCGCCGGTCAACTCGCCCTTATAGTCGATCGTGTTCAAGGTGCGGTCCATATAGAAATCGCATTCATCGGTCGCACGCAGCCCTCTTGCCGTCAGGGCATATTGAAGGTTAAGCGTTCTCATCTCGACCGTTCCGGTTTTGGGTTCGAGCACGATTTCCTGGTTTCCGCCAGCCACACCGTTCCCGCGTACTGTCACATCGATATCGCCGAAAAAGATGCTGTCGGGAGATTGTGCGATCTCGCCTTCGCTCTTCAGAGAAACGGCGAAGTCTTCGGACTTGGTGGCCTCGTTCACGTCCTGATGTCCTTTGAGGTTTCCCCATGCGATCAGATGCAGTTTCGAACTTTCGGGATAGTTCAACTCAATGGTTTCTTTGCCTCTGATAAAGGCATCGTTGAGATCGCGCGTATCAAGCAGCTTCGAGTTGTTATCGTAGATAAAGAGCTTGGCTTCCGAAACAACGCTCAAAGCCGTGATATCATCACCTTTGTGGTTCACGACCTTTAGTGTCAGCTTATAGCACTCGTCCAAGTCTTCCTTGATACAGCCGGAGGCAAAGACCGTAATTGCGACAAGTGCCAGAAATAAAACCTTTTTTGTCAATATTGATTTCATAACGTTTTGTTTTTTATTCCCATTCATTTTACCCTATTAATCCAAATCTTCATTTTGCTCAATCACATCCCAGTCAGCCACCGTAACAGCCACATC
>ERZ779922.2735-NODE-2735-length-9894-cov-171.854558_pt1 | contig 9894 bp, 10 predicted proteins | sample MGYA00511544_ERZ779922 | MGnify/ENA primary metagenome ERZ779922 (study PRJEB29588, sample SAMEA2154516) | human gut metagenome | biome: human gut; feature: human-associated habitat; material: faeces | place: Denmark | collected 2008/2010 ... | reverse complement strand
TCATGGTTGGAAGATATAGAGACAGAACTTTCCAATATTCCGGCATTGGCTCCTTATTCCAATGATGATAAGGTAGCCATGCTCATACGCGCTCACTACACACGCATTCCATTAGATAAGTATCGCCAATTGCTTACCGCTTTCGTGATTAGAGACCGTCTGCGCATGCGTTTGGGGCTGCCAACAAACAGCTTTGCTCCTACCCCATCTCTAACAAGCCAGAAGGAAGACTACCTTATTGATAAAATCATCAAGTACAGCCAAACTCTAGTCAGACGAGAAGATGTTGAGGTTTTGCAGAGATTCATCTATCACGAGATCTCATATTTACCCCCAGAGTATAAACTTCGGGTTGACAATATGACTGAGCGTTTCCTTTCTGAAGAGGCAAGAGAAGGTATACAGATTAATGCCATCAAGGAACAGACGAAGGCTTTAAAAGAGGTGGCAAAGAAGCCTACGATTCAGGCAGAGCACTATCATGCAGGAGATTCTACATTTGATGTTCATAGTAAGCATCTGCATCTTGACCACCAGGAAGAAGGGAATTCTGCTCTGCTGCCATCAGATTTATAGACATACAAAAATATTACAAGAATATAAAAAAAAGGAAGAAATATGAGTAATAATTATTATGCAGGCAATGTTATTTACAACAACCAGCACAAAGAACTGACTATCCAGGGCAATCTGTCTGCACAGCAGATGATGAAGATTGCAAAGGATTTTTTTGCTGAAGAAACAGAGGTGACGGAGGAGAATTACGAGGCAGAGGTGACAGAAAAAGCTAGTGAAACCAATGAAGCTGCAGGAGAAGGTTTTCAGAGGGAACTCTTCCATTTTGTGCATCCTGCACTCGATGAAGACGAAGGATGGAAAGTGCATAAAGAGGTGGAGAGACTGGTAAAGCAATTTGACATACAGGAAATCTGTAAGAGACTGAACATACTGAAAAAGGAGGGCAAGGTGCTGCTGCCACAAAACACAAAAAATGCCCATGAAGAATTGATACGGATGGGTATGCCGATTGAGAAAGGAGGGTTCGGATACAAGACTTTCTGTAAATATTATAATAAGGACTAGAAGACGATAGCGACTGGGCTTTCCTGATAGAGATTTATATCTTCTGATAGCGACCGATACTTGATTTTTGTTCAGGTATCGGTCGCTTTTTTGTACCCCTAAGTCAAAAATGCGACTATACGTAGAGAGAATATCAGAGAAAAACAGAGAAAATCGGAGAAATTCAGAGAACTTTGGAGACGGCACTTTGGAAAAGCATCTGTGCCAGGCTTTTTCTTCTTACTTTTGCACCCGTCATCTGATAACAAGATGACTACCCATCAGGCGAGTTGCAAATCACGAAATGGGGAATGATGGTACTAGAAAAGATGACGGGGAAACCTCTTCGAACGTCATCGTACCAGAGAGGCTTATTTAATACTCAAGTAAAAATGAATATAGTATTAAATGACAATATGAACGAAAGTTCAGGTAAAGCAGGAAAGGGATTCTACCCAAACACAGAATTGGGTATCGACCTCAAGTTGATGACTAAAGAGCCAGGGCGCATGGCCGTTGGCGAGTATCTGGATGGAGCCATTACGCACGATGGCGAAGACCACTTCACCTTTGTGCAGAATGACCAGGAGAAGAAGCTGCTGAAGGTGGTGCAGAGAAATCCGCACGTGTATGAAGGAAAGTACATCAACGTAAACCGGAAGAAAGACGGTACGATCTACCCTACCTTCAACCGCCCGCAGTTCTCAGAGCGCTTCACCTTCCAGGACTTCTGCCAGGGTGCCGCCGACGAGCTGCGTATCATTAGCGGCAAGAGTGATGACAGATAAACGGAGTTGAGGCTTTCTAGAGGAAATGGGGACTTCGGGGGTGCCGGTAACAGGCTCAAAACAGAAGTGATTTTCGGGCAAGCGTTCCAGTTGTTCCAGTTGTTCCAATTGTTCCAAATAGGTTTTCATAGGACAATATTCCTTTATAGAGACTCTATAACTACTTAATATATAGATAGTTATATATATAAGAAAGTGGAATGGAACGCTCAAAAAATTAATTGGAACAACTGGAACTGGAACGCTCCACCCAACTCCACTTCTCTCTAAAAAGCTCATAATCAATAAATTAAGAAGAAATGAAAACAAAAAATTTGAAGTATAATATCACAATTTCAACCGCTCCGGCGATGCCAAAGCTGGGAAAAGGCACCGAATGTGTGCAACTTTTGCTCTCTCAGGTATCAAAAGACATGCATGAGCCCTTAGTTCCGATGCTCTTTCCGATACTCGGAGCGCAGGTAAGTGAGGCGAAATTTCAATATCCTGACCTCAGTTGGAAGGAATTATGTGGCATGATGGCCAATCTCGTGGCCGATTCGGGCTGTAATAAGGGACAACTGTCCAACATCGTGGAAGCTATCTGTCACAACTTCCGTGAACATGATGAGAAGGAACTTGATAAGCTTGTGGAATGGCAGAGACAGATGAAAACGAAGTCGGCCAACAAGGAGAAACCGGCACGTCCGGATGTGAGTTTCTGGTTTCCACCCTCAGATGTCACCAACGCCGCCTTCATCCAGAATGCCATGGGATGCGAGAAGTTGGGCGAGAGAACGCAATACCTCAATCTGCCCGAGGTGGAGATGGCGGACCGGATGTGTGGCGGACATAAGCAGATATCTCAGATGCTGCGCAATATCTACGACCGCCAGCGAGCCGGAGCTCTGAGAGCAACGGCAGACGGCATAACAGGTAATCCGGTTCTGCGCGCCAATCTCACGCTCTCTTCTACCCCATTTGCAGCCCGCAAGTTTTACAAGAACGAGCTCTTCAATGGTACTTTCGGCCGAATGGTATTCTCTTATAAGGCGCGCCAGGCGCGAGTGGGAAAGATCCCAAGACAGGGTGAATATGATGCCGGTTTCTTTGAAAAGCTGGATGAGTATCTGGTGAAACTCAGCATCTGTAAGGGACGGTTTATCATCAAGCCTCTGAACTCGCTTACCGACCGTCTGGCGGCAGATATGGCTACGCTTGCTGACTTGACGGATGATGATGTGCTGTGGGATATCTCAAAGCGCTCCATCGTGTCGGCATGGAAGGCGGGCTGCCTGCTCTGGGTGCTGAACGACCAGACTTGGACGAAGGCGATGGGTGAGCTTGTGGAGTGGCTGGTTTATCATGATATCTGGAGCAAGATGCAGCTATTCGCCGACCTGCTGAACCAGGATGCTGACTCGGTAAGCGAGGCACAGCGAAGAGGACCTAAGAACCTGCTTGACGACCTGCCAAACCCTTTCAACGAGGCGCAGCTGGAATCGCTCCGCTTGCAGCTGGGGAAATCGAAAGATGGCACGAAGGGGCAAATCAGGAAATGGGTGTTTCGCAAGTTTATCACCTTTTCGGCAGAAACGGGGCTTTATACTAAGACTGAGGAGTACTTGACAGGAAGCGGGACGAGCGATGGAATCGCTCGGAACGGGGGCAAGAGTGGCGGCTCTGGAAGAAAGAAGAAAGAGGCTGATGACGGGCAGAAAGAGGGTGCTGGACAGAAAGAGGCTGCTGATGACGGGCAGAAGGAGATGGCTGCTGATGCTAAGAAAAAGAAAGGGAAAGGGATATGATGGAGAAATATGAGATTCAGAAACTGCGCGAACTTCCGATAGAGAAGGTTGCAAAAGAGATGGGGATGAAGGTGGAGCGCCATAAGGCGCTCTGCCCCTTCCATGACGACCACCACGCCAGCCTTACGTTCAACAAGACCAAGAACAGCTGCAGATGCTATGTCTGCATGAGGAACTCCATCGGCACCATCGACCTGGCGATGAGATACCTGGGGAAGGATTTCCCGTCGGCTTGCCGATGGCTCGCAGAAGAACATCAGATTCAGCTGGAGGAGGATTCTTCTTCGGAGAAAAACTTTTCCTTTGGGGAGTCTTCGGGCAGAGGGGCTTCTTCGGGCTCTTCATCCGATGGTTCTTCTTCGGGTGATAATTCGGGGAAATCTTCCTTCGATGCAAGCAGGTATGCTAGGTTCTTTGAGCATCCCTGGCTTAACCAGGCAGCTCGGAGATTTCTCTTCGAGGAGAGGAAGATTGACTGGAGAGTGGTGAACTGGTGTAGACTGACTTCATGGACGGATAAGAAGGGCATCAACTGGCTGCAGATTCCTTACTTCGATACCGAAGGACGGCTTATAGGAATCCAGAACCGGAACCTGGATTACAAAAAGAAAAAATCTTCATCGGGAGGTTGTTCTTCTGAGGGGAATGTTTCTTCTGAAGAAAAAAGGCCGGGCGAAGAAAAGGAGCAGGATGCTCCCCGCTTCCGGTTCCCCTACGGCGCAAGATGCAGCATCTATAATCTGCCGGTTGTGAAGAGACTGAAACCGGGCGAGAGGCTGTTCATTACGGAGGGATGTAGCGATTGCTGGGCGATGCTTTCTGCCGGACATAAGGCGATAGCCATCCCTTCTGCCACGCTCCTCAAACCCGAGGATAAGCAGCTGCTGACGGATATCGGAAGACTGTATCAGGTGGAATTCCATATGTTTCCTGATCAGGATGTGCCGGGCGAAAGCCTCTTTATGCAACTCAGGGAGATGCTCCCCCAGCTGGTTCACCACCAGTTGCCACCGGGCTGCAAGGATTTCAGCGAATACTATCTTTTAGGGGCTGCTGCAACTTCCGGGAGCAAGGAGCCGATAAACAAATGATTAAAAAATTAACTGAAGTTTCGCATGTGGTTGAAGTACGGGCTGAAGGCCCAAAAGCTCCTAGCCCAGGGCATCGCCCTGGGTATAATGGCAATCAGCAAGGCGCCCTGTAAGGGCAAAAGCTTTGTATATTGCCAGGTATTTGAAAGCTTTTGCCCTTACAGGGCGACAGGTTTGCGCCCATAAACACCCAGGGCGATGCCCTGGGCTAGGAGCTTCTGCCCTTTCAGGGCGTGTGGGGCTTACTTGCGAAACTTCAAAAAATTAAGATTATGGAAGATTTTATAAACCGCACGTATACGAAGAAGGAACTGGGACTGATGTACTTTCCCGAGAGTATGCCACGCACGGCCGTAAATCATCTCATGAGTTGGATTCGGCGTTGCCAACCGCTCTGGGATGAATTGCAGGAGATGGGGTATGAAAAGACTTGCAAGTCGTTCACGCCCAAGCAGGTAAAGGCTATTATCGATAACCTCGGGGAACCGGGATAAGGGGGAGTGATTAATGTTAACTTGGCGGGTGACGGACCAGCGATAGAATCGCTGGGAACGGGGGCTTTTTCAATGTTGAACGTTAAGTGTTAAATGTTGAGTGTTTTGAAGAAAATGTTCCGCTATCGCATGGTATCGCACGCTATCGCACACCTGATAAATCGGGATTTCGTATCTTTGCATCGTGATTCAGAAAGCGCGCAAAATCACTTGCCCAATTGGAGAAAAATATTTCCCTGATTGGGAAAATAAAAAAGGCCTGAAGAAGAGAACGAGGAAGCACAGGAAAAAAAGACAACAACCACGATTCTCTCACGGCAAGGCTTTTCAGAAAACAAGAGTAATGAAACCAAGACTCCAAGCCTCGAAACGAGTCGCTTCGCAAAGTACTTCTTCTAAGAGAAATCTGAGGAAAGAGGAAAAAACGAAACTTAGCAGGGGGCAGAAAAAAATCATGAACCAGAACATGAAGGCATTCATCAGGTATCTCATCGTGGCGATTTGCTCAGCCATCGTCACCTTCCTATCCAGCTCCTGCACGGCAGGACTCGTAATCGGAAAGAACCAGCGGCAACATCAGGAGAACAACATCTCCACCAAAGTAGATTCTACCTACTACGTGCCAACCATCACCATCCGGTAGGATTTACAAGTTAACAAGAGTATTCATCATTTAAAAATCAAAAGATTATGGCAATTAATTTGAAAGCAAAGGAGACCCTTATCCAAGTAGGCGAAATGAAGGGTCAGTACAGATTCATCCTCGGTACCGAACTTTACAACAAGCTCTCAGAGAGCAAGGTTATCAAGGAAGCTGCTATCAGAAGCGGCGTTAGCGTGGGCGTGATGCAGGTTTGCTGGGATGCAGCAGGCGAGGTTATCAAGGCGTGGTGTACCGAAGGTCATTCCGTAGCCGTTCCGGGATTGGGAACCATGCGATTCGGCGTAAGAGCCAAGAGTGTGCCTACCGTAGGCGAAGTGGCTACCAGTCTGATTACCAACCGCCGTGTAATCTTCACCCCAAGCGTTGACATCAAGCGCGAGCTGCAGGAAACCTCCATCCAGATTACCTGTTACGACCGCAACGGCAAGGTGGTGAAAAACGTTACTTCCGACGATAAGGGCGATGTGGAAGACCCAGACAACACCCCAGGTGGTGGCGGTTCGGATAATACCCCGGGCGGCGGAAATACCGAAGGCGGCGGAACCACCGGCGGTAATGAGGGCGACGGTTTGGAGTAAGCGAACTCCCCGAAAAACCGAAACAGGAATCCCTGATTTTACCATAATAAGAAAAGAGCCCCTGATGCAAGGAAACGAGCATCGGGGGCTTTTATCTTACTCCATTACATAGAGGATGGATGTATAGAGCTGCATCACGAGAATGTAGAAAAGAAAGCAGGGCGACAGGAGGCGGATGCCTTGATTCATCGCATCATAAACCTGACTGATGCCCTTGATGCTCTCGCTCATGATGCCGTAACTCATGCTCATCACCATGACCGAGAAACAGATGTACGGAATGAGACTTTGCGTGAACGGACCCGGAAAGAGGGTTCCAACGGCATTCAGCAGAATGGCATGGGGCAAGAGTGTGAGCGCCAGCATGATACCTGCAGAGATACACAACTCGATGAGCATCAGGCGCAAGGCCGTGCGCTGGCGATACTGGGTATGGTCGAAATGGAGCACCCTACTCTGCTTTACCACCCCGATGGTGATGCTGATGAGCACCAGCCATACGAGCCATACTGAGGTGAGATGGTCTACAAAATGGCCCGTAAACCAGCGGATGCCCTCGGGGCTGGTAAGCGAATGGGCGAACGACTCGGGCATCGCAGCTGTAAGCAGCCACGAAACCAGAATCACCACTATTTCGGCTATTCCCAACGATAATGCCAGATAGGCCAATACTTTCTTATACATTCTTTAAAAAGCGCTTATTGAAACGAGTTATTCTTCATCTGCCTGCAGATGGTCGATATCGAGGATGCGGAGCTCGCAGGCTTTTACCACCAGGCGGGTGGCGTTGATGCCCATGCCGTGATTGCCGTCAGGGAAGAGTTTCTGAACCAGTTCTGCCTGTCGCTTCTCCAGACTCTTTACGCCGAAAGGCATTCCGCGCAGGTTGGTAATCTGCTCCTTGGTGTAACCCAGCGCAAGATGGCGCAGGAAACGCTCGTCATACTCATCAATCTCATAATTCACCAGAGCCTCCTGACGCATCAGCTGGCTGTTTACGCTCCGCTTGAAACGGTCTACTATCTTCTGAAGGATAGGCTGGTTGAACACCAGTTTCTTACCTCCCATGCAGCTCGCCACATCGCCACGCGTAAGGAGTTCGCCACTCTTCAGAATGATGCCGTCGCAGCCCGCATCGAGCACATCTACCCAGAGTTTTTCGTTCAGAATTTCTCCTGTAAAGATGAGCACCTTCACGTCAGGATACTGCTCCTTGGTCTGGCGGCAGATTTCTACGCCTACCGTGGTGGAACCGCCCAGTCCGAGGTCGAGCAGAACCAGATCGGGCAACTGCTGCTTGATGAGTTTCCAATAGGCTATTTCGCTCTCGGCAGTACCGATGATTTCAGCCTCTGGAATATCATTCTTGAAGATACCCTCTGTACCCTTCAGTTCCAGGGGCACGTCTTCTACAATGATGACTTTAAAATTTTCCATTTTCTGATATTTTTATTTTCTTATGATTTTAAACTTTTCCATTTGATGCGTGCCGGCAGCACGGCCTCTATCCTGAGGCAACCCTTATCGCCCTGGCAAGCCTTGATGCCGCAGCCGCGCAGATTGGTAATCTCTCCCAGTTCCCTCACAATCTGCCGGCACAGGAGATAGCGCAAATCGCCCGTCAGAGGGGTGAAGAGCTGGGCATGGAGCGCAGCATCATAGGCCACATCCTGCTGGTCAATCCAATATCTCACGTAGGCAGAACCCGGAATCTCAGCCACTCCGGTATGGTAATCCTTGGAATTGCCACGCATCAGAGAAACAAGATAGCGGTTCAGGAAATCATCTGCCTTGATGTTGCCTTCTACCTGCTCCATCGCTTGGGCGCTGAGCAGAGAATAGAGCGATTTATAATAAGCTACCAGTTCCTTGAGCGAATCTACATCATCGGGCTGCGAATCGATAAGCTGGCGGATGCGCGACGGATAATACATCGTTTCGTGCTTGAGCGTAGACAGACAGTTGTCGAGCACGGAATTGGAGATATGAAGTTTATCGTTCTCATATTCAGCCCTATGCAGCTCATCGGTCATCAGCTCCAGTTTCAGGGATTCCTGCTCAGCCTCGTCGGTCCGCTTAGCCTTGGTCTGTTCAATCATGGCAAACCGGTAACTCAGCACGTGGCGGTAATAGAGCAGATAATAAGCCAGCGGCAACTGCAGTAGCAACAGGATGAGCAGCACCACGGCCACGGTCTTCGAGTTCTCGCTCTGCTGCATCGTGTGCACGTAATTATCGAGCGTATTATCGGCACTTATCTCGCGGAACAGCTGGGTATAAACCTTGTTGTTGCTCTGGTAGAGCGACCATTGGTGCAACGCCAGGGCAGCCACGGCACACTCGTTTCTCAGGTCCAGGATGACGTGATAATTGGTTGGCAGTCCGGAGCGTATCCAGGAGAGTTCTGCCGCCATTCCCACCTCCGGATGAGCCACCATGAGATACTTGCCGTCGGGATATTTCGACAGATAGAACGCGTTGAGATAATGGCGCGAAGAATCGGCAAAGGCCAGGGTGCGCTGGTAGGTGCCGTTGATATTGCTGAAGTAGGCGCTATCTGCAAAATCGCCGGCACGCTGGAGATTGGCATCTACGTTCGTCTTGTGATGATTGTGGCGCTGGCGGATGTCGTTGGCCTTCTTAGCCTCGCAAGGCTGGACCGAAGCCGACAGCAGCACGAAGAGCATGATGATGATGCCCAACAACTGATGGGTTCGGCGGACGATACCTTTAGGCAGACGGAAACTGAAGCGGCTCCCCTCGCCCAACTTGCTTTCTGCCTTGATTTGGCAGCCGGCAAAGAGCGAACTCACCTTCTTATATTTCTCTATGATGCCCTTGCAGTTGAGCAGTCCGAAGCCGTGACCGCCTGTATAGGTCCGGTCGAAGACATGCGCCAGCTGCTCCTCGTCCATACCCTTTCCGGTATCTGAGATGCTGATTTCCACGAAGTCAGAAACCTTGGCGCTAATGGTTACCTTTCCGCCTTCGGGTGTAAACTTGCGGGCATTATCGGCTATGGTATTGATCATGAAGAGCGTAAGGATGCGGTCGGCCTTGACCACGGCATCTGTAGGTTCTACATCGAGTTTCACGCCCTGCATCTGGAAGCTCATCTTGCCCTTGCTTACAATATCGAAAAGCTGCTGGAGCGGGAAACTTTCGATACGCAGGCTGAGTGAGCCCTGGCGCATCTGAATCCACTCTGTAAGCACGTTGTTATATTGGTTTATCTTATCCGTGAGTTCGGCGATATACTGGTAGCGTTCTTGCCGCACCTCATCGCTTTCGCCCCCTTCGGAGAGTCGGTTTACCTCGTGAATCATGCGGTCGATGAAAGGCGTAATACTGTTTACGAGCGAAATCTTAGCCCTTTGTTCCAGATTGCGTTTCTTGTTTTCTTCGATATGCAGTCGGGTTACGTTCAGTT
>ERZ779922.2734-NODE-2734-length-9898-cov-2.473534_pt1 | contig 9898 bp, 10 predicted proteins | sample MGYA00511544_ERZ779922 | MGnify/ENA primary metagenome ERZ779922 (study PRJEB29588, sample SAMEA2154516) | human gut metagenome | biome: human gut; feature: human-associated habitat; material: faeces | place: Denmark | collected 2008/2010 ... | reverse complement strand
GCTTGTGCTGCAGGCCAACTGGGGCGGACTGGAATACGACCTTGATTCTGCAGTTGAAGAAATTGAAAGCGGCGGAGTGTACGTAAAGGCATATGAATATGGTGGTCATGTGGTTGATTTTGGAACAGGTGCATTCAAGGGAATTGTCATAAATGTTTATGTTAATAATCACCATGGGAGAAGATATTTCTGGCCCGATGTGAGTCTTAAGGTGACGAAAAGGGGAAATGAAACATATTACCTGATTCAAACCAGCACCTACAAGGAGACAGCACGCGAGGATGAGCGCCGTTCAAAGGACAGAATATTAATAGAGCAGAGCTGTAATCTGAGCATATATGGCGAGGATGGATATTATACAGGCGTTGTTCATGATGTGAGCCAGGTTGGAATCTCATTTTATTGTGACAGTGAGATTGAAATAGGCGGCAGGCTTGTGGTGGTGGAATTCAGTGATAGCGTTGGAGGCCACGATTTTACTCTTCAACTGAAGGTCAGAAAAGTCCGGATTGATGAGACTGCGGAAAAAAAGCTGTATGGCTGCAGGATAGTCGAAGCCGGCAGGGATACAATGGTCTATTTGTATTTCAAGAAGCTTTACAAATTGAAAGAGCTTAAGGAACTGGCAAAGGAAGAAGAATTAAAGGAGAAATAAAGCATGGCATCAAAATACTATGCGGTAAAAAAGGGAAAGGTTCCCGGGATATATTTCAACTGGAATGATTGCAAAGCAATGGTTGACGGATATCAGGGAGCAGTGTATAAAAGCTTTAAGACGATAGAAGAGGCAGAAAAATTTATTAACGGAGAGAAAATTATTACAGGTATGAAATCATCCGGCGAAAATAGTACATATGCGTTTGTAGACGGCTCCTTCAACAAAGCAACACATACCTATGGCTATGGAGGCTTTCTTGTGACTGACCATGAAAAGTACGTGCTGCAGGGGGCAGATAATGATGCCGAGATGGCCACAATGCGTAACGTAGCCGGAGAGATAAAGGGCGCGGAGGCTGCCGTAAAAAAGGCTATAGAGCTTGGAATTAAGGAACTTGTCATATACTATGACTACATGGGCATAGAGATGTGGGCTACAGGGGCCTGGAAGCGAAACAAGGCAGGCACTATAGCTTATCACGAATACATCATGTCAGTTAAGGATAAAATAAAGCTTACTTTTGTAAAGGTAAAGGGACACTCAGGAGTAGAGGGCAACGAAGAGGCAGATAAGCTTGCAAAGCAGGCTGTGGGGATACTGTAGCAGTTTCCCACATAAAAGAAACAAAAATATAGCATAACAGGAGAAAAAGATGAGCATATTCAATGTAGAACTCAAAAAAGTAGTAGATGACACATATGATATTGAGATAGGCTACAACCTCTCAGACACCCTTGTATCTGACCTGGAAAATGGTCTTGCGGGCAAGATAAAGAAATTTGCAGTGATTACAGATACAAATGTGCGTGATCCTTATGCACTTCCAATCTGTGAGAAAATAAAGCATGCGGGATACTCAGTGGATTTGTTTGTTTTCCCGGCTGGGGAAAAGAGTAAGTCACGTGAGACAAAGGCAAAGATAGAGGATGCCATGCTTAAAAAGGGTTACAGAAGAGACTGCTGTATCATTGCAGTCGGTGGCGGTGTGGTAACCGACTTATCAGGCTTTATTGCAGGAACCTACGGCAGAGGAGTGCCGTTTATCAACTATGCAACAACCCTTCTAGCGGCGGCAGATGCATCGGTAGGTGGAAAAACAGCAATTGATACACCTCTTGCTACCAACACCATAGGTCTGTTCAATCAGCCCCAAAAGGTATATATAGACATAGCTGCCTGGAAAACACTGCCACAGCGCCAGATGGCAAGCGGTATGGCAGAGACCATCAAGCACGCATGCTTAGGCAGCGAGGATATGTTTGAATTTATAGAGGAAAATCTGGATGATATATATTCATTCAAGAAATTTGCATGTGAGTATATCGCTGAAAATAACTGCCGTATCAAGTACAATGTGGTCATGAAGGATGAGCGAGAGGCGGGACTTCGCGAAACCTTAAATCTGGGCCACACAGTAGGCCGGGCGATCGAGACAGTCAGCGACTACAAGCTGCTGCATGGAGAGGCACTGTCGATTGGAATGGCAGCACAGGCACTTATGTCTGCACGGCTTGGCTATATGTCAGAGGAGCAGGCAGAGCGCGTGATAAAGCTCTATGAGAGAGCCGGTCTTCCGACACGTATACCTGACTATATAGACAGGGAGGCACTTGTTAAAAAGCTCTACACCGACAAAAAGGTGAGAGACGGCAAGCTGCGTTTCGTGCTTCAAAAGGGCATAGGAGCCACTGTTGAGTTTGCACCGGGAGTGTATGCAAAGCCTATAGAGGAAAGTCTGGCGCGAGAAATTATAATGGAGCTGTAGATTAAATAATTACAACCCCATGTGTAAACTCATTTTGCTGTGAATGACACAGCCTGCCATACAAATCAGCAGCAAAAATATCCTTGGAAATAAGCTCGTACGGAGCATCAGCGACTTTTGTAATAATAGGCGCTGATGCTCTTTTTTTGAGGAGATGCATAAGCTCTCCTGATGATTTTTTGAAACCGAGTATGCGCAGATAAGGATTATCCATACATATGTTAAAATCATTATTCTCAATACCAAGTAAAATATGCGTGAGGACTCTCGAAATACGCGTATAAGTCAGATTTTTACTCTTCAGTAAGTTACAAAATTGCGTAAAACTGTCATATTTATAAATATTTTTAACTATCTTTGCAGAAAGCTCCTTTGTGCAGTCTGAATACTGCGCAAAGCCTTTATCCTTCCAGGTCAGCAGGCGATAGTAAAGCATTTCAGAAATATCATCCGGAAACACAATATGACCGCCTAAAATACAATTGACAAGAATATCGGCGCAGTCTGATGGCATTAGCTGACTGAACTTTGCGGAAATCCATGAATTATCAAGCTGCATATTAGTAATAGTGTTGTGTTTGTCTATATCAATCAAGGTTGAAATCACCCCGCGCACAGCTGTAGCGGAAGAAAACTCACTTGTCGAATCCGTGCTGTGATATCCTTCCCCGATGCGCTGAAGGGGAAATCCCGTAATATCATAGTCCATCAAAGCCTTCTCATACTCAATGGCCAGAATATTATTGGGTGAAGCTATGAAAGTATCTAATTTCTCGGAAGCGCTGTCATAGGTATCTCGAAAATATTCACATAGAGCTCTGCTCCTGGCCGCAGGAAAGCTCATCCCACCCTGGATCAGCCGGGCAAGAGAGGCGGAATACTCAGCAGGCGGATTCTTAAGCACGCCAGCCACAAGCTTTGTAAGTTCATGGTCCACAGACTCCACACCATAGCACAGCATGTCCACCACACCTGTGTTTTTGAGTACACTGACTCCGCCACCGGCAAAAAACTCGGCAGAAGCAGTGGCAAAGACCGCTGGAAGCTCAAGCACCAGGTCGGCACCGCTCAAAAGCGCCATACGTGTGCGCTCGTATTTGTCAATGATGGCAGGCTCACCTCTTTGCACGAAATCACCGCTCATTACTACGATGATATAATCAGCAGATGTCTGCCTTTTAATCTGCTCTAGCTGATATTTGTGCCCATTGTGGAATGGATTGTATTCGGTAATCACACCTGCAACCTTCATGTTTGATGCTCCTTTAATCAATAATGTATTTTTTAGAGTTCAAACCCATAATACCACAAAAACACCCTTGTCGCATTTGAAAAATAAGTTTATACTAACAATAGTATTGTAATTTTAAACCAAAGGAGACAAAACAATGAATGTATTAGTAATTAATTGCGGTAGTTCATCACTGAAATACCAGCTCATCAATTCAGATTCAGAGGAGGTACTTGCAAAAGGACTCTGCGAGAGAATCGGAATCGATGGCAGACTCGTATATCAGAAAGAGGGGCTTGATAAGGAAATCACAGAGGCACCTATGCCAACACATAAAGAGGCCATCCAGATGGTACTCGATGCACTTGTAAATCCAAAGACAGGCGCAGTAAAATCACTTGCAGAGATCGATGCAGTAGGACATCGTGTAGTGCACGGCGGAGAGAAGTTCTCAGACTCAGTAGTCATCACAGAGGAAGTAATCGCACAGGTAGAGGAGTGCAACGACCTTGCACCTCTTCACAACCCTGCAAATATTATCGGAATCAGAGCATGCCAGGCACTTATGCCAAATGTACCAATGGTAGGAGTATTTGATACAGCCTTCCATCAGACAATGCCTGAGAAAGCATATCTCTACGGCCTTCCATATGAGTACTATGAGAAATACGCTGTTCGTCGTTACGGCTTCCACGGAACATCTCATAAATATGTTTCTTTAAGAGCTGCTGAGATTCTTGGTAAAAAACCTGAAGACTTAAAGATTGTTGTATGTCACCTTGGTAATGGTTCTTCCATCTCCGCTGTTGATGGTGGAAAATGTGTAGATACTTCTATGGGACTTACTCCACTTGAAGGACTTGTAATGGGAACACGTTCAGGTGATATCGACCCATCAATCATGGAGTTCATCGCAAAGAAAGAAAACCTTGATATCGATGGTGTGATGAATGTACTCAACAAGAAGTCGGGAGTAGCCGGCATGTCAGGCGTATCAAGCGACTTCAGAGACCTTGAGGCAGCCTACAATGAGGGCAACGAGCGTGCCATCGCAGCAGTAGAGGTATTCAGCTACAGGGTAGCAAAATACATCGGAGCATATGCAGCAGCAATGAACGGAGTAGATGCTATCGCATTCACAGCAGGAATCGGTGAGAACACAAGCTTTGTAAGAGAAAAAATCATGGCATATTTAGGTTACCTTGGCATAAAGATTGACCGTGTAACAAACGACAAGACACGCGGAGTGGAGGCACTTATCTCAACAGCAGATTCAAGCGTAAAGGTATGCGTCATCCCTACAAACGAGGAGCTTGCAATCTGCCGTGAGACAGTAAAGCTTGTTGGCTAATAAAAAGCAAAAAGTTGTGGATAAATTATAAAATTTTGTTGACAAACACCACTCCAATATGTATAATTGGTTAGGTGTGAATAGGAGAGAACTATGATTGATATATCAACCATTGTAAAATCTATAAATAAAGAGACAACAATTGAGACAGAGCTTACGCTCACATCATTTGAGTCGCGTTTAGGAGATTATCCTATTCTGAAAAAGCAGCCGATATCACTTCATATCTCAAACGTGGAGAATGCAGCAGTGCACATCACGGGGACTGTAGATATAGACATAGCGATACCGTGCAGCCGATGCTTGGAAGAAGTTCCAACAAACATGCATTTTGACATTGACAAGACTCTGAAAATCACAGACGGAGCATTAGTCGATGAAGAGATGGAGGAAACTGACTACCTGATTGGGTTTGAACTCGATGTAGATAAACTTGTCTACGCCGAAATTCTGGTGAACTGGCCAATGAGAGTTCTGTGCAAAGACGATTGCAAAGGTATTTGTAAAGTCTGCGGGATGAACTTGAATAAAGGCACCTGCAGTTGCGATAGTTTTGTACCGGATCCAAGAATGGCAGCGTTCCAGGATATATTTAACAAGTTTAAGGAGGTGTAAACAAATGTCAATTTGTCCAAAGAATAAATCTTCTAAGGGAAGAAGAGATAAGAGAAGAGCAAACTGGAAAATGTCTGCTCCTACTTTAGTAAAATGCAGCAAATGTGGAGAGCTTATGATGCCACACAGAGTTTGCAAGAACTGCGGATCATACAACAAAAAAGAAATCATTCCTCAGGACTAATAGTAGAAAACCAGTAAAATTAAGGGATTGAACGGTATCGTTCAATCCTTTTTTTGATTGATTTTATCCCTTTTTTATCCCATAATAAAATGAAGGTACTTTTTGCTTGTATATAGCTTGCAGGGATGTTATTATACTGAGAGGATATTTAGATATTAAAGAAAGAAGGAAGCAAACTATCATGAATAATATAGACGATTTAGTTGAAATCTATGAGTGCCCGCTCTGTGGCGGTGCCGGGATTCTCGAGGAGGACTGCGGCAGCTCATATTATGTGACATGTCTTGAGTGCGGATGCCACTCTGTGAATATTGATTTCAAGTCAGACGATGACAGACTTGATGCAGCAAAGCGCACTGCTGATTTATGGAACTGTGGCAAGGTTATTTCAATGAGTCCGGGAGAATGATGGAAGCCATATAGAGTAGTGAATTGGTTATTGATTTATACCTATGATTATAGTATATTTTATTTAATCAATTAGTAGTTTGCTTTTTAGCAGGCACAGGGAGGTCACAATGCAAAGTACAACAAGGGTCGCACTCGATGCAATGGGTGGCGACAATGCACCCGCAGAGGTAGTAAAGGGTGCGGTAGATGCGGTTAACAAAAGAAATGATATAAAGATATTTCTTGTAGGACAGAAGGTACCGGTAGAGAGGGAGCTTTCTTTGTATACATATCCTAAGGAGCAGATAGAGATAGTAGATGCGCCTGAGGTTATAGAGATGGCAGAGCCACCGGTTGTGGCAATCAGACGAAAGAAGCAGTCATCAATCGTTGTTGGCATGAATATGGTCAAGAATAAAGAGGCTGATGCATTTGTTTCGGCAGGAAGCTCAGGTGCTGTACTTGTCGGAGGACAGGTAATAGTCGGCAGGATAAAGGGCATACAAAGGCCGCCTTTGGCACCACTTATTCCGACTGAGAGCGGCGTATCTCTGCTCATAGACTGTGGTGCCAATGTGGATGCCAGAGCTGAGCATCTGGTACAGTTTGCTAAGATGGGCTCTATCTATATGGAGCATGTTGTCGGCGTGAAGAATCCAAAGGTTGCACTGGTCAATATCGGTGCAGAGGAGGAGAAAGGTAATGCCCTGGTAAAGGAGACCATGCCGCTTCTTCGAGAGTGCACAGATATCAATTTTGTCGGAAGCATTGAGGCAAGGGATATTCCAAAGGGAGATGCCGATGTTATAGTCTGCGAGGCTTTCACGGGCAATGTCATATTAAAACTCTACGAGGGCCTTAGCTCCACTCTTATCGGAGTCATAAAGAAGGGTCTCATGAGTACACTAAAGAGCAAGATAGGAGCTGCACTTGCACTTCCGGCTCTTAAGAACACGCTAAAGTCATTTGATGCGACCGAGTACGGCGGAGCACCGCTTTTAGGATTGAATGGTCTTGTGGTAAAGACCCACGGCAGCTCCAAGGCGAAGGAAATCACTAACTCTGTTTTCCAATGTGTAACATTTAAGGAAAAAGAGATTAATGATAAAATTAAAGAATATATTATTAATAAGCCGGCTGATTAGATAGCAGTACTGCTGTATGATTGGTCACTATAAACAGAAATGAGAGGTATTAAAAATGGAATTTGAGAAGCTTAGAGACATTATTGTCGAGGTACTTAACGTAGATGAGAACGAGGTTACTATGGAGTCAACCTTCATTGATGATCTTGGCGCTGACTCTCTGGATGTATTCCAGATTATCATGGGTATCGAGGAAGAGTTCGATATCGAGATTCCTAATGAGGAAGCAGAGAAAATCGTCACTGTAGGCGATGCTGTTGAGCAGATTAAAAAAGCTGTAAGCGAGCAGTAGTATGTTTAACTAATGAAAAGCCCTTTATTATGAGGGCTTTTCGTTATACTCACGGAACATGTAAAATGGATAGATATAGAAATAGAGGAAAAATTATGGCAGATTTAAATGAATTTCAAAGCAAAATAGGCTATACGTTCAAGAACCGACATCTGCTTGAGCAGGCGCTGACACATAGCTCGTATGCCAATGAAAAGCACATGAAAAAGCATTCTGATAACGAACGTCTGGAGTTTTTGGGCGATGCTGTTTTGGAAATAGTTTCAAGTGAGTTTTTGTTTATCAATTATCCGCAAAAGCCTGAGGGTGAGCTTACCAAGCTGCGCGCAAGCATTGTTTGTGAGCCGACTCTTGCACTTTGTACAAAGCCACTTGACCTTGGAAAGTACTTACGTCTTGGCAGGGGCGAGGATCATACAGGTGGCAGAAAAAGAAAATCGATTCTTTCTGATGCACTTGAGGCAGTGATTGGAGCAATTTATTTAGATGGTGGTTTTACTAATGCAAAGGAGTTTGTGCTTAGGTTTATCATGACTGATATTGAGAATAAGCAGCTCTTTTATGATAGCAAGACTATCCTTCAGGAGCTTATACAGGGCAGACACGAGCAGCTTTCCTATGAACTTATTGATGAGAGCGGTCCGGATCATGACAAGCAGTTTACAGTTGCGGTGCTTGTGGACGGCGAGCGTGTCAGCGAGGGAGAAGGCCACACAAAGAAGGCGGCGGAGCAGCAGGCTGCATATCAGGCACTTCTTTTGTACAGAAACAGGGAATAGGAGTTTTTGATGTATTTAAAGAGCTTGGAAGTACAGGGCTTTAAGTCCTTTGCCAACAAAATTGTTTTTGAGTTCCACAACGGCATCACAGGTATTGTCGGGCCAAACGGCAGTGGAAAGAGTAATGTCGCCGATGCGGTCAGATGGGTGCTTGGTGAGCAGAGCGCAAAGCAGCTTCGTGGTGCCAGCATGCAGGATGTCATTTTTGCGGGTACAGAGAACAGGAAGCCGCTTGGATATGCGTATGTTGCCATCACTCTTGATAATTCAGACCATTCGCTTGCGATTGATTTCAATGAGGTTACGGTTGCCAGACGTGTTTACCGCTCAGGGGAGAGTGAGTATCTCATCAATGGCAATCCGTGCAGACTCAAGGAGGTTTCGGAGCTTTTCTATGATACCGGTATCGGTAAAGAGGGCTATTCCATCATTGGACAGGGCCAGATTGACAGGATTTTAAGTGGAAAGCCGGAGGAGAGGCGAGAGCTGTTTGATGAGGCTGCCGGTATTGTGAAGTTTAAAAAGAGAAAGCTTACAGCACAAAAGAAGCTCGATAATGAGCGAGAGAACCTTGTGCGTGTCAATGATATCCTGACAGAGCTTGAGAGACAGGTAGGTCCGTTACAGAGACAGTCCGAGAAGGCTCATACATATCTTAAAAAGAGAGAAGAACTGAAGAACTACGATGTCAACATGTTTTTGCTTGAATCAGCGCGCATTGAGACCGAGCTTAAGTCAGCTGATGAGAAATACGCTATTGCGGATGACGAGCTAAAGGAGACCAACGCCACATATGAGAGCATCAAGGCAGAGTATGAGCGGCTTGGAAATGATATGCAGCAGATGGATGAGCGTATTGAGTCTCTTCGTGAGAGCATCACAAGCACTTCATCCACCAGACAGAAGCTTGAGAATCAGATAGAGCTTTTAAAGGAGCAGATTCACACGGCCGAAATGACGGATGAGCATTTGCAGTCGCGTCTTTTAGCTATCGAAAAGGAAAAGGCTGAGCGTCTTAAAAGCAGGAAAGAGTATGATGACAAAAAAGCTGCACTGGAAGCTGAGATAGAGCAGATGAAGCTAAACGAGCTTCTTGCGGTAAACGAGCATGAGGCTGTGCTTGCAGAGGTTAACCGCTGCAATGACGGACTGGAAAAAGCGTACCTTGCCGGGCTGGCGGTAAATGTGAAGGATCAGAATGCTGTCCTGAATACCGAAAATTTCCCGCAGACTGCACTGGACGCTGTGGGACATGCGGTTGCTTATCCGCTGTATTTTGAAACCAGCGCGCTTGTATACAACCAGACGTATCTGGAGCAGGCGGCGGCAGAGCTGGAAACGGACGAGGTGTCCCTGATTCCGAAAACGATTGATGATATCCGGAATTTTGCGGATGAGTACAACGCGCCGGAAACGGTAGAATCGGTTTTCCGATGGGATGTATCTGATTTTTTCTATAATTATTTCTTTGCAGGAAATTATATCACC
>ERZ779922.2722-NODE-2722-length-9940-cov-2.193424_pt1 | contig 9940 bp, 10 predicted proteins | sample MGYA00511544_ERZ779922 | MGnify/ENA primary metagenome ERZ779922 (study PRJEB29588, sample SAMEA2154516) | human gut metagenome | biome: human gut; feature: human-associated habitat; material: faeces | place: Denmark | collected 2008/2010 ... | reverse complement strand
TGCCTGACAGGCACCTCTGTCTGTGTATTTTTCTCTCTAAATTTTAAAAAAAGGAGATAACTCTTCCTCAAGCTATCTCCTTGTCCTATATTCAGAATTATATGTACTTTTACAGTTTCCGTCAAGATATTTGTCTTCTACACCAGATTCTTCATATCCTTAAACGCCGTCCGCTCCATCTTCTCCCGAAGGTCATTCCTGATCTTCGCGAAGTCCTCACGGACAAGCTTCTTTTCCGAGGCACTCACCCGCAACATAAACATCTCTCACATTCGATGCAATCGCGCTGTACACAAGTGCCGAATACGGGTCGTATACCGGAAACATATTCGGGGAGTCGGTCTCTACGAGGACGAGATCCGCCTGTTTTCCGGGCTCGATGGAACCGGTGATGTCACCGAGTCCTAACGCTCTTGCTCCCTCGATGGTCGCCATGGAGACCACCTCCTTTGCCGGGAACGCGCTGCGGTCACGGAGCTCATTTTTGTGGAAGTTCTCACACATCCGCATCTGGATGAACAGGTCTAACGTATTTCCGCTCGCCGGACCGTCGGTGCCGAAGCCGACGGACATGCCGTGCTTATGCATCAGTGACACCGGGGCTACGCCCTTTGCGGCCTTCGTGTTGGAGGCGATGCAGTGGGCCACGGACGCGCCATGCTTCGCGAGGATCTCCACATCATGTTCCGTTGTGCGGATGCTGTGGGCCGCCAGCGTATTCGGTCCGAGGACTCCGATATGCTCCATAAACTCGATGGGCGTCATGTTATACTGTTCCCTTAACTGGGTCATCTCGTAGTCCATCTCCGCCACATGGAGCGTAAATACGGTTCCCGCCTTTACATCCTCCTCATAGGCCCTCTTTAAGGTCTCAGGGCTGCAGGTCGTCGTTCCGTGGGGCGTGATCGCTCCGGAAACGCGCGGGTGATCTTTGTACGCCTCGATCAGTGCGATTCCACGCTCGATGGCCTCATCCGCATTCTTACTGTCACAGGAATCCTTTTCCATCACCGTCTCACCAGCGATTCCGCGGATCCCCATCTCGTCCATGACCTTCGCCACAACTTCCTCGAAATAGTACATATCAAGCACTGTCGTCACGCCGGAAAGCAGCAGCTCACCGATGGCATATCTCGTGGAAAGCCTGGCCATCTCCGCGTCCATGGCCTGATTCTCCATCGGAAGCAGGAACACCCGCAGGCGGTCCTTGCAGTCGTCCCCGAGACCGCGGAACGGGATCATTCCGAGGTGGCAGTGGGTGTTTACGAGGCCTGGGATCACGATAGCGCGCTTCGCGTCGATCTCCTCGAAGGTCTCGCCAGCTTTTAAGATCCCCTGCGCAGTAAGCTCCTGAAGCGCCTTCTCAAGCTCTTCCTCCGGTCCTGCTGCCAGAATCTTTGTATCCTCAAACATTACATAACCATGATCCCAGACATCACCTGCCGCGTTCATCGTCACAACAATGCCGTTTTTGATAATCTTCTTCATCGTTCTAATTTCATCCTTCATAATTTCGATCTGATCCGGCTCTTCCACTATCCGGGGAGAAAACCGGCGGCGGGCCGTAAAACTACTTCCCGTACTTCTCAACCAACGGCACATGTTCCTGCCCCGGCACCGTCAAAAGCCCGTGATCCGTGAGCTTTAACTTCGGTGAAACCGGCAGACAAAGCGTGGACATGGACATGATCACGTTGTTGTTCACATATCCAAGACCTTCCATCGCCGCCCGCACTTCCTTTAATTCCTGTCCAAGAACCTCGACGGGCTGATCCGACACGATGCCGCCGATCGTAAGTCTCGCCTCTGCCAGGGATCTTCCTTCAGAGAACACCACATATGCCCCCTGGAGCTCCAGGACGCGCCTCTGAGCCAGTTTCATATCGTTCTCATCTGTTCCCAGGACAAACAGGTTATGGCTGTCGTGGGACCACGTGGTGGCCACAGCGCCCGGTTTCGTCAGCGCTCCTTCCACAAGACCATATCCGGTATTTCCATTCTTGCCGTACCGCTCGAAAACGACTGCAAGGGAAAGTCCCGCCGACTTCCAGTCAAGCACACCGTCCTTCACCTCGACTCTGCGCTTCACCGGCGTGGTCGCCGTTCCGAAGGTACCAATCTTCATGACATTGACTTCCGCCCATTTCGCGTCCGGATCTTCCGCCTTTAACACAAAGTCGGAGATCTCCGCCGGACGGCAGTTGATCGTGTGGTAGAAAGAAGCCGGGAAACTGCATGCCGCAGCTTCTGCCGCACCGCACGCCTCCTCGTCCTTGCAGTACACGCACTCGCCCTTCTTATAAACCACAACCGGATCGATCCCATCCAGACTGTCCAGCAGCATAAAGTCTGCGATCTTTCCCGGCGCGATCATCCCTCTGTCATCCAGATGCATCCGCCGCGACGGTGTCCAGGTCGCGCAGTAGATCGCCTTCTCCATCGGCATCCCCGCCCTCACAGCCGTCTCGATAATCTTATTGAGATGTCCGGTCAGAAGCTTATCTGCCATCGTGTCATCCGTCACCAGTGCCACATTCTCATAGAGTTCATTGTCGCAGACGGTCTTCACGACCTCCGGCGTCAGGGATTTGAACTGCAGCTCCAGAAACATCCCAAGCTCTGTCTTCTCCATCACTGACTGTGGAGTCTGCTGGGTGTGGTCCGCATCAACACCTTCATAAATAAAGCGGTTAAGATCCGCCCCCGTAAGTCCCGGGCAATGTCCCTCGATCCTGAGATTCTTTCCAGCGTTCCAGCACACATTGATGAGGTCCCTCGTCCGGCTCTCGCCTTCTGCTGAGAGATCCTTATAGTTCATGATCTCCCCAAGGCAGAGAACTCCATCTAAGGATGCCATCTCAGAAATTTCCTTTACACCAAGTGACGCCCCGGCTGTCTCTAATTTCTCATTTGTCGCCGGTACACTGGACGGGATCGCCCAGAAGATATCCTGCTTCGTCTTCTGGGCCATAAAAGCCCGGATGCCATCCATGCCGAACACGTTCGCCATCTCGTGGGCATCGGCAACCACCGTTGTTACTCCATATGGAAGCGTGATCCTTGAAAACTCGCCCGGATATGTCATCGAGCTCTCGATGTGCATATGGATATCCACAAGCCCCGGCAGCATGTATCTGCCTTTGCCGTCCCGCTCCTCAACTTCCGGATATGAAATTGCAGGGGAAATGCAATAAAACGTTTCCCCTGCAACTGCCACATCCCGCTTTTCAAAACACTGTCTGAAGGTCTGATAGACCATGACATTTTTCAGAATGAAATCGGGTCTCATATAAAATTCCTCGTTATTAGTTATTGATCGTTCTGTTCCACTGGTCGATCCAGTTATTTAAGATCGGGTTTACAAAAGCATAGTCAACAACCTTAACTTTTGCAGCCTTGTCGCCGTAGGTCATATCCTTGGACTCTTCCTCAGTGAATGTAACGTCCTTGTTTGTCGGTGCCTCGTTTAATGCCTTACCTGTCTTTGTCTGAAGCTCCTCGCTGATACGGTAGTTGATGTACTCGTAAGCAAGCTCCTTGTTCGCACAGTTCTTTGTTACGTTGATGGTGTTGAAGTTAGCGTAAGCTCCGTCCGGTGTAACGTAAACAAGTGTCGGGTTAGCGGCTACGATCGTCGGAACGCCGAAGTCACCGACAACTGCTGCTGCAACCTCACCGGATGTGAACATGTTGATCAGGTCGGAAGACTTTGTGTAAGTCTTAACAAGGTTCGGCTTTAAGTCAGCAAGTGCCTTGAAAGCAGCCTCGCCGTTGTCTGTTGTTACGTCAACGCCTGCGTGGTCGCTTGCAACGTAAACCATAGCCGGTCCGAATGTTGTTGTGATCTCCGGGATGGAAACCATGCCTGCAAGGCGCTCGTCCCAAAGGTCATCAAAGCTTGTGAGCTCAAATCCTGTAAGCTCCGGGTTGTAGATGATACCGATGCTGTTGATAGTGTACGGAACACCCTGTCCTGCCTCTGCAATCTCCTTTGCAGCCGGGATCAGCTTCTCAGCATTCGGGATCTTGCTTAAGTCGATCGTATCGAAAAGTCCCTCGTCAGTGCCCTTCGCTGTCATAGCCTGGGAGAGCTCAATCACATCGATGGTGGAGTTCGGGTCTGCTGCTAACTTTGTATAACGGTCGTTTGTGCCGCCTGTCTCAGTAACGATCTCACAGCTGAACTCGTTCTCAAACGGTGTGTAAACCTCTTCTTCGGAGATATCTTCGCTGAGGCCGTATGTGGATAATACGAGCTTCTGTGCGTCTCCGGAAGCTGTCTTTGTCTCTTCTGCGGAAGAAGCTGCCTCAGAGCCTGCTGCCTGGCTTCCTGTTGCTGTGGTCTCTGTTGTGGATGCGCCGCCGCAGGCGGTAAGCATCATTGCTGCGCAAAGTACAACTGCTGCTGTTTTTTTCATGGTTTTTCTCCTCTTTCTCTCTTTTGAGATAATATTTCTTCGCGTTGACAGAATCTCTGCCACCGCGATGGATCACTAAGTTAATTTTTATCTTCTCACCAGGATCAGTTTATCCTTCGGCAGATACAGCCGGATCTCCTCGCCCTCTTTATAAACATGGTCAGTTCCCATATTTACCTTCAGGACACCGGCGGAAGTCTCAACCTCGTACTGGTAGCTCTTCCCAAGGAATGTGCGGACACCGATCTTACCGCTTAAGACATTCTCTGTCTGAACATCATCTGCCAGGCAGATATCGTCCGGGCGGATCGTTCCCGCGAATTTCTCGCAATCGAGATCCATGGAAGTTAAGAACTCGCTTCCATCCGGTGCTGTGTAGACGCCGTCCTGCTTTTTCGCAAGCTCAAGGAAGTTCTCGAAACCGATGAATCTCGCGACGAACTCTGTCGCCGGTCTCTTATAGATGTTCTCCGGTGTGTCAAACTGCTCGATGACACCGCCGTTCATAACGGCCACCTTATCGGAGATGGAGAAGCATTCTTCCTGATCATGTGTAACGAACAATGTGGTGATTCCAAGGCGCTTCTGGAGTCTCTTGATCTCCACACGCATGGAAAGTCTTAATTTCGCATCAAGGTTGGATAACGGCTCATCCAGGAGCAGTAACTTTGGCTCGATGACAAGTGCTCTCGCGAGGGCAACTCTCTGGCGCTGTCCGCCGGACATCTGCTTCGGGAAACGGTCGGCAAGCTCTGTCAGACCGCAGACCTCAAGGATCTCCCTGACCTTCTTGTCGATCAGGTCCTTGTCCATCTTTCTTGTTCTGAGTCCGAACGCTACATTGTCATAAACGCTTAAGTGCGGGAACAGGGCGTAGCTCTGGAATACCAGACCGAACTGACGCTTGTGGACCGGGACCTTTGTCATGTCCTCACCATCTAATGTGAAGGTTCCGCCCTGCGGGTCGATAAAGCCTGCAACGACGCGGAGTGTCGTGGACTTACCGCATCCGCTGGGGCCTAAGAGGGATACGAGCTCGCCCTCCTCGACTTCCAGATTCAGCCCCTTTAAGATCTGTTTCTTTTTATCGTAACTTACGTCGATTCCATTTAAACTCATAAAAGCCATGGTCATATTCTCCTTATTTCGCCAGGGCTGCGATACCCAGTGTGCGGTCTACGATCACCATGATGACTACGGTAGCTGCCATTAAAAGTACGGAAACCGCCGATACGGTCGGATCATAGTTGTATTCAATATAGTTCATCAGTGTCGACGGGAATGTCGAAACGCCCGGTCCGGATAAGAACATGGACACCGGAATGTTGTTGAAGGAATTGATGAACGCCAGCATGAATGCTGAGGAAATTCCGGAGGTCACATTTGGAAGAACGACCTTGAAGAACGCCGCTCCCTTCGGGCATCCGAGGCTCCACGCCGCCTCCTCGATCGAAAAGTCGAACTGCTCCATCGAAGAACCGACTACGCGGATCACATACGGAAGTGTCACCATAAAATGGCCTGCGAGAAGTCCCGCGAACACCGGGATCCTGAGTGTCAGGATCAGGCACTGGTACATAATAAAGCCGATTACAATTCCCGGAACGATGGTCGGGGAAAGGAAGATGGACTTTAATAACTGCTTTCCTTTTAAACCGGATCTCGCCAACGCATAAGCCGCCGGGATTCCGACCAGAAGAGAGATGCATGTCGCGAGGAGCGCGACCTCAAGGCTGGTCAGGAATGATCTGCGGAAAGACTTTAGCGCGAACACGTTCGCGAACCATTTCGTCGAGAAGGACTCGATCGGGAATGTGATGGCGCTTCCGCCGCCGAATGCTGTTACGGTGATGATCAGTAACGGGATCATCAAAAATGCAAATACGATCGCTGCCCATATGGTCAGCACTTTATTTTTACGCATAATCTTCACCTCTGCGGTCCAGCCGTGCGGCCAGAGCGTTAAATCCTTTGATCACAACCAGGGTTACAACGATCATGATGAGGGCGATCACGGACGCGCCGGTCCAGTCACTGACGGACATCGCTCTCTGGTAGATCAGGGTCGCCATGACCATGTTGCTGTTGCCTCCTAATAACTGCGGCGTCGTGTAAGCGGTCAGGGTTCCGGTAAATACCAGAATACCGCCGACGATGATTCCCGGAAGACTCATCGGGAAGATGACCTTCATGAATGCTTCGCTTCTTGAAGCTCCGAGGCTCTGTGCCGCCTCCATCATGTCATCATCGATATTTTCCATAACACCGGCAACTGTCACGATCATCAGCGGAAGAAACAGGTAGACAGAACCAATGATGATGGAAAAGTCGGTGTATAAAAGCTTCATCGGCTTCTCGATCAGTCCCATAGCGATCATTGCCTTGTTGATGATTCCGTTGCTGCCGAGAATATTGATCCATGCAAAGCTTCGGATAACGGAGTTCGTCATCATCGGGAAGATCGACGCAGAGAGGAGAAGTCCTCTCCACTTCTTATCACAGCGGCTGATGAAATACGCCGTCGGGATACCGCCCACCATACAGACAAAGGTGGTAATGACCGCGATCTTCACGGTTCTCAAAAAGATCTTTCTGTAATACTCGTCCTTAAAAAAGTCCACGTATGCGCTGAACGGGTAATCTCCCGTAAACACGCTTGGAACCAGAACGCGAAGCAGCGGGATCATCAGGAACAGAAATAAGATCACCAGTCCCGGAACCAGCATGCACCATGCACTGCTCTTTTTCATTGGTTTGCCCCTTTCTTAACTGTGCGTAATAAATTTTAATTAGTGTTTCTTATAAATATTTGTTTTTTCATCAATTACACTTATATTTTACATTCATTATAAAAAGTGATATACTATACGTCAAATACATATTATCTATAATTTTTATGCAGTAAAGCTATGAGGAGGCCCTGTATGGAATTAAAAGAAGCCCGCTATATCCTGGCGATCGCCCGCCACCAGAGCATCGGCAAGGCCGCCGAATCCCTTTATATCTCCCAGCCGTCCCTGAGCAAGTACTTAAAGAACCTGGAAGAACGTCTCGGCGCTCCGCTGTTCAGCCGCCACGAAAACCGCTACTACCCGACTTACATGGGTGAACGCTACCTCCACTACGCCGAACAGATCGTTGCCTGCGGCGATGAGTGGATGCAGGAATACGACGATATCGCTCACCGCCAGCGCGGCCGCTTAAACATCGCCGTGCCGATCATGATGGGCAGCACGCTGATCGAACCGATGTTGGCACCGTTTCATAAACGATACCCCTATGTGACCTTAAATATCATGGAAGCAGTAAATTTCATTGCGGAGAACAGTCTGGAGACCTCCTCCATCGACCTGACCCTTTACAATATCCATGAATTTCCCGAGACCATGGACTACCAGATCCTGCGCTCTGAGGAGATCGTTCTGGTCCTGCATGAAAACCATCCTCTCGCCGCAAAAGCCATTACCCGCCCCGGCTTCCGCTACCCGTGGCTGGATCTTTCCCTATTAAAAGAGGAAAACTTCATTCTCCTCTACCCGGACCAGAACACCGGCGGCATCGCTCTGGATCTCTTTAAAGAGTACAACATCAATCCACCGGTCTCTCTCCACACGAGAAACTCCTCCATGTCGATCCATCTGGCTATGGACGGCGTCGGCGCTGCCTTCGCCCCGGAGAGCTATTTCCACCATGAAAACCAGTACACCGGAAACCGCGCCCTCTGCTTTTCCGTCGGCCATAAACCGGCCCTCACAACTACCATCGCCGCCTATCGGAAAAACCGGTATCTGCCGCAGCATGCGAGGGATTTTCTGGAAATGATCCGGGAATATTGCCGTGAGAAATAAAACGTTCTCCCAGAAATTTATATCCATCTGCGAGGTGCGCCGTCAGGCGCACCTCGTAAAAGAAGCCGGACAATCTCTTTCAGTATCCGGCTTCTTGCTGCGAATCTTCTGGCACCTTTAGCTCTGGTAAACAAACAGACGGTTCATTCCCTCCTGCCACGGGTATTCGAATTCCAAATATATGATCTCTTTCCCAAAACGTGCAAATTTTTCTTTCCAATAGTTTGTAGTTGCCTGTCTTAATCTCATAATATGATCTTTTTCATAAATATTATTACCCGCATTTTTATATTCAAAGCTTTCAAGCTCTTCTTTTGAATAGTACGGATTCATCTTAATAAACCAATATCCGCCGGGCTTCAGCACCCGTTCCAGATCATCGATCACGGTTGTTGATATGTCCTTCGGCATTACATCCAGAACATTGGACAGGATCACTCCATCAAACGACATGGGTTCCACCTTTAAATCCAGATTTCTCAGATCCACCGGTATACATTCCTCAAAAACCCGGGTTCACATTTCTATTTCCTGCTCATATGCTTTCTTCAAAGCTGATCATCTCCAATATGAATTTTATCTCTTCGTTGTTTGGCAGTTTAAAATCTCTCTAAGATTTCTTTATCTATACTCGACAACATCTCTTAATGCTTTTCGTGGCCTTTTCGGCGGAGCTTCATTTGCAGCTCCAACAGCAACAATTCCTGTCAGCTGGTTGTCTGTTCCGATAAATTCTATCAGCTCATTATAGGCAAAGCAGGTATTGGCAATCCATAATGTACCTAATCCATATCCGGTCGCTGTCAATATCATATTCTCAACAGCCGCACCGATCGACAGCGAATCGCAAATTTCTACGATCCGTTTTTCTCTCTCGATGCTTGCAAATGGTGTATATTGATTTGTATTAAGCACTGCTATAAGGCACGGCGCCTCCTGCATGATTCTGACTGTATTTTCAGCATCGGGGATTGCAAATGCCCATTCCGGCATAAGTTCATGTGTGATTTTTTCTGAATTTATACCATGGCGCATAACCTCAACCAGTTTATCTTTCTCTTCTCCCTGATATACGATAAATTTCCATGGCTGCCGGTTTTTGGCTGATGGCGCAAGAGTAGCACTATATATGATCTCTTCGATCAGCTTCCTGTCAATCTCATCGGATCTATATTTTCTTATACTTCTTCTGTTCTCAATTTCTCGTATCATAGTCTTCTCCGTAAATTTTGATTTCAATGTTTTTTCCAGTCAATACATTTCTGACCACCGGACATCGTGTACCACTTACTTTCTTTCCAATCCACCTCACTCTGCATCTGCGGTCACCCCGGTTTCCTTTTTGTTCGACGTAAACAAATAAAACATAGCACAAAATACAAATGCAAATACAACGCCGAAAACATTCTGAATCACTCTCTGCAATATTCTCCCATGTATTATATCATGTATTATACATTATATCATTGCAGATAATATATGGTGTACGAATTTTCACGCGCTCTTTATAAAAGCGCTTCTGGATTTTTTTCTATGATCACTGCCCGTTCCGTATTCTCGCTGCGTTCATTCCACGAATCATTTTGTGTTTCTTTTCAGGTCGTCACCCGGTTTTCGGCATCAAAAAAACGCCATACTCATCACCATTCCGGCAATGAGCAGACGTTTTATATT
>ERZ779922.2720-NODE-2720-length-9941-cov-5.363140_pt1 | contig 9941 bp, 5 predicted proteins | sample MGYA00511544_ERZ779922 | MGnify/ENA primary metagenome ERZ779922 (study PRJEB29588, sample SAMEA2154516) | human gut metagenome | biome: human gut; feature: human-associated habitat; material: faeces | place: Denmark | collected 2008/2010 ... | reverse complement strand
GGCTGCCAGCGGATCAGGTAGACCAGAAAGTCCATCACGACGCCGAAAATGCACAGGAGGATGACCAGCGGCAGCCAGTTGCGCATCGCCCAGCCAAGCAGGCCGCCGTGGCTGTCGCTCGTCACCATGTTCCAGAGCCACTGCGCTGTCCCGCGAATCCACCCCAGCAGGAAATTGAACAGCGCGTTGATGAAACTGCCCACAATGGTCATCCTCCTCCACTATTTCCTGCATTCGCCTGCGCATCTTAGCGCATTCTCATTTGGAAATAGTGTTACTCTACGGTTATCGTAACGCTCACATTTCCCGGCACGACCTCGACCGAGATTTCCTCATCCTCGTCCGCATCAATGCGGCAGAGCACGGGCAGACTGTACGTCCCCGGCGCAAGCCCGGACGCATCGCATACCAGCCGAACATCGCGGCTTTGCAGCGCGTTCAGCCAGTTTTGCGGCGCGGTAATCATCACCGAGGCATTCACGCGGCTCATGGAGGCGTTGTAGCCCGCTTCCAAGCCTTCAATCTGAATCGGCAGGTTCGTGAAACTCTTCGACTTCAGCACCGGCCCGATTTCAATCGTCACGTTGACGTAGGTAGCGCTGACGTATTTCAGTTCTGGCACGCTGCTCAATCGGACGCGCTGCTTGACCGAATCGGACAAGCCGGACACGTCGATGGTTGCATCCGTAAACAGCGCGTCGATTTCCGCCATCTCGCTTGACCAGCCCGCCACCGTGATGTTCTCCGGCGTCATGCTGATTTTTTTGATTTCGTAGCCTTCCTTCGGCGTGCCTTGAATCAGCCCGGTCTGGGAGAGTTCGAGCGTTTTCATGGCGTACATGGTCTGCTCCACAATCACGCTGTCCAGCAGCACCGACTCGCTCGTCACTTCGAGCAGGTCGCTTTCAATCGCGTTGTTGTTCTCGTCCAGCAGCGTATACGCCAGCGCCTTGCGAATCGTGCCCTCGCGCTGGGGCAGGTTGTTCAGTTCCAGCACGACTTCGGCGCGGACAATTTTGTCCACCATCGACTTCGGGCCGCTGATCGTCACCGTCGGCGGGTCGAGCGTCGCCGCACCCGCATAGTAGCCCTCCGGCGCGCTCCCGACCGTCTGCACGGACACGGGGATGCGGAAGCGGGTGATGTACTCTTCCACATCAATTGTCACGGTAGACGGCTGAATCGAAGAAACCGTGCCGTAAGTGCTGGAATTGGTGGACAGAATGCGGATTTCCTGCTTCCCTGCCGCCGAAATGCGGGAGAGGTCAATGCGGACGTTGTAGTTCGTCGCCTTAGCATTGGCGTACTGCATCTGTGGCACGTCGGCGGTAAGGGACACGTCGCCAAGGAGGCTGGTCAAATCGCTGGTGACAATGAAGCCGTTGCGCTTGACGGATTCTTCGCCCGAAACAGACACGCTGACACTGGAGAAGTGCTTTTCGCGCGTGAGCGTCGGGTCTTGGGTAATCAGCCCGCCCCAGAGGATGATGGCCAGCAGGAGCGCAAGCAGCTTTGTCGGCCAATTGTGGATGAAAATCCGCTTGAGACCGTCCAGCAGCATCGTCAGGCGTGGGTCACGCTTCTTCTGCGGCTTTGCGGAAGGGGTCTGCGTCATTTGGCACCCTCCTTTCCCTTGCGGCGCACGAGCATGGACAGCAGGCGCTGATGCGGCTTGCGGACATAGATGCCCTCCAGAATCGTCCGCAGCGACTTCGCGTCAAGGTGGCGGGTGAGCTTGCCGCCCTTCGCCATCGAAATGATGCCCGTTTCCTCGGAGACAATCAGCACAATCGCGTCCGTCGTTTCGGACACGCCGATAGCGGCGCGGTGGCGCGTGCCGAGGTCATGGCTGATGCCGCTGGCTTCCGTCAGCGTGAGGATGCTCGCCGCGCTCATCACACGTTCGCCGCGGATGACGACGGCGCCGTCATGCAGGGGCGTGTTCGGCTCGAAGATGTTTTCCAGCAGGCCGGAGGTAATCCGCGCGTCGATGCCGATGCCGTTCTCGATGATGTCCTGCAGGCCTGTTTTCTGCTCAAAGACAATCAGCGCCCCCACATGGCGGCGGCTCAAATCCTGCAGGCAGCGGATGATTTCGTCGATAATGCGCGTCGCTTCATCTTTATCGGTGTCGCGCCGCTTCGTCTCAATGCGCGCGCCGCGGCCAATCTGCTCCAATGCCTTGCGCAGTTCCGGCTGAAAGAGGATGACCAGCACCAGCGCGCCGTTGTTCACCACGCTCATCAGCAGCCAGTTCAGTGCCGTCAGCCCGAAGAGGTTGCTGATGCCGACGATGAGCAGCAGCATGGCAAGCCCCTTCAAAACAGCGCTGCCCCGCGTGTCGCGGGTGAGCATCAGCAGTTCATAGATAATAATGGCAACGATGAGAATATCCGCAATATCGGAAAGACCGGGGCGGTTCAGCACGTTCCAGAAAAAGGTCTCCAGCGTCTGCAAGAACGTTGTCACGCCAGCTCCGCCTCCTTTAGCATCTTGAATGATTTCATGCGTTCTGCTTCTCCATTATACAACAAATTGCCGCGAATATGAATGCCTTTTCACAAATTTTCCGTGAAGCATCCGTGAACATTCAGAACACCCCACAGTGCAGATAACGAATGAAGCAGCCACTTTCTTCCCGATGGGCGGAAAAAACATGAAAAAAGGGAAAAGCAGCCGTTTTGACGGCATACTTTCCCCTTTCCCCAAATTACCGTGCCCTCTTCAAGGCGAAAATGATTACAGATTGCCGCCGTTCCAGCCCCAGAAGCCGATTTCTTCATACGTCACATAGATGCGGTCGCTGTCAATGTCCAGTTCCTCGCGCAGGATGTCCGTCAGCGCCTCGGTCAGCGCGGCGTAATCCTCCTCCGTCGCAGAGCCGCCGAAGAGCTTCACTTGGCAGATGGCGCAGGGGGCGTCCGTGCCCTTGAAGTACATTGCGGCATTGTCGCGGAAAGACAGCATCAGCCAGCTTTCCGTCTTGCCAGGAATTTTCTCAATGGCATCGCCCATGCGATCCTTGATGACCTGCTCTTTTCGTCCGGGAATGGACACGTTGGAGGTCGTTTCTATGTAAGGCATAACAGTTCCTTTCATTCATATCGGCGTTATCGCCGTTTCCGCCCCGCAAGCAGGGCTTCGGATGAAATATTCGATGTTCAGACGCTCAATTCCTGCTTTTCGCCCAGCAAATCTGCATTTTCCGCCAGCAGCGGACGAATCACGTCGTGCAGGTACTCTTCCACCTGCTCGCAGCTTCGGCCCGTGAACTGCTCCGGCCGCAGAATCGCTTCCACTTCCTCGCGGGTAATCATGAACGCCGGGTCAGCGCAGATACGGTCGATGAGGTCGTTCTTGCCGCCCTCTTCCTTCACCACGCGCGCCGCCGCCTGCGAATGCACGCGCAGCTTCTCATGCAGCTCCTGACGATTGCCGCCCTTCTTCACCGCGTCCATCATGATGTTTTCAGTCGCCATAAACGGCAGCTCGTTCATCACGCGCGCGCGCACAACCTTGTCGTACACCACCAGCCCATCACAGACGTTCATCATGATGTTCAGGATCGCATCCACACCGAGGAACGCCTCCGCGACGGCAATGCGCTTGTTCGCGGAGTCATCCAGCGTGCGCTCGAAGAATTGCAGGGAGGATGTCATTGCCGTGTTCAGCGTATCGATGCAGACGTAGCGCGCCAAGGCGTTGATGCGCTCACAGCGCATGGGGTTGCGCTTGTAGGGCATGGCGGAGGAACCGATCTGGTTCTTCTCAAAAGGTTCTTCCATCTCCTTGAAGTTGGCCAGCAGGCGCAGGTCGGTAGCAAACTTCATGCAGCTCTGGGCAATGCCTGCCAGAGCGTTCAGGATAAAGGCATCCACCTTGCGGCTGTAGGTCTGGCCGGACACGGGGATCACGGCATCCGGGGCAAAGCCCATCTCCTTGGCAATGGAAGCATCCACAGCGCGGATCTTATCTGCATCGCCCTTGAACAGCTCCATAAAGGAAGCCTGGGTGCCGGTGGTGCCCTTGACACCGCGCAGCTGCAGGGTGGCAAGGCGGTGGTCGATCTCGGCAAGATCCATCACCAGCTCGTTGGCCCACAGGGTGGCACGCTTGCCCACGGTGGTGGGCTGTGCAGGCTGGCAGTGGGTATAGGCCATGCAGGGCATATCCTTGTACTCCTCAGCAAAGCGGGAGAGCTTTGCCAGCACACCGATCAGCTTTTTGCGGATGAGCTCCAGACCCTGCCGCATCACGATGATATCGGTGTTATCGCCCACATAGCAGCTGGTGGCACCCAGATGGATGATGCCTGCTGCCTTGGGGCACTGCTGGCCGTAGGCGTAAACGTGGCTCATCACATCATGGCGCACCAGCTTCTCGCGCGCAATGGCGACCTCGTAGTTGATATCGTCCACATGGGCTTCCAGCTCGGCCACCATTTCGGGGGTGATATTGGTCAGGCCCTGCTCCATCTCGGCCCGGGCCAGCGCCACCCACAGGCGGTGCCAGGTGCGGAACTTGTTGTCATCCGAAAAGATATACTGCATCTCGTCGGAAGAATAACGGGTAGAGAAGGGGCTGATATAACGATCATGCTGTGACATTGGTTGTTTCCTCCTGAAAGTAACTCCCCCAGCCGCCTTCCGGCGACAGCCCCCTCGAAGAGGGGGCCTTTCAGCCTCCCTCGGAGAGGGAGGTGGCATCGCGTCAGCGATGACGGAAGGAGTTTTTCTCTATTCTACCATCAAACCTTGAAATAGTCTACGCCGCCCTCAAAGATCGGCTGATATTTGTCGCCGGTGACATTCTTGTACAGGTACTCGCCGCTGCGCTCCGAGTGGCCCATCTTGCCGAACACGCGGCCGTCCGGGCTGGTGATGCCCTCAATGGCCAGCAGAGAGCCGTTGGGGTTGTAGCGCTGATCCATGGTGGGCTCGCCCTCCAGATCAACATACTGGGTAGCCACCTGACCGTTGGCAACCAGCTGATCCAGCACGTTCTGGGGTGCCACAAAGCGGCCCTCGCCGTGGCTGATGGCGATCTCGTACTCGCTGCCTGCATCGCAATGGGACAGCCAGGGGCTGCCGGTGGAAGCAATGCGGGTGCGCACCAGCATGCTCTGGTGGCGGCCAATGGTGTTGAAGGTCAGGGTCGGGTCATAGGCCGTGATGGGGCGGATATCGCCGTAGGGCACCAGACCCAGCTTGATCAGGGCCTGGAAGCCGTTGCAGATGCCCAGCATCAGGCCGTCGCGGTGCTGCAGCAGGTCGCGGACCGCCTCGGTGACCGCAGGATTGCGGAAGAAGGAGGCGATGAACTTGGCGCTGCCGTCCGGCTCGTCGCCGCCGGAGAAGCCGCCGGGCAGCATCACGATCTGGCTCTCTCCAATGGCCTTGACCAGTGCCTCGCAGCTGGCGGTAACGTCCGCCGGGGTCAGGTTGCGGATGACCAGGATCTCAGGGTCAGCACCGGCGCGGGCAAAGGCCTTGGCGGTGTCGTACTCACAATTGGTACCGGGGAACACGGGGATGATCACCTTGGGCTTTGCCACACCGATCTTGGGGGCAGCGGGGGCGTTCAGCTTGCCGTTGATTTTTTCCACGGTGGGGCCTGCCTTGCGGTAGGGGTACACAGGCTCCAGCTTGCTCTCCCAGATCTCCTGCAGCTCTGCCATATCCAGCGTCTCGCCGCAGCTTTCAAAGGTATACTCCTTGGTGGTCTCGCCCAGCAGCTCGCCTGCGGGGGAATCAGAGACCATTTCCAGCACGATGGAGCCGTACATGGGCTCGAACATCCGGTGGGTGGGCATATCAGCGCGCATCTTGAAGCCGATGTGGTTGCCCAGACCCATCTTGAACAAGGCCTCGGCAATGCCGCCGTAGCCCACGGCGCAGGCAGATGCCACCATGCCCTCTTCGATCATCTGCTCCACGATCTTGTAGTTTGCCTTCAGGGAGAAGAAGTTGGGGCAGCCGGTCTCGGGGTCCAGAATGGGCCGGATGAGGACAACCGTGCTCTCGGGCTTCTTGAACTCAGTGGAGACCACCTTGCTGGCCTTGCCGATGGCAGTGGCAAAGGAGACCAGCGTGGGGGGCACATCCAACTGTTCGAAGGAGCCGGACATACTGTCCTTGCCGCCGATGGAGGCAATGCCCAGACCCATCTGGGCATCCAGAGCACCCAGCAGAGCGGCCAGCGGCTTGCCCCAGCGCTCGGGCTTGGTGCCCAGGCGCTCAAAGTACTCCTGGAAGGTCAGGTAGGCATCCTCATAGCGGAAGCCGGAGGCCACCAGTTTGGTGACGCTGTCCACCACGGCCATCCGTGCGCCGATATACTGGTTGGCGCTCATCAGGTAGGGGTTGTAGCCCCAGGCCATGCCGGAGCAGGTGTTGGTCTCGCCATCCACGGGCAGCTTTGCCACCATGGCGTTCTGGGGGGTCAGCTGGTAAGCACCGCCAAAGGGCATCAGGACGGTGGCGGCACCAATGGTGCTGTCGAACCGCTCAGAAAGGCCCTTCTTGCTGCAGATGTTCAGGTCGCCCACCATGTTCTTCATCTTCTGGCTGAAGGTGATGCCGGCCCACTGGGGCTGCCAGACGGTACCCTGCTCCACATGGACGTTCTGGTGCTTCTCCGCACCGTTGGAGTTCAGGAACTCACGGCTGATGTTGACGATGGACACGCCGTTCCACACCATGTTCAGGCGCTTTTCCTCGGTGACCTTTGCCACGGGGGTCGCCTCAAGGTTTTCCTCGGTGGCAATGGCGATGAACTTGTCCACATCCTCGGGGGCAAGGGCCACAGCCATGCGCTCCTGGCTCTCGCTGATGGCCAGCTCGGTGCCGTCCAGGCCGTCATACTTCTTGGTGACCTTGTTCAGGTCGATATACAGGCCGTCGGCCAGCTCGCCGATGGCAACGGAAACGCCGCCCGCACCAAAGTCGTTGCAGCGCTTGATCATCTTGCAGGCATCCTCACGGCGGAACAGGCGCTGGAGCTTGCGCTCGATGGGCGCATTGCCCTTCTGCACCTCGGCACCGCAGTGGTCCAGGCTGCCCAGATTGTGGGCCTTGGAGGAGCCGGTGGCACCGCCGATGCCGTCGCGGCCGGTGCGGCCGCCCAGCAGGACGATGACATCCCCGGGGGCGGGGCACTCGCGGCGGACATGGGAAGCGGGAGTCGCACCCACCACAGCGCCGATCTCCATCCGCTTTGCCACATAGCCGGGGTGGTAGATCTCATCCACCTGGCCGGTGGCAAGGCCGATCTGGTTGCCGTAGGAGGAATAACCGGCAGCGGCAGTGGTCACCAGCTTGCGCTGGGGCAGCTTGCCGGGCAGGGTCTCGCTGACAGGCTTGAGCGGGTCGCCTGCGCCGGTCACACGCATGGCCTGATAGACATAGCTGCGGCCGGACAGCGGGTCGCGGATGGCACCGCCGATGCAGGTGGCCGCACCGCCGAAGGGCTCGATCTCGGTGGGGTGGTTGTGGGTCTCATTCTTAAAGAGGAAGAGCCAGTCCTCATCCTTGCCGTTCACATCGCACTTGATCTTGACGGTGCAGGCGTTGATCTCCTCGGATTCGTCCAGATTCTTGAGGATGCCCTGCTTCTTCAGCTCCTTGGCACCGATGGTGGCAAGATCCATCATGCAGCGGGGCTTCTCTTCACGGCCCAGGTCGGCGCGCATGGCCATGTAGCGGTCAAACGCTGCCTGCACCACGGCATCGTCGATCTGGACATCATCCAGAATGGTGCCGAAGGTGGTGTGGCGGCAGTGATCAGACCAGTAGGTGTCGATCATCTTGATCTCGGTGATGGTGGGGTCGCGGTGCTCAGAGCGGAAGTACTCCTGGCAGAACTTGATATCGCCCAGATCCATGGCCAGGCCCTTTTCGTCGATGAACTTCTTCAGGCCCTCTTCGTCCAGCTCGTTGAAGCCCTCCAGCGTGGCCACAGCGGTGGGCACGGGATACTCCATCTTCAGGGTAGCTTTGGTCTCCAGCGAAGCCTCGCGGGCCTCCACCGGGTTGATGACGTACTTCTTGATCTCTGCCACCTGCTCCTCGGTCAGGGAACCCTCCAGCAGGTAGACACGGGCAGAGCGAACCAGCGGGCGCTCGCCCTGGCTGATGAGCTGGATGCACTCGGCGGCAGAATCGGCGCGCTGGTCGAACTGGCCGGGCAGGTACTCCACAGCAAAGGAAATGCCCTCGAATTCAGGCAGCTCCGCATAGGTGTTATCCACCGGCGGCTCACTGAACACGGTGGTAGCGCACTGGTTGAACAGTGCCTCGTCGATGCCCTCCACGTCATAGCGGTTCAGCAGGCGCAGGCCGCTCAGGGACTGGATGCCCAGCAGGCTCACCAGCTCATTTTTCAGGCCCTGGGCTTCCACATCAAAGCCGGGCTTCTTTTCCACATAAATACGATAGACCATGGGTGAATCCCCCTCTTTTTTTATTGTTCAGCGATTGCTTTCAGCGCTCTCATACCAATATCCGTGCGCTTGTGCAGCTTTTCAAAGCTGATCTTCTCAGCGGCGGCGTATGCCTGCGTGATGGCGGCGGTCAGGCGGGGCGCAGTTGCAGTCACGCCCAACACGCGGCCGCCGTTGGTGACCAGCGTGCCGTCCTCACGCAGTGCCGTACCGGAGTGGTAGACTGTGATGTTGCTCTCCCCTTCCAGCTGGCCGTTGGTCAGGCCGGAAATGAGCTTGCCCTTTTCATAGGATACCGGGTAGCCGCCGGAGGCCAGAATGACACAGCAGGCCGCGCCCTCGGAGAATTTGACCTCGGTATCGGCCAGCGTGCCCTCGGTGCAGGCAGTCATGATCTTCAGCAGGTCACTCTCCAGCAGAGGCAGCACCACCTGGGTCTCGGGATCGCCGAAGCGGCAGTTGTACTCGATGACCTTGGGGCCGTCCGGGGTGAGCATCAGGCCGAAGTACAGGCAGCCCTTGAAGGGGCAGCCCTCGGCGTTCATGGCCTGAATGGTGGGCAGGAAGATCTTTTCCATGCACTCGGCAGCAATGGCCGGGGTGTAGTAGGGGTTGGGGGCCACGGTGCCCATACCGCCGGTGTTCAGTCCCTGGTCGCCGTCCTTCGCGCGCTTGTGATCCTGAGCGGATGTCATGATCCTGATGGTCTTTCCATCTACGAAGGATAATACGGAAACCTCACGGCCGGTCATGAATTCCTCGATAACGATCTCATCGCCCGCGGAGCCGAACTGCTTGTCCATCATCAGAGTTCTGACACCTGCTTTTGCCTCTTCCAGATCCTTGCAGATCAGAACGCCCTTGCCAAGTGCCAGGCCGTCTGCCTTTAATACGATCGGCATCTTTGCTGTTTCCAGATACGCCAGTGCTTTCTCAGGATCATTGAAGGTCTCATAAGCCGCAGTCGGGATCCCATACTTTTTCATCAGATCCTTCGAAAATGCCTTGGAACCCTCCAGAATTGCCGCGTTGGCTCTCGGACCAAAAGCACGCAGGCCTGCTGCCTCAAAGGCATCTACCGCACCTGCTGCCAGCGGATCATCCGGTGCCACAACGGTTAAGTCGATCTCATGCTCTTTTGCGAATGCCACCAGCTTGTCAAATTCCATTACACCAATGTTTACACACTCTGCCACCTCTGCAATACCGGCATTGCCTGGTGCGCAGTACATTTTTTCCACCTTCGGACTCTTTGCCAGCTTCCATGCGATAGCGTGTTCTCTTCCGCCGCCGCCCACGATCAAAATTTTCATCTGCGTATTCCTCCTCACACCACAGACAGACCGGTATCTCACCGGTCTGCCGTTATCGTTTTTTTTATTTTATCTTTTCATTTATCAATGCCATAAGTTCCCTTACAAGAAAGGTCGGCAAATAAAGCGGTTCGGTTTTGGAGCTGATTGAGGCAAAGCTCAAGCCGTTTTTTTCGCAAATATGCTTT
>ERZ779922.2715-NODE-2715-length-9961-cov-3.430042_pt1 | contig 9961 bp, 8 predicted proteins | sample MGYA00511544_ERZ779922 | MGnify/ENA primary metagenome ERZ779922 (study PRJEB29588, sample SAMEA2154516) | human gut metagenome | biome: human gut; feature: human-associated habitat; material: faeces | place: Denmark | collected 2008/2010 ... | reverse complement strand
GAAATCTATCCTCATAAATCTGACACAAAATTTAGTTCAACTTATTTTTTAACGCATACTAAAAAAAACGGCAGGCAATCTCAGATTGTCTTTCAGGGCGGAAGAACCAATTATGTTACCGTGCCGATATCCTACTTTTTCAGAGCGCCTGTGTAAGTGACCGGATAGTCTCCGAAATTGAGGCCAAGGAAGAGACCGGTGGCGGTCAGAGTGCCGGACAAGGCTGTCACCGTGTACTTCGGGAACGGGACAGTACCTCCGGAAAGAGGGACGATTCCGTCACCGGAGAACACGACCGTGCCGTTTTTCTCAGTATAGGCGACATCAGGAATTGTCACGTCAAGAGTGATGGGCATCTGAGGGACGAACTTGACTTTATGGAACAAGATCTTCATGGTTCTGGTGTCCTCGTCCAAAAGGCAATCCACTGTCACGTTCTCCGAGACATTGTCAGATCCGCCGGACGTGACGGTCATAGTGCCTGAATATTCATATTCATTGGCGACAAGAGGTTCCTCGTTCGATCCGTTCCCTTTGGAGCAGGACTGGGGCAGCAACATTGCCGCAGCCAGTAAAAGCATTGCGATTCTTTTCATAAAATACTACTAATTAAAGATTTATTGACATTCCTATCGTCAGTCTGCGAGGCTTCCCCATCTGAAAGAACGAGTTGCCGACAGACTTGAAGTAAAACACTGAATATTCCGCCCCGGTAAGGTTCTGCCCTCTGAGCCAGAACTCCATCTTCGGAGTCGAGAGGCGGATGTCGGCTCCTAACAATGAATATGGCGACTGCCAGACATCCCCAGACTCGTTCCAATTCGTTCTTCCGTAATGATTCAGATCAGCGTTCAACGACACGGAACGAAGATAGCGTCCATTGAGCGCTAACTTGTACCCAGCCCTTAAATTAAGGGTTCCGTTCGGAGAATAGGGTATCCGTTTGCCGGACCAATCGTTGCGTCCGTCGTCATATTCAATGAAACGGGCATCCATCAGACTTCCGGAGATTGTCAGCGAGATCCCTTTCCAGATCCAGCACGTCTCGATCTCCACTCCGATGCTCCGGGATTTCCCGGCATTCGTCATTATACGGCCTGTGCCTTTCTCGTAGGGGAACACGGTCATCTGCTGATTCCGGCAATCGATGCGGTAAGCGGTGAGAGAAGATTCAAGAATATGCCCGGCTGACCTCATCCGGTATTTCCCGCCTACCTCATAGTTAAGACAACTCTCCGGCTTGTATGTCAGTCCATCGGTTGACATATCTCCTTGACCGTCAAGATGCACGCCGAGCGACTCCATCATTCCAAGCATCATTTTCCGCTGGAGGACATCCGAGAAGATCTGCGTGTTAAAGCCTCCGCCCCGATAGCCCTTTGACACGGTGGCAGAGAATGTCAACCCGGTTCCCAGGGTTTTCATCCTCTCGGTAGCGGCATCGTAAATCGCTGAGATCTTGGGTTGTAGCTGGACACAGTCAACCAACTCGTTTCCTTCGAGGGAAGTGCTGAAAGGAATGTGGTCAGGCATCACAGGAGCAAGGATGAAATGGATGTTGGAATTGGAATCATAGCGCATCCTTCCGCCCTCATAGTCAAGCCTGAGTCCTGCCGTGAGCATCAACCTGCCAAAGGTGAGAACGGACTCGTGATAGACGGCCAGATTGCCTGACAGAATGTCAAAATCGCTCGAGATCCGAAATCTGTCCTCAAGGATGTCCAGTCTTCCAAAATCCGCAGGGATTCCGGAGTTGGCGTTGTCAAGGATCAAGGACTTTATCCCATCCTCGAGAAAATCCACGGGGGCGCTCATCCTGTTGAACTTGGCCATAAGGAAGACACCCGTCTGGCTGTCCCACCAGTCAGGATGGACCGAGGGCTTCAGGATTAACTCCTGAGTAGCCGCGAACTGCCTCTGGGTCTGATTAAGGGTGAATATGGACTCCGGAGTGAAGTCCTGATCCATATTCATTGAATCGAAAAGCATCTGAATGCTTGTGACAGAGCTTAGTTTCCAGCTTCCAAGATCTGCTTTAAGGCGAAGTCCATCCATCACGGTCAGCCTTTTGTAGCCGCTCTTGTCATTATAGTCAACAGGCAGCAGCCGTTTCTCATCCGGAAGCCACAACCTGTAGGGGTAGCCGATCTGGTCCGTGAAGGAGATGGTCAGTATGTTGTCATAAGCGGCTCGCCCAACCTTTCCGACGTGGACCACACGGAGTGAGGCTGCATCCGACAGGCCGCAATGGGAGTCGTCATACTCATTGACATAGAATCCGTTGCTATGGGAGCATGTCGCAGCCAGGCCGAGTTTTCCCTTGTAGAACGAGACTTTTGCGGACATCGTGGCTGCGCCGCCATATTCAATGCTTGCCCTTGTCCCTTGATAGACAGCGGGAGACAATGTCTCGACCGATAGCACACCAAGCATGGAGTTGCGGCCGTAGAGCGTGCCTTGCGGGCCGCGCAGGAATTCAAGGCTGCGGATGTCCGCGAACGAGAAATCGTAGCAGTTCTTGTCCAGAAGCGGCACATCATCGACATAGAGTCCGATGACAGGATTGTCCATCCGGGAACCAAGTCCTCTGACGTAAATGGTTGAAGTCATTGATGTTCCGTAATCGGGAATATTCAGTCCCGGCACAACCGCAGACAGGTTCTTCGGGGATGCTATTCCGCGTTCCTCGATTTTTTTCATCAAGAAAGTGGAGACTCCGGGAATGTCTGAGATGAAGTCTTCGCGCTTCACGGAAGATGTCACAACCGAGCCGGAGATTGTGTCTTTGACCTCTGCCACGGGGGCGGAGGCTATCAGGAAAGATGTCAATAAGGATGCAAGCATATCGGACAAATTCGGGCGCAAAGTTAGTCCCGACGCTTCCTTCGGACTTATGATAATCAGATTTCGGCTTGGACTTTTTATACAATCAAGTTAAATGTTTTCCGATACCGATAGGTCATGGCGGCCTATGCGCTTCGCGCTCCCTATCCGGGTGAATGGCCGCCATGACCTGCCAGCTCCGGAACGCCACGTAATTATTTAAGGAGCACCTACATGCTTCTGAAGTCAGTCGGAGACATCCCGACCAGTTTCCGAAAGAAGCGGGAGAAATAGGCGGGATCCTCAAAGCCAAGTCTGTAGGAGACCTCACTGATAGGGATGGACGGATCGTGCAGAAGGGTTCTTGCCAAAGACAACCTTGCATTATCCACCCACTCCCCCGCGCTTCTTCCGGTCTCCGACTTCACGGTGCGGTTCAGATGGCTTGGAGTCACACTGAGCTCGGCTGCATATTCAGATACTTTCCCGAAAGGGTGAGAGGGGTCGAAGACTTTGCCGAGATAGGCGGCGCTGAGTCTGGACGAAGCTGAGCCGGTGCTGCGAGGGACAGCATTATCGAATTGGCACAGAATGACTTCCAGCAGACTTTGAACCGTAGGTAGGTCTTCGGCAAATCTGGTCAAGCGGATCATCAACTCGTCAAAGAAGACCTTGTCTTCCATCGGAACCGTCATCACGCTCGGAGCACCAAGTCTCAGGATTCTGTGACCAGTGTTGCGCAACAGTGTCTGCGAAAACGCACCCATATACCCGACCGAATCCTTGAAATGCTTCACTGAATATGCCTCCCCTGGCTGAATCAGAGCGCAGTCCTGCCCCCGCAGCAGATAAGGCTTTCCGCCAACATCAGTAAGAACCTCTCCTGAAATAAGATAGATGAATGACCAGTCATCCCTGACCATCCTAGGCATCGGCCTTGCCGTCACATGTCCCGCCGCATTGAGCGGACGTATCACAAACTGTCTCATTCGAGCGCAAAGATACGGCAAATGTTTAAGAAGCAGTCTATTTTGAAGGTTTTTTCTTCACTTTATCTTCTTCACTTTTTTTCTTCACTTTATCTTCTTCACTTTATCTTCTTCACTTTATCTTCTTCACTTTCATCAACTGCCATGCGCCACAAGCACACACCTTCTTCAAACTGACACCTACTCTCGATATTATTGTCAAATCTTTACCGTATTATTAGAATTTGCTTGGATTTGTTTGAAATGCTCTTTGAGGTGAAAAAATATTCATTTCCTTCCCGTTCCCTCAGTCAGACTGCATCGCTATCCTCCTTGGAAGAAACAGTCGAACATAAAGTACTTCTCTCTCAACCCATCAAACTTGTTTTTACAGGTTAGGCGAGCCGGTAACAGTCACCTGTTTTTTTTTGCACTTTGTTGAAACAAATCCGGAATATTCATCGTATATTTGCCACAAATCGCTTGGGGATGTTCTGGTTTTGACAGCAATGATTCTGAGCGGTAAGCACGTCGGGCTCCCGGAGGGCCGGCCCGCAAAACTGGATCTCCAAAAATTTAGTTGCTGATAACAACTACGCACTCGCTGCCTAATCGACCAAGTCGCATTAGCTTAATCCGAGCCGCCTAGGATGCGGTTCCGACGAGTATCCCGCGGACTTTACGCCTTCTCTGTTCCGAGTTCGGGGTATCATTCAAGAAGGACGCACCGGAGGACTCCTTTAAATCCGGCCAAGCCTCAAAGGATAAGCTTCGGTTAGCCCGTCTTCCGGCAGGCCGCGGCCGACAACCAAAGGACGACTAAACGTGTAGAAAGCCTCTTGGTGCGTTGTTTGGACGGCGGTTCGACTCCGCCCATCTCCACTAAACACTAACCAAACATCAATTGACCATTTTTTACGAACAAATTTACCGAACAAGCAAGTTTGTTCGTATTTTTGTGCCTCTCCCCTCCAGACTGTCTTAAAAATCCCGGCGAGAACTGAAAAGTCTGTACCCCTATACAGGGGCGACAACGAATTTTCAATCCTCGGAGGTGGTAATTATACTTTTAAGACAGTCTCCCTCTCCACAGACTGTCTGAAAAGTCCCGGCGAGAGCTGAAAAATATGCCCCTACAGGGGGTTCTCAATCCTCACAAGGGGTAGTTTTACTTTTAAGACAGTCTCTCCCGACTGTTTCAAGTTCCTAAGTAAGCGTTAAAGAATAAATTGGTAAAGACTAGGCAGTATTTTCGAGAATAGATGTCATGGGGGAAAAAGAATTGCGCCGATGGCACATGACCCGATGAGAAATCCAGACCGAAAAGACAACCAAAGACTACCAAGTTTTTTAAGGATTACGAAAAACCTACTTTCAGGCTTGATCCCTTGATGGGACGGACCGACAGATTTGCGGTCGGACATGTCCGTACAGGCTTCCGGCTGCAATTCTGTCTTGGAACAAGGCGTTTTACGGCAAATGTGGCGACAGAATTGCAGCAGAACTCCGAGATAAACCCTTTGTAGACATCTCAACAATGAAATTCCGTCATCAACGCGGGCTTTCCGCAGAAGACCCTGAATAACGCCTCCTACATTCTCTCGTGCACAAACAGGCTTGAAATCCTCGGGAAAGGCGCTCGCGGAGGAGCTGGCGGGACGATGAGGGCGGGAATCTGCGGGAAAGGCGCCCGCGGAGACACAAGCGGAACGACGAGGGCGGGAATCCTCGGGAAAGGCGCCCGCGGAGGAGCTGGCGCGCAATTCCAGTTTTTCTTTGACAATGTCCCTGTTGCTCTAAAGGTCAACAAACGGTTTATTTTATGATTGGCAAACAGCATCTTGAAAGAAATTCATTATCTTGCGTAAAATTCATCAAAGACAATGACTGACAAAAAAAAGGAAGAACTCAGGAAAGCGATCTGCGCTAGCTATCCTGGGGTGTCGGAGGCGGAAATCTCGTTCATGATTTCGTTCTTCGACATGATGCAGGCTAAGGCTAATGGCTTTTCATCAGCGAAAGGCGGCGGAAAGACCGCAGCGAAGGGCGGTGGAGGGTCCGAAGCGAAAGACGGCGGAAAGGCCGAAGCGAAGGGCAACGGAAAGACCACGGACGAGGGTGGGATAAAGACCAAGGCCAACCGGCTTGTGGACTCTGGCAGGCCGTCCAAGACTTACTCTACATCTCAATCGAGCAGTGTCCGGTCAAGGTGTTCAGGCGGCTTAGGGTGCCGTCAAACCTCTGGCTGGGGAATTTGTCCGAGATGCTCATCCCTGCGGTTGGCTGGGCGGGATATCATCTTTCCCAGTACACCCAAGGCAATGTGGATTACACATCGAAAAGCAACATCGACGAGAATGAAAGGCTCGGTTTTGACTTCAACCACAGACAGATCGACGAGATGAGCGTCACTGTCGAGGACGTTCTGCCACTGAAAGGCAGCAAGATCATTTGGGAATATGACTTCGGGGATAGCTGGATCCATAACATCAAAGTCACATCGATCAGCGACGAACCGTGCGCGGCCGAGGATATTCAAGTGACATCGGGCAAGGGAGCCTGTCCTCCTGAGGATGTCGGAGGTGTGTGGGGCTATGCGCGGATGCTTGATGTCCTGTCCGGCAAGGTCGATGACCCGGAAGAGAAGGCTTCCTTCGAAGAGTGGCTCGGGCTGGAGAAAGGCGAGCGATTCGATCCTGATGAGTTTGATCCAAGCATAGCCAACGAGGACATCGAGGATCTTGTCAAGTTGATCGAGGAAGGCAAAGACGACTTTTAGGAATATAGAAATTATAGAAATTCAGGAATATGTTGGAGATTGGAACAAAGGCGCCGGAGTTCGTGGGTACGGACGAGAATGGCAAAGAGGTCAGCCTCAATGACTTCAAGGGACATAAACTTGTACTTTACTTCTATCCTAAGGACAGCACTCCGGGCTGCACGGCGGAGGCGTGCGACCTGCGGGACAACTACCACCGCTATCTGTCGCTTGGCTATCAGGTACTCGGGGTCAGCAAGGACTCTCCGGCTTCCCACCGGAAGTTCATCGAGAAATATTCACTCCCCTTCCATCTGATCAGCGATCCGGACTGCGTCATCCTGAAGGCCTACGAGGCCTGGGGACTCAAGAAACTCTACGGCAAGGAGTCGTGGGGAACCCTGAGGACGACCTACGTGATAGACGGCGATGGAATCATCACCGACGCCATCGGCAAGGTCAACACCAAAGACCACACCTCCCAGATTCTCGGAGAAGAATAGGTGTTTCCCCTACCGCAACAGTTCTGCATGTAAAGACACTCCAAGATGCTTCTGGCTGAAATTCTGTCCAGAAAATGGGCACTTGACAGCAAAAGGGCGGAAAGAATTGCATCCGACGCTCGCAAAGCCCCCCTCGCATGCGGCCATATGGTGAAATTCTGTCGTCCGCCGCAAGGCTCTCAACGGAGATCTGCCGGCGGCCAGACACGATTCATGTGGACTAAGAGCGGCTGGGGATCAGACGGACGCCGTTGACGAAAAGCCCGAAGACGGCGAAGTCATTTCCACGGACAAACACTTTTTCCCGAAAGCGAAGCAGCCAATGCCGTCACATCCAGCGAGGCTGGACGCGGCGGCCCGGGAGAAGGACGGCATACAGCAATATTCAGGAATTTGCGAATTAAATCACTCATAGTCATCATCTTGTCGCTTTACGCCATTTCATTGGAAGCGCAGGACATGAAAGCGACGAAAAGTAACCTGACCGTCAGGGAATGGAACATTGACGCAGGATCCAACCAGAAAGTACTCGACCATCTGACGATCTACAACGAGAACGGCAAGAAGGTTGAGGAGGCTGAATATGACCGCAAAGGGCAGAAGTGGCGCAAGCGGTATGAATATTCCAGGGACGGAAGGTTGGAACGCGTGCTGACCTACAATTCCGCGAACAGACTCGACAACATCCGGAAATTCGAATTCAACGAGTTAGGCCGGAAAAAGACTGAATATGTCTATGACTCCAAGGGGAAACTCAAACGATGCAAGGTGTATGAATATTCCGTCGCGACCTCTGGAGATTGACCGCAGCCTTCTTGATCGCTTCGATCCCATCACACTTGAGAGGATGGACTCCATAAGGCTCATGAACCGCATCGACACAAAGTACGTCACTGACATTCTGCTGCTCAGGGAAATACTGGAAGACGCTCAAAGACAAGGCTACCTTGTCTTTGAGTCAGACGGGGAACGGATCCAGGCCTACGACAGCATCTACTTCGACACTTCCGACCTCAGGATGTTCCGAGAGCATCGCAGAGGAAAACTCATCAGGCAGAAAATACGCACCCGTGTCTACCTCGGTTCCGGTCTCTGCTTTCTTGAGGTCAAGAAAAAGAACAACCACTCAAGGACACGCAAGAAGCGTGTCGGAGTGCCTCCGGACGATTTCCAGGACTTCCGGGAAGATCCGGAAGCATGTCTGTGGCTGGCCTCCCACTCGTGTTATCAAAGCGGTGAAATCTTCCCGTCCGTGGAGACAATGTTCAATCGCATAACACTGGTGAACAACAATCTCACCGAGAGGCTCACGATAGACATTTCGGTGACATTCAAGAATCTACGTACCTCATCGGAGGCCAGTCTCGGCACCGCCGCGATCATCGAGATCAAACAGGACGGGAGGCTTGGAAGCAAGATGAAAGACATTCTCCTCAAACATCGGGTCAAGCCGATGAGGGTCAGCAAGTACTGCCTCGGAGTCGCACTCACTGACCCGAAAGTACTTCCGGGCAGATTCAAGTCCAAAATCAGATTTATTGACAAACTGAACAAAAACCGCTACACAATATGCTACAATCCAGTTTTACGCCGACCGCTTTAGACGAAAGCGAACTGCTCGGAATCCAGACGCTCACCGACCCGGTGATGAGTACAGCGCAGAGCCTGTCGGAACTTGCGATAAGGTTCTTCCTCAATCTTATGTCCTGCTGGGTGATTGTCAGGCTGCTGTACTACCCGAAGAGCCGCAGGAAAGACTATGTGTTCACATTCCTGACTTTCTCCTCGGCGATGCTGCTACTGCTCTATGCGATGGGCAGGGTGGATGTCGGGGTAGGTCTGACCCTCGGACTTTTCGCGATCTTCGGAGTGATCCGCTACAGGACGGAGACCGTCCCGATCCGTGAGATGACCTATCTGTTTGTCATCATCGCCATCGCCGCCGTCAATGGTCTGACTCCACTGTACGTGGTCGCCGGTGTTCCGGACAACAATCCTCATTATGCTATCAGTTCAGGTGACGTGCTTCTTACCTTGGCAGCCAACGCCTTGTCCATCATTCTGATACTGGTGCTGGAGAACAGCCGCGGCCTTAGAAGGTCAGCTTCAAAGATCATCCTCTACGACAGGATAGACCTGATTGTACCGGAGCGACGTGACGAACTCTTCAAGGACATTGAGGAACGATGCGGGATAACTCCTGTCGATGTCACCATCGGCAACATAGACTTCCTCAAGGACTCCGCCTACATCAAAATCTACTACAACACAGAGTCCTGTGCCGACACGACACTTGACTCCATCATAAGGGACAAGCAACTAATCGATAATCAAACTTTATAGGATTCATGAACAGAATAACCAAACTCTCAACCAGTGTGTTTCTCCTGCTCGCTATGCTGGCATATTCAAACACAGAGGCATCCGCACAGGAAATCAATGGCCGCGTCTATGCGGAGGCTGACTGGAAGGTCTCCAAAGGCTTCCACCTTAACGCCGAGTACCAGCTACGCACCAAGGACTCGTTCTCGGGCATTGAAAGGAATCAGTTCGCCCTCGGCGCATCCTACAAGATCAACAAGTACCTCAAGGCCGGAGCCGACTACACATTCATCGGCCACTATGCCAACTCCACAGGCAAATTCAAGCCCCGTCACAGGGTGGCCGGCAATCTGACCGGCATGGTTGACGCCGGCTACTGGCGCTTCTCGCTGCGAGAAAGGCTTCAGCTCACCCACAAGGCCTATGGTGTGAATCACTATCAGGAGGTTCCCAATCATCTGGAACTCAAATCAAGGCTGATGGTAAAATACAGAGGATTCAGGACAGTGGCGCCCTATGCCTACATCGAGTTGCGGAACACTTTCAACGATCCCAAGTGCGACGCCAACTACGACTCATCCACAGGC
>ERZ779922.2710-NODE-2710-length-9982-cov-5.757530_pt1 | contig 9982 bp, 10 predicted proteins | sample MGYA00511544_ERZ779922 | MGnify/ENA primary metagenome ERZ779922 (study PRJEB29588, sample SAMEA2154516) | human gut metagenome | biome: human gut; feature: human-associated habitat; material: faeces | place: Denmark | collected 2008/2010 ... | reverse complement strand
GCCCACGCCCGCATCAAGCAGATGCTCGACGAGGGCAAGCCGATGCCCGAGTACTTCAAGACGCACCCGGTATACTACGCCGGTCCGGCCAAGACCCCCGCAGGCATGGCTTCGGGTTCGTTCGGCCCGACGACGGCCGGCCGTATGGATCCCTATGTCGATCTGTTCCAGAAGCACGGCGGCTCGATGGTCATGGTGGCCAAGGGCAACCGCTCGCAGGCCGTGACGGACGCCTGCAAGGCCAACGGCGGCTTCTACCTCGGATCGATCGGCGGTCCGGCCGCCATCCTGGCCAAGAACTCCATCAAGTCGGTCGAGGTCGTGGACTTCCCCGAACTGGGCATGGAGGCCGTGCGCAAGATCTACGTCGAGAACTTCCCCGCCTTCATCATCGTTGATGACAAGGGCAACGATTTCTTCGCCGATTTCAAGCACTGAAATTTCCGGCCGCGGATGAAATAAGCGGCCCGAGCGATACGTTTGTAGATTCGATGAAACACTTGATTGCGAAAATAACGCTTGCCGTAGGCTTCCTGCTGGCGGTCTTTCCGGCGCTTGGTGCCGGAAAGATCACCTTCGAGGCCTCCTCGCCGCTGACCGTCGCGCTGGGCGAGCCTGTCCGGGTCGAGTTCGCGCTGAACGCCAATCCCGACGAGGGGACCTTCAAGGCCCCTTCGTTCGAGGGCTTCGATGTGATCGCCGGACCGGCCGAATCGCGCGGCCAGTCGGTACAGATCCTGAACGGGTCCATGACTCAGAGCATCAACTACACGATCACCTACGTGCTGCTGCCGCAGAACGCCGGGAACGTGACGATCGGCGCGGCGGAGATTGCCGTGGACGGAACGGTGTACCGCACCGAACCGCTCCCGATCGAGGTGGTGAACGAGGGTGACGGCGGGCAGCGCCGGCAGCAGCCCGGGACGGCCCCGGGCGGTGACGGCCGCGAGAGCGACATGCAGAGCCGCATCGGGGCGGACGACATCCTGCTGCGTGCGGTCGTTTCGCAGTCGTCGGTCTACAAGAACGAACCCCTGCACGTCGCCTTCAAACTCTACACGCGCGTACCCTATGTCAATATCGTGCCCGAATCGATGCCGTCGTTCAACGGCTTCTGGTCGCAGGATCTCTCGGATCCCAATACGGCTCAGATCGGACGCGAAACCTACAACGGCAAGGTCTACGAAACCCGCGTGCTGTTCGACTACCTGCTTTACCCGCAGCAGGTCGGGCAGTTGGCCATCGACCCGATCGAGATGACGGTCGTCGCGCAGGTCGTTGTGCAGAACCGCAACCGCGACCCCTTCTTCGGGGGCGGCCACGACATCTATAACGTTCCCCGCAAGGTGAAGAGCCAGCGGGCGACGATCGAGGTCAAGCCGTTGCCGGCCGGAGCTCCGTCGAGCTTCAACGGGGCCGTCGGTTCGTTCACCATGGAGACAGACTTCCCCACCGAGCACTTCGCGGCCAACTCGGGTGCGACCTGCACGGTGCGCATCGCCGGTACGGGCAACCTGACTTTCGTGCAGGCGCCCAAGCTGTCGCTGCCTTCCTCTTTCGAGCAGTACAACGTCAAGACGACCGAGTCGATCAACCCCTCGGTATCGGGAATCTCCGGATACCGGCAGTTCGAATACCCCTTCATCGCCCGGGCCGAAGGCACCTATGAACTCGAACCGGTCGAGTTCACCTATTTCGACCTCCGGCGGCGGCAGTATGTGACCCTGCAGTCGAAGCCCGTGACCCTCGAGGTGACGCCCGATGCCAACGGCGGCAGCGGCGGTGTGGTGATGCAGGGCGGCCGCGGCATGTCGAAAGAGGAGGTGCGCATGCTGGGGCAGGACATCCGCTTCATCAAGCTGGGCAACGCACAGTTGCGGCGCGAGCGGGTGCCGTTCCTCTTCAGCGGGGCCTACTGGGGCATCCTCTGCGGGGTGCTGGCGCTCTTCACCGCGGTCTATGCCGCGCTGCGCAAGCGGATCCGCGAATCGCAGAACGTCGTGCTGATGCGCGGGAAACGGGCCAACAAGGTGGCCGTGCAGCGCTTCCGGACAGCCAAACGCTACATGGAGGAGCAGAACCGCCACGCCTTCTACGAGGAGATGCTGCGGGCGCTGTGGGGGTACATGAGCGACAAGTTCAACATTCCGGTGGCGAACCTCACGAAGGAGAACGTGCGCGAGGAGCTGCACAAGCGCGGCGTCTCGGCCGAGCTGGCGCAGCACTTCACGGCGATCATCTCGCAGTGCGACGAGGCGCAGTATTCGCCCGTGGCATCGGCGCAGATGAGTGATGTCTATTCGGAGGGTGTGGACCTGATCTCCCGCATCGAGGCGGTCATAAAGCGATAGTACTATGAAGCGATTGATTCTTACGCTCGTGCTGCTTTTCGGCGTTGCGTCGCTTCCGGCGCAGGAGCCGGCCGACAGCCTTGCCGCTGCGGAGCAGCCCGTGCAGGCTCCCGACAGTGTCGGGGAGTCTCCCGTTGTGGAGGCGTTCACCCCTGATCAGTTGTGGGACCGGGCCAATACGGCCTATATCAACGGCGACTACCATACGGCGATTGCCACTTACGGCGAATTGCTCGACCGTGGTTACAGCTCGGCCAAACTCTACTTCAATCTGGGTAATGCCTGCTTCAAGGAGGGCGAGACGGGGCGTGCGATCCTCTGCTACCACCGGGCGCTGCGCCTGGCTCCGGGCAACGACGACATCCGCTACAACCTTTCGGTCGCCGAGTCGCGTACGAAGGACCGGATCGAGGCGATTCCCGAGTTTTTCCTTACGGAATGGGTGCGTGCCGTGCGCCACACGATGAGTTGTACGGCGTGGAGCCTCTTCTCGCTTGTGGCCCTGGCCGTGGCGCTGGCGCTCTTCCTGCTTTACCTGCTTGCTCCGCGTCTGTCGTTGCGCAAGGCGGGTTTCTATGGAACGATGGTTGCAGCGTTGCTCTTCGTTGCGACAACGTGGTTTGCCGCAGGCGAGCGGCGCGAGCAGCTCGATGATACGCAGGCTGTAGTGATGACCTCGTCGGCCGCCGTGAAGAGTTCGCCCGACCGTTCGGCCACCGACCTTTTCGTGTTGCATGAGGGAACGCTTGTGCGGATCACCGACCGGCTCGACGGATGGTGCGAGGTCACCATTGCCGACGGCAAGAAGGGGTGGATCGACGGGCGGACGATCGAGACGATATAGAATCGATGTCGAGGCTCTTACAGGATGTTGTCGGCGAGCTGTCGAAGCTCCCCGGCGTCGGGCGCCGGACGGCGCTGCGGCTGGCGATGCACATCCTGCGGATGGACGCGGAGGCCGTGGGCGACATGACGCGCAGCATCGACCGGTTCCGCAACGAGATCCGCCACTGTGTGGAGTGCAACAACCTCTCGGACGAGGCAGTATGTCCGATTTGCAGCGATCCCGAACGGGACCATGCGACGATCTGTGTGGTCGAGCAGGTGGCTGATGTGCTCTCGATCGAGAACACGCATCAGTACCGCGGACTCTACCACGTGCTAGGAGGGGTCATCTCGCCGATGCAGGGTATCTCCCCGTCGGACCTGAAGATCGACCTGCTGTGCGAACGCATCGCCCGCGGCGGAGTCGGAGAGGTGATCATCGCCATCTCGACCTCGGTCGAGGGGGAGACGACGCTCTTCTACCTGATGAACCGCCTGAGGCAGTTCCCCGGGCTGAAGATCACCTCCATTGCGCGTGGCATCGGTTTCGGCGATGAATTGGAGTATGTCGATGAGCTGACGATCACCCATGCGCTGCTCAACCGCCGCGAGATCGAATGATCGGGAAGGAGTCCCGGGGTGTGGACTAAGTGAAGACGAGAACTGGAAAAGGCGTGTTTAGAACACACGTAAAAAAGATAAAGGACAACCATTTAAATAAAAAAGGTTATGGATTTCGTAACGAATGAAAAGCTCACCATCGTGGGCGCAGCCGGCATGATCGGCTCGAACATGGCACAGACGGCTCTGATGATGCGTCTGACGCCGAACATTTGCCTCTACGATCCCTTCGGGCCGGCGCTCGAGGGTGTTGCCGAGGAGCTCTACCACTGCGCCTTCGAGGGTGTGAACATCACCTGGACGACGGATATCAAGGAGGCCCTGACGGGTGCCGCATACGTCGTTTCGTCGGGCGGCGCCGCCCGCAAGGCCGGCATGACGCGCGAGGACCTGCTCAAGGGCAACGCGCAGATTGCCGAGGACTTCGGTAAGAGCATCAAGGAGTATTGCCCCGACGTGAAGCATGTCGTGGTGATCTTCAACCCGGCCGACATCACGGGTCTCATCACGCTGATCTACTCGGGCCTGAAACCGTCGCAGGTGACGACCCTTGCAGCGCTGGACTCGACGCGTCTGCGTTCGGAGCTGGCCAAGTACTTCAAGATCTCGCCCGATGAGGTGAAGAACAGCCGTACCTACGGCGGCCACGGCGAGCAGATGGCCGTATTCGCATCGACGACGCTCGTTGCTGGCAAGCCTCTCTCGGAGCTCATCGGCACGACGATGCCCGAGGAGGACTGGCATGCCCTCCAGCAGCGCGTCATCCAGGGCGGCAAGCACATCATCGACCTGCGCGGCCGTTCGTCGTTCCAGAGCCCGGCCTACGTTTCGATCTGCATGATCGCTGCGGCCATGGGCGGCAAACCGTTCGAGTATCCTGCCGGTGTCTATGTGCACAACGATGAGTTCGACCACATCCTCATGGCGATGGAGACCGAGATCACGAAGGACGGTGCCACCTACAAGAGCGTCAAGGGCACTCCCGAGGAGCACCAAGCCCTCAAGGAGAGCTACGCACACCTCTGCAAGCTGCGCGACGAGGTGATCGAGATGGGTGTTCTGCCCGCCATCGACAAGTGGGGCGAACTGAACCCGAACCTCAAGTAGTTCCGTTCCGAAGATCGGAAAAGATCGGAGCCGCAACCCGTAGGGATGCGGCTCCTTTTCTTTGTGGAAGTTCGGCCCGGTCTACGGGGCGAATCCGTTTTACCTCTTCTCCTCAGCCGGGGCGGGCTGTGCCTGGAAGACGGCCCGCAACTCCCCGTTGGCGAGCAGCAGCAGCATCGGCCCGTCCATGTCGTAGTGGGTGGTTGCCTCGAGGGCCTCGGTGTAATCCCGCTCTTGGTCCATGTCCGGGCAGGCCATCATGGTCGAGGCCAGCGGCCCGATACGGAGGGCCCGGCGTTCGCCCGCAGTGTAGCGGCCGGAGAACCGGTTGCAGGCCCCCGTGCCGGATGCCGTCTGCTTTTCGGCATCGAACCGCAGACTGAAGGTCCCCTCCTCGGGGCGTACGCTTTTGCCGCCGAGCTGGATGAGCTGCCATTCGGTCCCCTCGAGCGGACGGCGCGTTTTTTTCTGATAGGAGCGGCAGGGGCAGCAGGAGGCGCACAGAAGTGCCGCAGCCGCCGCGAGCGCAAGCTTCGGAAGAATTTTCATGTGATTTCAATTTTCAAGCGTCACAAATATAAACAATATATCGTATCTTTGTCGTAAATCCGAAAAATACCGAACCCATGAAAAAGATCATCGCATCGCCCCACGCTCCGAAAGCCGTGGGCCCCTATTCGCAGGCCGTTGAGACTGCCGGCGCACTCTATGTCTCGGGCCAGCTGCCGATCGACGCCGAAACGGGCCGCATGGCCGAGGGCATCGAGGCGCAGACGCGCCAGTCGCTCACCAACCTGGGCCATATCCTCCGCGAAGCGGGCTACGGATACGGCGACGTGGTGAAGACCACGGTTCTGCTGCAGCATATCGGCGATTTTGCGGCCATGAATGCCGTGTATGCCGAGTTCTTCACCTCGGAGATGCCGGCGCGCGTCTGCTATGAGGTGGCCGCCCTGCCGATGGGCGCACTGGTGGAGATCGACGCCGTTGCCGCGAAGTAACAGGCCGGACCGTTCGTGAGGCGCGGCTGGAGTGCTTTCGGCCGCGCCTTTCGAATCTTTTGGAACGGGCTGTGCATAATGTGTGGATAAATTCGGGACCGGTGATTGGTTTTTTCGGAAGGAAAGTTCCATTTTTGTAAAACCGGCTTTTTGCTGAGTAAAAGATAATAATTTGAAAATAAAATAATTATGTCAAAAATGAACAATCAGACGGAGGCGCCGCAGCGTGTGGAATACAACGATGCGGTGGCCGAGTCGAAGAGGTACTTCGGGGGCGATGACCTGGCTGCTACGGTCTGGGTCAGCAAGTATGCCTTGAAGGACTCCTTCGGCAACATCTACGAGCGCTCCCCGCGGGAGGTCTGCTCGACAACGTACGGTACTAAACTCATGGTACGCTCCTTTCGATGTTTCGCTTATCCAAGAGAGCATAACCGTTCTGCCCGGAATCCAAACAGCTTTCGGGGAATTACTCGGCTGCCTCTTCCTTGGTCTCAGCGGCTTCTTCCTTCGCCTCGGGCTCCTTGTCCACCGCGGTGTCGCGGATGAGCTGGGCAGCCTTGCGGCGCTTCATATCGAGAACGATGATCTTCTCGTCGACATACTGCTTGATCTTGTCGACGTCCATCTTATACTCTTCGGCCATCTTGTTGTATGTCTCGTCGAGTTCACCCTCGTCGAGCTCGATGTTCTCGGCCTTGACGATCGCGTCGAGCAGCAGATCGGTCTGCAGCTCAAACACGGCCTGCGGACGCATGATCTCCTGGAAGGTCTTCTCGTCCAGGCCCATGGAGGCGAGCACCTGCTCACGGGTGAGCTCGGGGCTGACACCCATGGTGGAGATGTAGTTGCGCAGCTGCTCGTCGAGCTTGGCCAGGATCATGGGCTCGGGGATCTCGACGGTCATGTTGTCGACGGCGGCCTTCATGAGGCGGGTCGCATAATCAGACTCCTGCTGCTCGGTAAACTCTTTCTCCAGATCCTCACGGACATGGTCGCGGTACTCCGCGATGGTCTCGTAGTCGGAGATGTCCTTGGCCAGCTCGTCGTCCATTTCCGGAAGCTCGGGCTCCTTGACGCTCTTGACGGTGACTTTGAAGGTGGCCTCCTTGCCGGCCAGCGCCTCAACGTAGTTCTCGGGGAAGGTGACGACGACATCGCGCTCGTCGCCGGCCTTCATGCCAACGATCTGCTCCTCGAAGCCGGGCACGAACGTGTTGGAGCCGAGCTCAAGGTCATAATCCTCGGCCGTGCCGCCGTCAAACTGCTCGCCATCGATGAAGCCGGCGAAGTCGATCGTGACATGGTCGCCCATCTTCGCCTCGCGCTCAACATCGAGCAGGCGGGCGTTGCGCTTCTGGACATTGTGCATCTCTTCGTCGACCTTGCTCTCGTCAAACGCTTCGTGGTTCTGCGGGACCTCGAGGCCCTTGTACTGGCCGAGCTGCACTTCCGGATACATGCCGACCTCAAAGGTGTAGATCAGCTCTTTGTCCTCGGTGACTTTCTGGTCGATCAGGCTCGGCGCGCCGACGCACTCAAAGCCGCAGTCGGCACGGCCTGCCTCGAACGCATCCTCCGCCAGCGCCTCGATGGCGTCGGGGTAGAACACTTCCTTGCCGTACATACCCTCGATGACGGCGCGCGGGGCCTTGCCCTTGCGGAAGCCGGCCACGTAGAGATGGTTCTTATTCTTTTTATATACTTCGTTGACCGCATTGTCAAAGACATCGGCCGGGACCTTCACTTCAAAGGTCGCCATGTTTTTTTCTTTCTTTTCGATGTTCTGGATGTTCATTGGGTTTCCTCCTCTAATCATTTATCGCCGGGTGCATTGTTTACGTGAAATTTGTCATGAAAAGAACATGCCTAAATACTATAACAGATTCATCCTCTAAAATCAACACCTGTTTCACGGAAGGATCCTGCGCGGGCAAAACGAAATATAATCCGCCGACAGCAGCCGGAACTCCGTGTCGTGATACATGCCCTGAAAGGCGCTGCGGCAGCCGCTGTGGATGTGTCCATAGCAGCACAGCGGCACGTGATAGGCATCGAGCAGGTCCAGGATCTCCGGGCATTCATAGCCGAGATACTTCGGCGGGTAGTGCAGAAAGACGAGCTTCGTCTTATCCCCCGCCGCTTTGAGCGACGTCTCGAGCCTGCCGACCTCGCGCAGCATGATCTTCCGGTCGTGCGCCTCGCCCCTGGCCTCCTCATAAAACCATCCGCGCGTGCCGCAGATGGCATAATCGCCGTAGAAATAGCAGTTATTGTTGAGAATGTCCATGGTGTGCATATCGTGCGCCGCAAAAAAGCTGTAAGCCTTTTTCGCGGTGCTCCACCAGAAGTCGTGGTTGCCCTTGAGCAGGATCTTTTTCCCCGGCAACGCCTCGATAAACTGAAAGTCCGGCAGCGCCTGCTCCATGGTCATGCCCCAGGCAAGATCGCCGCAGAGCACGCAGACATCGTCGTCGTGCAGGGACGAAAAGCCAAGTTTGATTTTTTCTACATAGTTTTCCCACGGCCCGCCAAATACGTCCATGGGTTTATCTGCGCCCAGCGACAGATGCAGGTCGCCAATTGCATACAATGCCATTTGCGTTCCTCCGTATATTCCGCGCCCGGCTGCACACAATAGATTCGACCGGCGGATGCCGGAATCTGATCTGGAGGCAGAAACCATGAGCGATCATATGAACGACTGCTGCGAGTACAACGTTGCGTGCGACGTGAGCAACTGCGCCTACAATGCGGACGGCAAGCGCTGCCACGCAGACCACATTCAGGTCAAAAACACCCAGGGCACCTGCACCTGCAAGGACGAGACGTTCTGCAGCACCTTCACCAAGAAGGGCCGCGCGGCGTTCTGACCCGGCGGACGGGTCTCCCCGTCCGTTACATATTATTTCAGGAATTCGTCCACCGTATGCAGCATCTGCGCCTTGTCCACACAACCGCCGAAGCGCACCGGTCGCGCGTCCAGGCCGGTCAGCGGCGCGGGCGCATCGATCTGCGTCTCGCACGACAGGCGGCGGATCAACGCCGGGCCGAAGGCATCGGCCGTGCCGCCGATGCCGCGCAGCACCTGGTCGCAGAACTTGAAGGGGCTTGCCGTGGACAGCACGACCATGGGAGCCTCGGTGCGCAGGGCTTCGGCCACGCGGAACGCCACGGCGGTGTGGGTGTCGCAGAGGTAGTGGTCGCCGTCAAAGCGGGCCTTGATTTCAGCAGCACCGTCGGCATCGTCGGCGTAGCCTGCGGCGAAGCTCTGCTGGATTTTTGCCAGCGTCTCGGCGTCAACGGTGTACTTGCCGGTGGCGGAAAGCTCCTGCATCCAGCCCGGCGCACGTCTTACCGTTCCCGCATGGAAATCAAAGCCTGCCCCTACGCCCAGCATGACGCCGTGCAGCATTCCGGCATGTGCAGCCATCCATTTTTCCTGTTTTGGAGCTCCCAATCCAATCCAAATAAAATCCGGTTTTGTATCATTGATCTGTTTTACAACTGCCTCGTCCTCTTCTTCTGTCAGCGGTCGAAACGGCGGGGAATACATCCCGACAATATTCAGCTTCGGATACTTTTCACGCAGTCTCTGTTCCAGCGCATGCAACGTTTTTTCTGTACTGCCATAAAAATAGTGCCGGTATCCCTTTTTCTCGGAAAGCTCGAAAATTCTCGGCATCAAATCCGGTCCAGGAACACGTCCTGCCTCCTGATGTCCGCGCATCCGACATACAATAGACAGGGGTTTCCCATCCGGAAGATTCATTACACTGCCGTTTTGCACTTTCCGGTATTCTGCATCACGAAATGCCATGACCGTCGTATGCACATTGGAAACACAGACATATTTTCCACGCAGTTCATCCAGATGCTGATCCATATAATCAACTGTTTCATCCATCGTAATGACATTGATGTTTGTTCCCAACAATTTACAGAATTTCAATTTTTCATTCATACTGTCCGCTCTTTTTCCGCCCTTTTTCTAAAATTTCCGCAATACCTGTTCCAAGCAGTGCTCCGACTGCTCCGGTCAGGATTGCTGCTCCGATCATACCCCTCATCCATTCC
>ERZ779922.2709-NODE-2709-length-9983-cov-2.702055_pt1 | contig 9983 bp, 8 predicted proteins | sample MGYA00511544_ERZ779922 | MGnify/ENA primary metagenome ERZ779922 (study PRJEB29588, sample SAMEA2154516) | human gut metagenome | biome: human gut; feature: human-associated habitat; material: faeces | place: Denmark | collected 2008/2010 ... | reverse complement strand
GGGCCGTTTTGTGGTTGGCGAGAGCCGTCCCCCCAGTGGCTACTATGGCGACTGGACGGATGTAACGAACCCCGGTGCGGCAGGTTCCGTTTTGGGCAAGCGGGCCTATGCCTTTGAAATCACCAAGGCGCTGGATGGGCAAACTCTTTGGCTCGGCAATGCAGACTATAATGCCGATATTACCACCACCAACAACGGCGGCACTCTGATCGACACCGGTGAGGGCATCGTCACGATTACGTTTGGCGACCGCGCAACCGACAAAACCTACGACACAGACCCTACTGGCATTGCCAACAATGAAAAATCCTACACGATGCACGCGGATGCCGATAAGATGCAAAACGACCGCGTTCTCGGCAGTATTTTGCTGACCAAAGTCGATTTGGATGCAGCGCGGTATCTGGCTGCGGGCAGCAACGGTGATACCACCTTGGAAGGAGCCGTCTACGACCTGTATGCAGCGGATACCATCGCACACCCGGATGGCGTCACCGGCACAGTGGATTATTCCAAAATTTTGGATGCCAACGGTAACCCCATCTGGCACACCACTGTCCTTACCAACGGCGGCTGGGATACCGATTACCTGCCCATTTTGCAGAAAGACCGGCTGATTGCCTCTGCTGCCATCAAGGGCGGGAAACTTGCTTTTTCCAACCTGTATATGGGACGCTATTACCTTGTCGAGCGTGCCACCGGTCTGGTGCTGCCCATTGACGGCAACGGCAAACTGTATACGACCGGCAAATACCCGCAGCTGAATAAAAAGCTGGAGCGCACCGGCAAATACAGTGATTTGGTTCGGAAAAATAACGAATACACCGACTACCTCTATAAGAATCAGTACTCTGCCGTAGCTGAAAGCCGCAAGCTGGACGGCAGCAAGGCATGGGATGGCTATTATCTCTCCTATGCCACCGGGTATCTCTGCGATGAGGTCAACCACTACAAAACACTGACCTATGCAGATGAATCCAGCTACCATATCAGCGCTGGGCAGGAAAGCCAAGATGAAGTCCTCAAATCCGGCTTCTCGCTGAATAAGCTAGTTTCTACCACCGGTCAGCCCTCCCCGGCGCTGAAGCTGGAGGGTGCGGGCTTTACCGTCTATCGCATTTCCAAGCTGAGCAAGGAAGCGCAGTTCACCACAAACCCGGATGGCAGCTACAATGCACAAAGTATTTTGGACGTTTACCGCAAAGACAACTACGATAATTTGACGCTCAAGTACGATTTCACTGCCGAGGGGCAGGCTGTTGCCAATATGTATGAGAGCAACGCTGCCACGGTAGAAGCCTACAATGCCACCCTGACCGCAGATGGTGACTACGCCAACGGCAAAGGCAATGGCTGGGTTCCCACTGATCAGGATGCAGAGTACCGGTTGACAGAACTGTATACGAACGAGGAAGGTGTCATCCGCATTGAGGGACTTCCGTATGGGCAGTACCTTGTTGTCGAGACTACCATTCCCAAGGACGTTTTCCAATGTGATCCCTTTATCGTAACAGTCAGCAAGGACAGCCCGCAGAGCCGTTTTACGGTTCCTGCCGGCAGCGTCACCACCGCCACCAACAACTACATTACCTATAACGTGTTGGATGAAGAACTGGAAGGTTATTTGCAGCTTATCAAGACCGACACCGAAACCGGCAAGGCTGTGAAAATTGACAACACTGCTTTTGCACTGTACAAATTGGATGATAAAGGCAGCAAGACCCGTATCTCGATGATTGATCCTGCCAGCGGCAACGCCACCAAGAAAACCGATGTGTTCTACACCGATGCGGATGGCCTGATGAAAACGCCTGAAAAGCTGCCGCTTGGTCGCTATTTCATTGAGGAATTGCAAGGTCCCGAAGGCTACTACAATGATCCTGCCTACTCTGTAGAATTTGAAATCACTTCCGAGCGTGTCTGGCAGGTCGTGGGTAACGCCACCAATGACATGGACGAGTACATTGTGGAAGAAAAGTATTTCAACCATGAAACCCTCGGACAGTTGACCATCCGCAAGCTGGGCAATGTCCTGACCGATTACAAAGACGGGCAGTTCATCTACACGCAGGATAATTTGGCAGGGGCAACCTACGAAATCCACGCGGACGGCGATATTGCCACGCCCGACCGTCAGGGCACTTATTGGTATCAGGATGGCGACCTTGTTGCCACTGTTACCACAGGTGCGGCAGGTCAGGTCGATGAGGTGAAATTTGCCCCCAATCGTACACAGGCCACCTATGATTTCCTCACCATCTCCCATGACGGCACCAAGGGCGAAGTGACCGTGACCCTGCCTTTGGGCAAGTACACGATCACCGAGGTCAAAGCACCCTATGGCTTTGTGCTGACGCAGCAGAGCTATAGTGTGGAATTCGGCTGGGACAACCAGCGCAATGATATTGTGCTGGCGAAAACCATCGTCAGCCACGAGCAGGATGGCGACAAAGAGTGTTCATACGGCATTGTCAATGTTAAAGATGCTTCGGATGCCCATAAGACCGCACAGATCCTTGTCTTTGAAAATGCGCGTGTGCTGCCGGTTCCCGAAAAGCCCGATGACAAGGCCAGCAAAATCGGCGTTGGCATCTATAAGCAGGACCGCGAAACACTGACCTATCTGCCCGGTGCTGTGTATGAACTGTACACGGTGGACGATATTTTCGCAGCAAATGGCACGAAGCTGGTGGACGCCGGTGCAAAGCTGGCAACCAGTGACCCAACCAACGACAGCGGTTTTACTTGGTTTGATGTGGATGTGCCCATTCGCGCCGAAACCTATCCGGACTCCGGCAATAGCGGTAAATACCGCATTGTCGAAATCACCGCCCCTGCGGGGTATCTTCTTGATAACAGCCCCATCGAGGTCGAGTTCACCTATGCCGGTCAAGAAGTGGCATGGCAGGTAGTGGATGGCACAAACACCAATTTGCGCACTACGGTGAACATCTCCAAACAAGATGTCACCAACGGCAAAGAGCTGCCCGGTGCCAAGCTGGAGATCCACGAGGCAGATGGCAAGCTGATAGAAGGCTGGACCTCTGCCAAGACACCGCATACCGTGCGCGGTCTGGAGCTGGATAAGGAATACACCCTCATCGAAAAACGTGCTCCTGAAACCTATGCGGACGCCGAAAACATTGTGTTTAAGCTCGTACAGGTTGGAAACGAGCAGGAAAACGAAGTCTATGTAAAGACCGGCGAGACTTGGGAAAAGCTAGACGACACCACCGTAGTCATGCAGGACGCACCTGTATTGGATATTGACAAGGTGGACGCAGGCGGCACCTTGCTGCTCGGCGCAACGCTGACCATCCGTGATGAAGATAAAAACGTCATCGACACATGGGTAACCGACTCCAATACGCATCATGTTCCGATTTCGGAAGATGGTATCCACCTTTCTGACGGGAAAACCGAGCATATCTACACCCTGACGGAAGATGCCGCGCCTGCCGGTTATGAGGTGGTAAGTTCTGTTCAGTTCAAAGTCGAGCTGGTAGACGAGACGGTCTGTTTGTATCTGCGCACAGATGAAAAGGCAGACTGGGAACGAGCCGATAAGCGCCTTATCACGATGGTCGATAAGGCTACCCCGCACCATGAGGATACGCCAGAACCTACCCCTGCACCTACTCCGGCTCCCACACCTGCCCCAACACCGGTGCAGACCCCCGCACCGACTTCCACCCCCGCGCCGCAGCTGACGATCCCCCAGACCGGAGACACGTTCCCGGTGGCCTTGCTGGTCGTTGTTGTGTTCGGTTCTATTGCTGCAATCGGTGTGCTGACCTACAAACGCCGCAAATCTGAAGCTGATACCGAGGAGGACGACCAGTGATATGATTTATACCTGCATCGCAGACGGAATCCGCAGTCCGCCTGCGTTTTTTCTTAAAAATAAATATAAGGAACCGATGAAAATGCAAAATGGAAACACAAAACGCGTATGGCTGTATGCGCGAATTCCCGGTAATGATGGCGAAACACTTCGCTGCATCCGTGAGTGTGCAGCGAAAGCACAGCAGGACAACTGCAAAATTGTCGGCACCAGCGCTGACGAAAGATATGGCTGGCTGCTGCGCCCCGGCTACCGTGAAATGATGCGGCAGGTCAAGGCCGGGGAAATTGATTGCATTTATATTTACCGTATGCGCCAGATCAGCGGCAAGGAACAACACCTATACCGCTTTTTCCAACAGGTCATGCAGCATGGCGTCAAGGTCGTAACGCTGGAATACAGTCTGCGCGACAGACTGCATGAGTACAGGTTGGAAATGAAAATTGAAAACTATGCAGCGCGGCACAAACTGCCCTTTCCATGGTAAATTGCGAAAAATGTCGCAGACTATGACTGAAAAGTGCGGAAAAATGTCGCGAGAAGGGATGAACTATGATTGAAGAAACCGCAGTTCGCGTGGAAATCAGCGCTGCGCGGTTCGCTAGCCAGAGTATTTTTGATATACTCCGGCTGACCGTGCAGGCAATGAGCAACCAGAATTATGGGCAGCAAAGTCTGAACACGCTCAACCGGCAGGAACGCCCGCTGGCATCGGTGAAAAGACGCTGCCCTACATCCGCAGGCAGCTGAAGCAATATTCCGTAGATTTCTCTGTCACAAAAGACCGAGACACCGGTCAGATGTATTTGTGGTTTAAGGGGCAGGATGTGGATCGTATTCAGACTGCGTTGGAAAACTGCATTGCAGAGCGCGGCAAAGAACGCCCAATTCCGGAACCGAGAGACCTATGCGACCGCGCCGCGCAGCGGGTCAAAGAGATGAACCAGTCCCGCCCTGTGCCGCCGCCGGAACATGGAGAACGCCTATGAACCAACCGAAAAGAAACCTGAAAATTTGGATACCCATTGCAGCGGTTTTATGCTTCTGGTTTGGTAACTGGATGGGTCACACATACGAACTCACCGAGGGAACTACTACGCACCGGCTGGCGGCTGCACTGAACCTGAACAGCCTACTGCTGCACCCGTTCAGGCTCTCGGCAGACGCATTCTCGCTTGGCTGCAGCATTGCCACAGCGCTCATGGCAGGGCTTATTTACCTTTGTGTGAAGTACAGCAGGCATCGCCTGATGCCCCAGAAGGAGTACGGCAGCGCCCGCTGGGGCGGCCCGGAAGATATTCCCCCTTTTCTGGATGAAAACGCGCAGAACACCCTGCCGCTCACGGCATCGGAAAGCCTGAGTCTTTCTCCAAAAATGAAAGTCACAGCAAACGATAACTATAACCGCAATAAGAACGTGATCGTGTTCGGCCCATCTGGTTCCGGTAAGAGTTACAGCGTTGCCGGCCCGCAGCTATTGCAGTTTAACAGTAACTATGTGCTCAGTGATCCGAAGGGAGAGTTGCTTCAGGAATATGGCAATGTCCTACTCTCTCAAGGATACAAAGTGAAAGTGTTCAACCTGAAAGACCGGGATAAATCCGACCATTATAACCTTTTCGCCTACATAAAAAATGAGGATGATATTCTGGTCGTCACCAAGAACCTTGTCAAAAACCTGAAAGAAGATCCCACCGCCAAGAGCACCGCCGACCCGATATGGGAGGAAGGCATGACGGCGCTGCTGGAAGCACTGATTGGCTATGTGTTCTACGAATTGGAGCCGGAAGAGCGGAACATGAACAGCGTTATGACGCTGCTCCTTATGCTGGAATCGCAGGGGGATGGTCCTAACAGCGTAAGCCAGCTGGACCTGCTGTTTGATGACCTGAGTATCAACAAGCCGAACTCCTTTGCTGCAAAGCAGTATAAGCTCTATAAGATGGCTCCCGGCAAGACCGCACAGAGCATCAATGTGTCGCTGGGGCTGCGCATGAGCGCATTCAACATCCCGTCCATTGCCAATATCTGCGCGGACGATACGATTGACCTGCGGGAACTGGGCAGCGAGAAAAAAGTGGCGCTCTTTGTTGTTACGCCCGACACAACAACAGCCTACAATTTTTTGGCGGCAGTTATGTTCCAGCAGTGCTTTCAAATTCTGGTGGATATTGCAGACCATCGCCCGGATAAGCGCCTGCCACGGCATCTGCGGTTCCTCTTGGATGAATTTCCGAACATCGGCATGATACCGGATTTTCAAATCCTTATCAGTACGATTCGCAGCCGTGACATTGCCTGCACCCTGATTTACCAGTCATTGAACCAGCTGAAAAGCCAGTACAAAGATGACTGGGCGACCATCTATGAAAACTGCGATTCTATGATCGTTCTTGGCGCAGGCGGTAACCCGGAGAATCTGGAGTTCTTCTCCAAGGCGTTGGGCAAGGCAACCATTGAAGTCATGAACACATCGGAGAACAAAGGCAGTCAAGGCTCGTATACGAAGTCCTATCAGGCGCTAGGACGTGAGTTGATGACCCCAGAAGAAATCCGAACCATGCCCCGAAACTGGTGCCTGCTGATGATTTCCGGTGTGGCACCCTTTTATTCGCGCAAATACAATCTGAAAGATCATCCCAATTACCATTTGGTAGAAGCGGAAGGCGGCAAGCCTTTCGACTATGACAGACGCGCAGAGCAGTCTTTTGCGGATTTTATCAGCAATGTGAAGGACGTAAAGACCGTAAATCTCTGTGCTGAGAATAACAACTGAACGGAGAAATATAAAATGGAAATGGTATCTACGATTACGAACCTCATCTCGAATGTTGTCACCTTTGCCGGTGGCCTCCTGCTGCTGTTCGGCGCGGTGACGCTGGGCACCAACCTGAAGGACCACAACGGTCCCGGTATCAGCAGCGGTGCATGGGCAATGGCAGGCGGTGTGCTGATTATTGCGGTTGCCACCTACTTCGGCACGCTGACAGTCGGGTAAAGGAGGGCTGCGCTATTTTTGAAGATACGATACGCAGCCAGTTGGAGGGCATTTCTGCCACGGTCAACTCTATGGGGCAAAATTCGGGTTTGCTCAGCAGCCTGACAGACTGGAACAGCACCTTGGCGGGCTATGCCGACAGCATAAGCACCGGCGTGGTCATGCCGGTGGCGCTGACCCTGCTGGCGCTTTTTATGATTCTGGAGTTGTACAATGCCACCCAGCGCATTGCCATGAACGGCAGCAACAACGCTTTTACGATCCAGCAGATTGCGCTGGTCATGCTGAAAATTGTTGTTTGCCGGTGGGCGGTGGTACATACAACGGAAATCCTGAACGCACTCTTTGAAATCGCATCCACCGTGACTACGGGCATATCCGGTTATGTCGGCAGTGGCGAGGTCAATACGACCGTTGACATTGAAAATGCCATCGCCGCGCTGCCGGGCGGCATTGGCAACATGCCGGTGGCGTTGGAGCTGATGGTCGTGGGCTGGATGCTGCGCATTGTGAACATCGTGGTCAACACCATTGTGGCTGCGCGGTTTATAGAGTTGTATGTCTACAATGCGATGGCATCGCTGTCCATAGCCACACTCTGCTATCAGGAGCTGCACGGTATTGCAGTGAACTTCCTCAAATCCTACCTCGCGGTTGCCTTGCAGGGCGCGGTGCTGTATCTGGTTATTGGCTTTTATCCAGCACTGGCCGGTTCGCTGGGCACCGGTGGCAGCATCACGGAGCAAGCGTGGGCAATGCTGGGGCAGTCGGTGATCCTGCTGGTGGCAGTGTTTATGAGCGGAAAGTTCACGAAAGCCATTACCAATGCAATGACCTAATACCATTTGGAGATTGAAAAGCTATGATTGCCACAAAAACAAACCTCGAAATTACAGAGTACAGAGAAAAGTTCTTTTTGGGGCTATCTCTCCGCCAGCTGGCCTGCTTTGCTGCGGCTGCGGTGCTGGCGATTGCGACCTGCTTTGTCTGTCTGCACTGGCTGCGGATGGATATGCAGGTCGTTTCTTATATCGTCATGGTGGAGGTGCTGCCTTTTCTGGGACTGGGCTTTATCCACCGTGACGGTTATCCGTTTGAAAAGCTCGTGAAAATTTACTGGGCATGGCACAGCGAAAATGCAGCGGTGCCGATCCGCCCCTATAAGGAGAGTCGAAATGTTCAAAAGAAAAGAACTCGCAGAAATTCCGAATGTGAAACCTATTGCCGCCGAGACGAAAAAGCAGCGCGCAAAGGAAGGAAAGCAGCGGTCAAAGCAGCTGCGCAGATCCGCAAAACAATCCGAAATGAATGCCGCGCAGAGCGCCCGCAGCATTAAGAAGCGCCGTGCGCCTGAGAAGGCTGCGGACTGTCTGCAATATGAGCGTATGTACGAAAGCGGCATCTGTGAGGTGGAACCGGGGCTTTTCTCCATGACAATGGCATTCACGGATGTCAATTTTCAGCTGGCGCGGCAGGAAGAGCAGAAAAGCCTTTTTACCCAATACAGTGAATTCCTGAACTATTTTGACCCAGACACGCATCTGCAAATCAGTCTTGTGACCCGGCGCGTGGATGAAGCGGAATTCCGCCGCGACACTTTCCTGCCGCTGCGTGGTGACAGCCGTGACCGGTACAGCGAGGAGATGAACCGTGTCATATCTGAAAAAGCGTTGCAAGGGCAAAATGGACTGATCCGGGAAAAGTACATTACCATTAGTTTGCATGAGGATGATTACCGAAAAGCGCAGGTTCGGCTGCTCAAACGCGCCGAGGACATCCAAAACCTGTTCAAGCGCATGGGCAGCACTGTACGCAGGCTCTCCGGTATCGAGCGCCTGAACCTGCTGCATGGCATTACCCGCCCGGAAGAGGTTATGGAATTTTCTTATGATTGGCTGCTGGCAGAAGATTCCCTTACGACAAAGGATTTTATTGCGCCCAGTGGTTACAACTGGAAGCCGGAGCATGATGATTCCCGCGCTGTGTACAATGACCGCTACCAGTTTGGCGAGTATTATGGCAAGGTGCTGTATCTGCGGGATATTGCCCCGCAGATGAAAGACAATCTGCTTTCGCTGCTCAGTGACTTAGACTTTGATAATGCAATTTCTATTCATGTAGATGCAGTTGAGCAGCGCGAAGCCGTCGAACAGGTTCAAAAACAGTTGGCTTATATGCAGAAAGAAAAGGGCGATGGCATGGTCAATGCTGTGCGCATGAACCTGCCCGCCTACATGGGTGTGCGATATGAGCTGACCAACCAGATCGAGGATGCCGAGGAGCTGCTGGATGGGATTTCCGCCAGCGCCCGCACCGCCGAATGGAACTACCTGAAGGGAATAGTAAACTACCGCAAGGGCTGGCTGGATAACGCCGTGACCTACCTGAACACCGCGTGCGCCATGGAGCCCAGCAACATGGAGTACCGCCAGGCGCTGAACCAGCTGACCCAACAGCAGCGGGGCTATGCCCAGGCGGGCGGCACCAGTATGTGTGAGGTGTGCGCTTCGCTGTACTGTGCAAATGCCTGCTGCCAATGCATGGGAGGTGGCTGCTGATGCAGAAAAAGAGTGGACAGGTGGCGCTGGGCGGTATTGCTACCGGCATGTGCATCGCGTTGATGTTTGCCACGGGGATGATCCCATTTTCCTACTACGCACTGCCGGCGCTGGCCGGACTGGTGCTGATTGCCGTGCGGGAGGAAAACGGGCTTTCCACGGCGCTGATCGTCTTTGCGGCGGTTTCGCTTTTATCTGTTTTTGTAGTGCCCATCAAGGAAGCGGCGCTGCTGTTTATCGCGTTTTTTGGGTACTATCCCATTTTGCAGGAGACCTTTGCCAAGATCCGCCCCAAGGCGCTGAGCTGGGTGGTGCGGCTGGTGATTTTTAACGCGGCGGTGGTGGCGGCCTACTGGGTCATCGTCAATGTATTTGGCATCACCGAGATTTTGGAGGAATTCGGGGATTTTGGCAAGTACTCGGTGCTGGTGCTGCTGGCCTTTGCCAATGTGTTTTTTGTCATTTACGATGGCGCGGTGAAGAACATCACCCTGGCCTACCGCAACTGGTTCAGGCCGAAAATTCTGAAAAAAGTGCGCTGAAAAGGCGAAAACCGGCGGTTCTTCGGCAGAGGACCCGCCGA
>ERZ779922.2708-NODE-2708-length-9986-cov-4.420904_pt1 | contig 9986 bp, 10 predicted proteins | sample MGYA00511544_ERZ779922 | MGnify/ENA primary metagenome ERZ779922 (study PRJEB29588, sample SAMEA2154516) | human gut metagenome | biome: human gut; feature: human-associated habitat; material: faeces | place: Denmark | collected 2008/2010 ... | reverse complement strand
CGCAAGAGATGGAGAAAGTACAGGTGTGGGTCGTAGTGGTATCCACCGTCGTATCTTGCGGCTCTACCGGCGTAGGTTTGCCCTCCGGCACAGGGTCGGTCATGTACTGATCCTTGTTTTCTGTATCCTCCGGCTGCACAGGAGCAGCGCCGCAGGCGGTACAGAAGAGCAGGAATACCGCCAGCAGCAATGCCGCTGCGCATCTGTGCTTCGTACCCATGTCACTGCTCCCTCTTGATGCGGCGGTAGCGGCGCACCATGGCAAACGCCAGTATGGCCACTACGATAACCGCCAGCAAGATCGCGCCCAGCGGCGTTTCCGTCAGGGCGGCGCCCACCACCTCGAACACGCTGCTGCCCTTGCCGTCGGGGCCGAATGTGCCGTCCTCGGCGGCTTGGAGGTAGGTCAGGGCGGAAACGGCAGCAGAAGCATCCATGACCGGATCGGCGTAGACCGGCAGGCTGCCCAAATCATCCAGCGGCGCTTCCACCTCGAAGCTGGAAAGAAAGCCCACTCCATCTACATAAAAGGTCTTCATGGCGTCCGCCGCGGTATTTCCGTTTTTCACGAAGCGAGGGTCGTCCAGAGATATTCCCAGCGCTTCCATCATTTCCAGCACGGCGAGCGTTGCCTCGCCGTTTGAAGTACCGGTCATACCCGGAAAGCTGCCATCCGAAAGCTGTACGGAGGACAGGTATTCAATGGCACGGTCTATCGCCTTGGAAATGTACTCCTTGTCCGCGTGGGGAGCAAGGGCGGTGACATTCTCGGCAGTGTACTGCACATAATCCCGGAGTATCGGGGTAACTATCCCGCTATAGCTTGCGTAAGGGTCAAATTGCCCGTCTGCCGTCTGATATTGCAGTATACCGGCGGCGTACTTGTCCACGACCGTATCCGCGTCCACGCCGCGCTTACGCCACATAGACGCATCTACCGAGTCAAAATCCATCAGCGCCTCTCTGTATTCCGCAGTGTCCATGGCAGAGAGATTTGTCAACGGTGCCAAAAAGTCCATGCCGTTTACGTCTGCAGGATCCATATCCAGCGCTTTCATGGCCTGCACCAGAACCGGCGAGTAGGTGTTCGCCTTGCGTCCCATCAGATATTCGCCGCTGGCTCCCGACAGCATCTCAACAAGGCTTTCCAGCTGTGCACGTTGCTCCTCCGGCAGCTTACCGCCGCCGGCTTCGGACATGGATAAGATCTCCTTGGCCAAATGGCTTAGAGCACCCTCGGAAACGATCGTGCTGTTTCCATCCCCGTAATACCCCTCTGCCAGCTTCTGTGCATAATCCGCAGACTGCGCCTGTAAAAGTTCACTGTAATCTATGGCATTGTCTTGACGGTTTCCCTTTTCCGGCGTGCTTGCGGACGGTGTTCCCGCCACAGCCACTGCCGGTCTGACACTACAAAGCCCTATAAGTCCCGCTTCGTTTATGTAGGTTCGCCGTTCCACAGCCTTGCCGCGGTCATCCGGGGCATCCGGATCGGACATCAACGATGAGCTGGAGGCGTACCAAGCATCCCCTGATCCGCGGTACCCCCAAAGAATATCATGTCGGTAGAACCCCTGTCCCGGCGCGGGGGCACCGTCAAAATAGCTCTCCTGATACCAGTCCATCATGCCGTCCAGCACGGTGTGGCCGTTCTTTACAAATCGCCCGTCGTCAGGGGAGATATCCAGCGCCGCCAGCATTTCCAACACGGCGGCATCCTCCTCCACGTCCTCCTCGCCGTACCTGAGAAAGCCACCGCTGTCCAGCTGCTGCATCGAGAGATAGCTTACCGCCTTTTCTATGGCGGCCCTGACCTCCGGACGGCTCTGGTAAGGCGCCAGCGCCTGCGCGGACTTTGCCGTCAGCAGGATGTAGTCGAACCGGTCCGGCTCGGCAGCCACGCCCTTTTGCTTCAGCTCAGCGGGCCACTTAGAGGTATAACGGAACTCGCCGCTGCTCTGCTGACGGGCCAGCGCCTCGGTCAGAAGCTGCTCCCGCAGCGCGCTGAACTCGTCCGTCTTACCCGCATCACCTGCGGCGTCCAGATCCAGCAGCATATCCAACCTGTCCTCGTCCGCCTCCACCATCTCCGGCCGCCGCAGCGGCTCCAGCAGGTCGTGACCGGCGAGATCCGTCACGTCCAGCCCCATGGCCGCCACCGTGCGGAGCGCGCCGGGGATATAGGCGTACCTGCCCCGCTGCTCCGCCAGCGCCAGCCAGTCTGCCAGCGCCTGCAAATACTCGTTGTAGAAGCCCTCCGGCACGTCGGCGCCGGAGATCCACAGCGCGTACACCGCCTTGGCGTTGGTTTCCTGCCGTGCGGCGGATAGGTAGTCCCTGCTCTCGCTGACGGAGTCCGCCACCAGTCCGGACACCGTTTGGTACGCCGCCTCCAGCTCCGCTGTCCAGCCGTCCCATGCAGGCGCGGCCTGCGCCGTCACCGGCAGCAGCAGTCTTGATGTTGACCTTGCCGCCGTTCAAGATGCACTTGGCGATTAGCGCAGCGCCCGCCGTGGTGATAACGGTGCCATAGTTTTTGGTTTCATTGGGCATAGTGCTTTTTCCTCCTATTCTTGTGGGTAAATCTCCACAGTGTTGTGATACTCCAGAGCACCCACAGCAATGGACTTGCCGGTGCTTTCCATCTCATGGACCATCATGGGCCAGATGTTGACCTCATCCTCATACTCGGTGTAAACGCCGCAGGTGATGGTGCCGTATGACTGCAAAAAAGATGTCATCAGCACCCGCATGTTGGCCGGGCGCACCATGAGGAGCATGTCCAGGATTTCCGCCGCCAGGGCATCCGCATCCGGCAGGACGGTGTAGTCAAGCTGGATGTTGATGGTGTAGTCCACAATGCTCTCCTCATGCCCCAGCTCACCGCAGAGGCCGGTGAGCCAGTTCTTGAGCCAGGGCAGAGTGTAGGGCAGCTCCAAGTTCCACAGGGCCTTGATGCGTGCCTTGCGGACCTCCAGCGTGTCCGTGTCTTTGGGGCGGATATTCAGCTCACGCTCCCACACGGCCACGCCGCTGGCCGTTGCCGTGTCCAGGAATTGGTTGGCAAGGACCAGGGCCAGAGCGTCCCACGCAATGGAGATTTCCGGCTCGTTTGCGGCATTGATGGCTTGAAACTCAAGCACCTCACGGAGCACCGGGGGGAGGTAGTCAAGGAGCTTTCTATCCATTGATGTCCCCCCTCACCGGGATGCTGTCTGCACCCAGCACAAGGTTTTCCTCCTTGCCGTTGATCTGCGTGTCAGCAATGTCCGTTATCATGTCGGAGCACTCGGAGAGGATGCGGCTTTCAATCTGAGAGATGCGGACGGTCAGGTGGTCCGAAGTGGCCCAGGTGCCCGCCAGCTCTGCAAAGTAGCCGTCAATGACGGCCTCCACATAGCTTTTGATGGCCTCCCAGTTCCAGCCGGAGGCATAGGTCAGATTGAGCGTGATGCTCACCGGCACCGGCTCCACGCCGGTCACATGGACCACATGGCCGATGGGGGCAAGTCCCAGACCCTCCCCGGCGTTCTCGGTGGGGTCCACCGCCGTCTGCACCTCATCAATGAGGGTTTCAGAGGGGGCAGTATTATTGGATGCCAGCAGCACCAGCTTGACGGTGCCGCCCACCGTCAGCTTTTTGTTGAGCGCCGCCGTGTAGACGGCGGTGAGCCAGGCCGCCACGGGCTCACTGAGCCCCGCAATGGCGCTGGTGTACCAGGCTGTGACAGTAGCATCCGGGATGAGCGTGGACGGCGCAATGTCCCCGTTCCAGACCGGGTGCACCTTGACGGCGGAGATGCCGGGCATGGCTTTCACCTTTTCGATGTAGTCAGCCTGGTTGCCGCCAAAGGCCTGGGACTTGAAGCTGTCAAGGACACGCTGGCGGAAAACCTCCGTGTCCTCCTCATCATCTCCGGGGATTAGCAGCTCCACCAGCTCTGCATGGGTCAGCCCGTCCACATACTCAATGGGGATGAGCTGGCCGGTGTAGCCGTTGGCCTGGGCCCCTGCTGTTTCGCAGGTGACCCGGTGGCTCAGGCCGGTGGCGGCGTCCTCGGAGGTGTCCATGCGGGCCGTCACCACAAAGTTTAGGTCCTCGCAGGAGAAACGGGTGCCCACCGGCACCTCAATGTTAAACTCCGCCCGGAACACTGCGGCGCTGGGCGGGTAGGGGCTCATGTTACGGTCAGCGGCCCGCTTGATGAGATATTCACGGGGCGCTGTTGCCAGGTATGTGGCAGTGAAAACGAAGTCCAGCCCAATGTAGAGCTGGGCCAGCTCCGCCATGGACGGAGCCACACCGTTCATCACCATGGAGCCCTCCCGCTTGTCGATGCCGGAGGACACCCTGGCCAAGGCGCTGGCCAGCAGCGCCTCATAGGTCTTGGTTTCAAACATGGTTAAATCTCAACCTCCTTTGTGGCCTCCAGCTCTCCATAAATGGTGTAGACGGTAAAGCGGACCAGCACGGACTTTCTGCCGGTTTCAAAGGTCCAGTCATCCACGCCGGTGATGCGGTCATCCTGCATCAGGGCATCCGTGATGCGCCTTTTCATCTCACTCATGGCGTAGTCCATAGGTTGGCCGATCAGGTCAACCAGCTCGGAGCCATAATTGCGGGAATAGATGGGGTAGGCATAGCGCTCCACATTGAGGATGAGATAGACCGCTTGGCGCAGGGCCTCCCGCTTGTCGGTCATGCCCGCCACCCGCTGCCCCTCAATGTCCAGCTTGTGAGTATAGCTGGGCTGCTCCTCCAGCTCAAAGCCGATGAGGTCAAGGTTTTCTCCAGTTGTCGGTAGCGTTCCCATCAAGGTGCCTCCCATCTGTCCAGGACAATGTATTTTTGCCCGCCATCGCAGGAGATGAGGATGACCTTTTCCCCTGCCTTGAGGGCCAGGTGCACCTTAAAGGTTTTCCTGCCCTTGTAGGCGTGCTGGTGGGCGGCAAAAGCAGCCTCTCCGCTGCCGCCGCTTTGGCTTTCCGTCTGGTGGTCCACCGTCATGTCCACATTGAAGTCCCGGACATTGTTGGTGAGGATGAGCTGGGCCTCCGTCAAGGTCTTTTTCTGGTCCACCTGGATTTTCAGCGGGGAGGCGGATGTCACAGTGCCAAAGCTCACGGCCATGGGGCCGTCCGCCTTGACCGCCTCCACCGCCGCCTGTTTCACAGCACGGACCAGCTCATTGATGTCAAGCGACAAATGTACCACCTCGCATTTTGAGCTCCATGAGGTGCTGCCCATCGTTGAATGTGTGCTTGACCTGTTCGGCCATGAGGTAGTTGGACACATTGATGTCACCCAGGCCCAGCATGACCACCAGCAGCGTGCCCGCCCTCACACGGATGTCACCAAGGACATCCTGGAGCTTGAGGGTGCGGGTCTTGGTGTTGTAGAGGTCCAGGAGAGCGTCCGCCATCGCCTTGGCGTTGGCCTTGCTGTCCAGTTTCTCATAATATTGCAGGACACCCCATTGATTGATGTGGGAGCCGTCCTGGGCAATATAGATTTCCCGCTTGCCGGTTTCCTTGTTCTCATAGGAGAGCTTGATTTTGTCATAGGTCTGGGTGGCAATGGAGCTCTTATAGTCGTAGTCACCGGCGGTGTCCTCATCCACAAGCATGTTGAGTTTCATGTTGCCCAGGCTCTTGAGGGTCAACTTTCCAACATTGTCATAGAGCACATACATCTGCCCGGTGGCCTTTAGGGTTTCGTCCAGGGCGTTTTGGATGATGTCAAACAGGGTTTGATTGTCCTCCACACGGCTGGCGATCTTGTAGCCCGTGTCCTCAAGCTCTCCCACATTGAGCTGGAAGTCCTCCGCCACCATTTTGATGACCTCAGAGGCCGTCTTGTTGGTGTAGACATAGGTATCTTTATTCTTGAGGTAATAAAGCTGGTCATACACCACGCACTTGATGACATTGGAGTTGTTGCCCTTGCGGGATTTCTCAAAGACAAAGCCATAAAAGACGGGGGTGCCGTCCACGGAAAAACGGCAGGGGTCCCCCTCTTGAAAGCTCAGGCCTGGGGTCTTTACCACCTCAAAGGTGAGCTTGCCCGGCTGGCCTTTGCGTTCCCACTCAATGGTGACACCCTCCACCGTGGGTGGGTACATGATATTGCTACCATGTTGTATCAGCAGCTCATAGCTCATGGGATGGTGAGCACCTGCCCAGGATAGATGAGGTTGGGGTTGCTGATTTTGTCCGTGTTGGCCCCATAGATTTTGGTGTACTGGGCCCCAGCGCCATAATACTTGGCGGAGATGGCCCAGAGGGTGTCACCCTTTTTCACGGTGTAGGTCTTAGCGGAGGGGGCCGTGCTGGCATCCCGCTCCTTTTCCACGGTCACGGTCTGCTTGCCCGTGTCGGTGCTGGGCTGTTCGACCTTGGCCGTTTTCGTGCCGTAGGAGCGCCATTGCTTGAGGTTGATGTCCACGCTGACATCCAGGCCCTCCTTGGCATCCTCCGTGATGTTGTAGTCCTCCACGCTCACGGTCATGTTGGTGTCGAACAGCCGCCGTCCATCCGGGGAGCGCCGCACCAAAATAAACTGGGTGGTGCCCTTGGAGGTCTTGAGCCGTTCCAACACGCCCATGTAGTAGGACGGGGACCGGCTGCCGGTGAGCATTGAGAGCGTCACCGGCAGCACGATCTCACTCAGCCCAGGGGTGCGGAGGAAATTGATCTCACCCTCATTGAGCAGCGTGAGCGTCTTATTTTTGCCCTTGATTTTTACGGTCAGCTTGGCGGGAGTGGGCCACTCCACGCCACCCAGGTAACAGGAATAACTCATGCGTGCACCCCCTCAGCAGCGGTGACCAGCGCCTCAGTAAAGCCCTCGGTGAGCTGGCTGATAACGCCGTCCAGATCAGCACTGCCGTCAATTCTGTTGGTCATGCCGGTCATGTCAATCTTGACCTCTGCGGTGGTGAAACGGTTGATTGCATCCCTTTCTGCGATGTCCCGCAGGTATTCAAGCTGTTCCTCTGTCACGGCCAGAGCATCAGCGGTCTTGCCGGTATTGTCGGCAGTTTCTCCCGTATAGGCGGCGATGTCACCAAGGTCAAAACCACTGCTGTCACCCAGACCGCCCATGTTGAACATTCCACCAAGTTTGGCATCAATGCCCTTGCCAAAATCGTTACCCGCCGCCCATGCGTCCCCGTATTCAAAACGGTAGTCAATGGTGGGAGCGTTCTTGTCAAGGGTGATGGCATTTTCATTCTTGCCCCAGGCGGTTACAGAGCTTTGCAAACTCTCCAAGCCAGCCGTCCAGTTGGTGCCGAAAATGGCATCAATGATGGTGGTGACCACCTTGCCCAAGTTCAAAAACCAGCCAATGATTTGACCGATGAGGTTAGCCACGGCATCACCAAAACTGTTGAAACCTCCGTTGCACACATTCAAAATCCATTCCACGATGCCAAGAAACGGGGCAACGAAGATGGCCCAGATGTACTGAATGAGGGCATTGAGCAGGCCAATCACGGTGTTGCCAATGAAAGCGCCTGCCACCGCAATGGCCCCGCAGATGAGCCCCGTGGCGGAGATGGAGGAGCCGGTGACCTTGTTGATGATGGCCACCACGCCGTAGAGCAGGCCGATGACAACGGCAATGAGCATGATTATCCAAGTGATGGGAGATGCCAGCAGAGCGGAGTTAAAGGTGAATACCGCCGCAGAGGCCGCCGCTGTGTTTCCGGTCAACACGCCAAAGCCAATGCTGAGGAGGTTGACCACAGCGTGGTATGCTGCCGTGGCAACGGCTGCAATCTGCGTCCAGTGCGCCGCTACTTGGAATACCAGAAAAGCGGCACCCAGACCCAGCAAGATGGGGCCAATCACAGAGAGATTGTTGGCAAGCCAGTTGATGGCAGTGAGTAGGGGTCGTGTCACCTTTAGGGCGATATTGCCCATTTGGGTCCACACCTGCCCCCAGGTCATGGCCATACCGTTAAACTTGGCATTGGTTTCATCTGCGATGGACAGGAGCGCATTTTTCACAACGGTTGCCGACACGGCCCCCTTTTCTGCGTAGGACTTGATGGAGCCCTCTGCAATGCCCATGTACTGCTCAATGGCTCTGGCGATGCCGGGCGCATTTTCAAGGATGGAGTTTAGCTCCTCACCTCTCAGAGCGCCTGCCGCCATTGCCTGGGTGAGCTGGAGCATGGCCGCCGCCTGCCCTTGGGCGGATGCGCCGCCAATGACAAACTGCTTGTTGACCTGCTCCATAAAAGCAATGAGTTCATCATTGGAGGTGAAAGCGGCCCCAGCGTTTGCGCCCATGCTGGCAATAGCAGATGCCGTGTCAAGGTAGGCAGCTCTGGAGCGCTGGGCAGAGGCCATGATTTTGGCCTCCAGAGCCTTAACACTACCGCCGTCATCAACTATGAAGTTGAGGCGGGCGGTGGTACTGGTCATCTGGTCAGAGAGCTCTATGAGCTTTTTGAGGCCAACACTTGCGCCGATGGTTGCCGCCAGATTTTTGGCCTTACCCACCATGTCATCCAGTGCGTCATTGCCGCCCCGGATGCTGGCATTGAGCTGTTGTTCTGCTTGGGTGCTCTGGCGGATGTTTCGTGTGACCTGCTGCTCCTGCTGGGCCGCACGGCGGTAGTTTTCCTCCATCTCACGGACGGCAAGATTGACCTCTCCCAGGCCAGCCCTCGCTTGGTTGAGGAGGCGCACATCAACAGCATTGGCACTCGCATCCTGCATCTGCTCAAAGCTGTGCAGGGTAATATCCAGAGCCCTTGTGATGTTCTTGAGCACGCCAGTTACTTGGTCATTGAGGACCATTTGGGACCGTATTGTGGCCACAAGTCCGCCTCCTTTCGTGGGGGATAAAAATAGCGCCCCCACTTACTGTGAGGGCGCTAAAAGCGCTTAGTGCTTAAAACATGGCGCGGACAAAGTTCTTGTAAACCTTGTCATCCATTTCAAGCAGGCTGTTTTTTCCGTCTTTGAAACGGACCGCAACAGTGACGGTGCTTTTGTTTTTTGCGGATAGCCCTGCCAGCAAGCCAACGGGTCCTAACAGAGCCGCACCAACGGCACCTCTTGCAATGCCGCTGGCAGCGCTTTTGCGGGTATCCTCTGTGATGACATCATAGCTGTCCACGCCAAACTTATCCAGGAGGATGTAGTTTTTGCGGTCAACATAGATTTGCACCACGCCGCCAATGCCGGTGATGGGTTTTCCCATGTAGTCACCAGCGATGACCATATTTTTTGCTCCCATGATGTAGCCCTCCTTGGTGTTGATGACACCATTTTAGGCTAAATCAGTTCACAATGTCAAGAACTGGAGCCAAAAGTGCTATCTGCGCTTTCGGTTTGCTTTGTTCTTGAGTTCCGCCTCTTTTTTCCGCTCCGCCGCACAGCGGGCATCAATAGAGGCGATGACAAAAGCACGCTCCTTGACGGGCAGGCTCAAAAACTTGGACGGCTCCCAGCCAAACTTTTGCAGACAGAAGTGTGCATAGCTGGCCTCTGGGTCACCGTCCTCTATTAGTTTTTTGCCTCATCAACCAGCTCATTCTCAGTCTTGAAACCGTTGAGCTGGAAAACTTCCGTCACATAGTCATCAAACTCACCGCCGATAAGCAGCTTGCCCAGCAGCTCCTCCGGCTTGGCAACACCCCAGTCATTCTGGAGCTCTGCGTTGCTCAGGTCCGGGAACACCGTGCAGCGGGCGCACACCTTGGCCTGGAAAGCGTAGCTATCAAGCTGCTGGGTGTACTGGCCCTTTTTGCCAGGCACCGGCACCTGCCGGACGCAGGAGTTGCGGATGCGGGCGTATTCATCAGCGGAGATGCAGCAGATTTCCCACAACATGGGCTTGCCATCCTCCCCCTTGAAACGGGGGGAGGCGGCAAACTTGTAGTTTTCGATCTGCTCAACATTGGCGTGCATAAATGCGGACAGGTTACTCATGGATGATTTCCTCCTTTTGTGTTATGCGGCCTTACATG
>ERZ779922.2707-NODE-2707-length-9988-cov-4.021947_pt1 | contig 9988 bp, 6 predicted proteins | sample MGYA00511544_ERZ779922 | MGnify/ENA primary metagenome ERZ779922 (study PRJEB29588, sample SAMEA2154516) | human gut metagenome | biome: human gut; feature: human-associated habitat; material: faeces | place: Denmark | collected 2008/2010 ... | reverse complement strand
CAACCTCTCAGTCTGCTTCGCAGACAGCTCCCCTAGTAGGGGAGCCTCTGGCGAAGAGGCGAGGCTTTACGGAATGCCAAGGCCTCTCCTCGATAGGAGCAACAACGACGACCGCCGCCAGTGGCGGAAACAGGGAGTCGCTGTTGGGGCCGCGGCCAGCAAGACGCAAGCAAAGCGCTGCGGATGCTGGGTGCCGCAACCCGGGCAGTGGCATTGCGAAGCAATGCCGGAGAGGTTATTCCTTATTATTACTCTCATTGTATCAGAACCCCCTCCCCATTTCCACCGATTTTCCGCCTTTTCGCACTCTCCGGCCCCAAAAGTCCGACAAAGGGCGGGAAGAGTGTGGAAATTTTGCAAAAAACTTTTCTTTTTCATTTTTACCCGATATAATAGAGGTTGTTTTTCGAACCACCGGCAAAATACCGGTCTACCAACAGGAGGGAATTCTTTTGAAGCGTATTTTCACCAAGGCACTCTGCCTTGTCTGCGCCGGCGCTCTGGCGCTGAGCCTCGCTGCCTGCGGCGGCAAGGCCGACAGTGCTGCATCCAGCACGGCATCTTCTTCCGCACTCGGCAGCGCGTCCGACTACGACTACCAGAACTTCAACTACAGCGATGGTCTGGACGAGAAGGGCTACTGGGAGGGCATCCGCGCTCTGGACTATGTGACCCTGCCCGAAGACTTTGCATCCGTCGCCATCAAGCGCTCGGACGTCGAGCCCACCAGCGAGGAAGTGGAGGAGCAGATCAGCGATCTGCTGAACCAGTATTCCTCTACCGAGCACATCACCGACCGCGCTGCCGCCGACGGCGACACCGTGAACATCAACTATGTCGGCTCTGTGAACAACGTGGAGTTCACCGGCGGCAGCGCCGAGAACTACGATTTGACGCTGGGCAGCGGCACTTTCATCGACGGTTTTGAAGACCAGATCATCGGCCACAAGCCCGGCGAGACCTTCGACGTCAACGTCACCTTCCCCGACGGCTACAGCGATTCCACCGACGCCAACGGCAACACCGTCACCCTCAGCGGCCAGAAGGCCGTCTTCACCGTAGTGCTCAACTACATCAGTGAGAGCGTCCTGCCCGAGCTCACCGACAGCTGGGTGGCCAGCACCTTCGGCACCTCCAACAACATCTACACCGTGGAGGCCCTGCGCGCCTACTATCAGGATCAGCTCTACACCTCCAACCTCAACACCGCCGTCATGGACGATCTGCTGGAAAACTCCACCTTCAAGTCCATCCCTCAGCAGGTGATGGATTATCAGGTCAACCAGTGCCTGAACTACTACAGCACGCTGGCGGGCTACTACGGCTATGACCTCGACGGCCTCGTCCAGAATCTGCTGGGCTACGAGAACACCGACGCCATGCTGGCCCACCTCGAGAGCAATCTGGAAGACTACTCCAAGGAAGCTCTGCTCTATCAGGCCGTGGCCGAGTCTCTGGACATCGCCCCCACTCAGGAGCAGATCGACACCTACTCCGCCTATGCGGACACCTACGGCCAGAACTACTGCACCATGGTGGCCCTGATGGACGCTGTCACCAGCACGCTGACCAGCGGCGCTGTCGTTTCCTGATTTGATCTGCACATGAGAAAATCCCTGCCGATGGCAGGGATTTTCTTTTGCTCATCATTCAGATAACATAGTCGTTGCCTGCCTCATCGGGTGCGGCGAGGTCGGCAAGGGTGATCTTTCCAAAGTAGTCCTCAATGAGGTCATCAAGGCCCTTCCACATATCATACGTGCGGCAGCTGCTCATCCGGGGGCAGGATGCCGCGCCCTGTGCAAGACAGCTCACCGGTGCAAGGCTTCCCTCGGTAAGAGTCAGGATCTCGCCCACGGTGTACTGGTCGGGCTCGCGGGTCAGACGATAGCCGCCGCCCTTGCCGCGCAGACCCTCGAGGAAGCCGTTCTGCACCAGAACCTTGAGGATGTTTTCGAGGTATTTTTCGGAGATCTCCTGCCGGGCGGCGACCTCCTTCAGGGGGACATATTTCTCCGTCCGATGCTCGGCCAGATCTATCATCACACGCAGCGCATAGCGCCCCTTGGTGGAAACGATCATAGACATTCCTTTCTCTTCTTTCCTGTTATTATTGTGATGCAGCTGGGTCAGCTGCGGAACACGCTTCCATTCATTTTAACCTATTATATAACAGGGTTTATAACTTTTCAATCGGAAATTTTCGATTTCTCATTGACAACTGCCCCCAAGGAGGCTATAATACAGCCAAACCCACAAACCACCTTGGTTTAACGGAAATAGAGGGGACATCAAGATGACACCGGCCCGGCCGGTGCAGCCGGGCGCATCGCCCGCAATCGGGAGGTTTACTATTATGAGCAAGATCTATACTTCCGCAGACCAGCTGATCGGCCACACCCCGCTGCTGGAGCTGACCCATATCGAGAAGGATGCAGACCTTTCTGCCAAGCTTCTGGCAAAGCTGGAATACTTCAACCCCGCCGGTTCCGTCAAGGACCGCATCGCAAAGGCAATGCTGGACGATGCCGAAGCTGCCGGCAAGCTGAACAAGGATACCACCATCATCGAGCCGACCTCCGGCAACACCGGCATCGGTCTGGCGAGTGTTGCAGCCGCACGCGGCTACCGCATCATCATCGTGATGCCCGAGACCATGAGCGTCGAGCGCCGCCAGCTGATGAAGGCTTACGGCGCAGAGCTGGTGCTGAGCGAGGGTGCCAAGGGCATGAAGGGCGCCATTGCCAAGGCTGACGAGCTGGCAAAAGAGATCCCCAACTCCTTCATCCCCGGCCAGTTCGTCAACCCGGCCAACCCCAAGGCTCATATCGCCACCACCGGCCCCGAGATCTGGGACGACACCGACGGCAAGGTTGACATCTTTGTGGCCGGCGTCGGCACCGGCGGCACCATCACCGGTGTGGGCCAGTACCTCAAGAGCAAGAATCCCGGCGTCAAGGTCGTGGCCGTTGAGCCCGCTACCTCCCCTGTCCTGAGCAAGGGCACCGCCGGTGCGCACAAGATCCAGGGCATCGGCGCAGGCTTCGTCCCCGACGTGCTGGACACCAAGGTCTATGACGAGATCATCCCTGTGGAGAACGATGACGCCTTTGCGCTGGGTAAGGAAATGGGCCGCAGCGAGGGCGTGCTGGTGGGCATCTCCTCCGGCGCTGCGCTGTGGGCCGCCATTGAGATCGCCAAGCGGCCCGGCAGCGAGGGCAAGACCATCGTGGTGCTGCTGCCGGATACCGGCGACCGTTATCTCTCCACACCGCTGTTTGCCGACTGAGGCTCTTCCCTTGCTATCTTCTTTTTCCCTTCCTTTTACTCTTTTTTTACCCCTCTCTCTGCCCGAAAGGGCAAGGGGCAAAGACCCGGTATCCTGTCGATACCGGGTCTTTGCTCTGTTCTTTTCCGGTGGCGCTTACAGTCCCAGCAGCTTCGCCTTCAGCATCTTGATACACGTCGCACGGTTCTGCACCTGATCGCGCTCGGTCTGGCAGGAAACGACGATGCCAGTCGGGTAGTGCGTCATGCGGACAGCAGAAGAGGTCTTGTTGACGTTCTGTCCGCCCGCGCCGCTGGCGTGGTAGGTGTCCACGCGGACGTCCTTCATGTTGATTTCGATGTCGGAATCATCGTCCTCCAGCATGGGGGCGACGTCCAGCGACGCGAAGGACGTGTGGCGGCGGGCGTTTGCGTCGAACGGGGAGATGCGGACGAGGCGGTGCACACCCTTTTCGCCGCGGAGGTAGCCATAGGCGTGGTCGCCGCTGACCTCGAAGGTGACGGACTTAATGCCCGCTTCGTCGCCGTCCAGCAAATCCAGCACCTTGACGGTGAAGCCCATCTTTTCACAGTAGCGGGTATACATGCGGAAGAGCATGGACGTCCAATCCTGCGCTTCCGTTCCGCCCGCGCCCGCGTGGAGGGACAGCACCGCGTCATTGTCGTCATAGTCGCCGCGCATGAGGGTTTCCAGCTCCAGCGCGTCGGTATGCTCTTTGAGCGTCGCCAGCTCATCCACCGCTTCGGTGACGGTATCTTCGTCCTTCTCTTCTTCCGCCATTTCGAGCATGACCTCGATATCATCGGCGGAAGAAAGCAGTTTTTCGTAGTGTTCGAGTTTGCCTTTGAGGTTGGAAACCTTCTGGTTGACCTTTGCGGAGTGATCCGGGTCATTCCAGAATTCGGGCTGATTCATTTCCTCGGTCAGCTCATCCAGCTGTTCGCGGATATGGTCAATGTGGAGGGCATCGCCCGCGGCAAGCAGGGATTTACGAATCTCTGCCAGTTCGCTGCGATACTGGGGAATATCTATGAGCGCCATGTTTAATCTCCTTCAATCGTCAGGAAAGGCTTTTTTCTGGTTGGTGATTTTGCTTTTGGGGTGGATTGATGCTTGATTTTTTATGTTGCGGGGGTTTCGCTCCTGCGGGAGCGACAAGGGGGCATGAAAACAGACGAAGTCTGCGGTCGCCCCCTTGACCCCTTCGCATTCGCCCTCAGGATGTTACTGGTTGGTTTATGTTAGTTGGGCACGAAAGGTACACTAACTAAAAAGCAACAATTACAACCTACTATGCAAGAGGGCACCGAAGGGGTGGAGGGGGCGATCGGAAAGCCCCCTCCTCGCGTCCACAGACGCGAAATCCCTGCATAAACACGCGAAAATTACATTGGAATTGCCACCTACTCAATCGCGAAAATGGGTCAAGGGAGTTACTCCCTTGTTTCTTTGTCCTTCCCGCAGCAGTTCTTGTACTTCAGACCCGAACCGCAAGGGCAGGGATCGTTGCGGCCAACGCGCTCCGACGGCTTCACCCGCTTGGGCTGGCGCGGCTGACCGTTGCCGGGCACAATCGGCTTGCCCTCGACGGGGCGAACCGCTGCCTGCACACGTTCCGGCGTGCGCTCAATGCGCAGCTGATACATGCGGCGCACCGTGTCTTCGCGAATCAGGTGATTCAGCTCGTCGAACATGTAGCCCGCTTCAATCTGATACTCGGTGACGGGGTTCTTGCCGCTGTACGCGCGGAAGCCGATGCCGTCGCGCAGGCGATCCATTGCGTCAATGTGATCCATCCAGCGCACATCCACCGCGCGCAGCAGCACAACGCGCTCCACTTCGCGCATGTCCAGCCCGATTTCCGCCAGCGCCGTCTCGCGCTCCTCGTAGAACGCCTTCGCGTCGTCCTTGAGCGCCTGCGCCAGCGCGTCGCGGTCACCGGAGCGGACGACATCCTCCAATTCGGCAATCTTGCCGTGGTGGATGCACAGGTTTTCCAGATAATTCGTCAGCTGCGGAATATCCCAATCCGTGCCGTCGTCAGACGCGCAGTGGCGGGAGAGCGCGGCGTCAATCAGCTTGTACGCCATGCCGATGATGTTGTCGCGGACGTTTTCGCCCATCAGCACGCGGCGGCGCTGACCGTAGATAATCTCGCGCTGGCGGTTCATCACGTTGTCGTATTCCAGAACGTGCTTGCGGATCTCGAAGTTGCGGCCCTCGATGCGCTTCTGCGCGGATTCAATCTGCTTGGTGAGCATTCCCGCCTGAAGCGGCTCGTCGTCCTTGAGCCCCAGACGCTCGACCATCGGCATGATGCGGTCGCCGCCGAAGAGACGCATCAGGTCGTCCTCCAGCGAAATAAAGAACTGGGTCGAACCGGGGTCGCCCTGACGGCCCGCACGGCCGCGCAGCTGATTGTCAATGCGGCGGGATTCATGGCGCTCCGTGCCGATGATGTGCAGACCGCCGGTTTGCAGCACGCGGTCATGCGCTTCGTCGGTGGTGCGCTTGAAGTCCTTGTAGAGGGACTGGTACTTTTCGCGCGCGGCAAGAATTTCGTCGGACACATCCTCGGCGTGACCGGTCGCGGCTTCAATGATTTCCTCGTCATAGCCGTCCTGACGCATGGCGCGGCGAGCGAGGAACTCCGGGTTGCCGCCCAGCAGAATGTCCGTGCCGCGGCCAGCCATGTTGGTGGCAATGGTGACGGCGCCCCAGTGGCCTGCCTGCGCGACGATTTCAGCTTCCTTGGCATGGTTCTTGGCGTTCAGCACCTCATGCTGGATGCCGCGGCGCTGGAGCATGGCGGAGAGCATTTCGCTCGTTTCAACCGTGACCGTGCCGACCAGCACGGGCTGACCGTTGGCGTGCACCTGCGCAATTGCGTCCACAACAGCGTTGAACTTCGCCTTCTTCGTCTTGTAGACCATGTCGTCCAAGTCCTTGCGGATGTTGGGCTTGTTGGTGGGAATCTGCACGACGTCCAGCGAGTAGATGTTCTGGAACTCGTCCTCTTCCGTCTTCGCCGTACCCGTCATGCCGGAGAGCTTGTGGTACATGCGGAAATAGTTCTGGAAGGTGATGGTCGCCAGTGTGCGGCTTTCGCGCTCAATGGTCACATGCTCCTTGGCTTCAATCGCCTGATGCAGACCCTCGGAGTAGCGGCGGCCAATCATCAGGCGGCCCGTGAATTCGTCAACGATGATGACCTGATCGTCCTTGACGACGTAGTCCACGTCCCGCTTCATCAGGAAGTTGGCGCGCAGGGCGCAGCTGACGTGGTGATTCAGCTCGGCATTTTCCGCGTCGTTGATGTTGGTGATGCCGAACGCGGCTTCGACGCGCTGGGCGCCCTCGTCGGTCAGGCTGATGGCCTTTTTCTTCTCTTCAATCTCGAAGTGAACGTCACGCTTGAGCGTGCGGACGACCGCATCCACCTTCGCGTAGAGGTCGGTAGATTTGTCGCCCGCGCCGGAGATAATCAGCGGGGTGCGCGCTTCGTCAATCAGGATGGAGTCCACTTCGTCGACGATGGCGAAGTTGTGGCCGCGCTGCACCAGCTCGCTTTGGCGGATGACCATGTTGTCGCGCAGGTAGTCGAAGCCCAGCTCGTTGTTCGTGCCGTAGGTGATGTCGCAGGCATAGGCGGCGCGGCGTTCGGCGCTGTCCAGATCGTGGACGATCAGACCGACGCTCAGCCCCATGAAGCGGTGGACTTTGCCCATCCATTCGCTGTCGCGGCGCGCCAGATAGTCGTTGACGGTCACGACGTGCACGCCCTTGCCGGACAGCGCGTTCAGGTACGCGGGCAGGGTGGAGACCAGCGTTTTGCCCTCGCCGGTCTTCATCTCGGCAATGCGCCCCTGATGCAGCACCAGGCCGCCCATTACCTGCACGCGGTACGGGCGCATTCCCAGCACACGGGCGTCGGCCTCGCGGATGGCGGCGAACGCTTCGGGCAGAATGTCATCTTCGGTTTCGCCATTTTGCAAGCGCGTGCGGAATTCATCCGTCTTGGCACGCAGCTGCTCGTCCGTCAGCGCCTTGTATTCATCTTCGAGGGCTTCCACGGCGTTGACCGTCTTTTGCAGCTTTTTGACCTCCGCGTCATTGCTGCTGCCCAGCAGTTTTTTGACCCAATCGAACATAAAGTTCTCCTTTCAATATAGAAACAATTTCTGATAATATTTGGAAAATCATAATCATATGAGCGCACCTATTCCCGAATAGACACACTACTCTTTCATTATAACATGAAAGCCCCCGAACATGCAAGTGCTCAGGGGCAATAATCTGCCTTTACGCTCGTGCAAACTGCTGTTACTGCTCCGCCAATTCAGGGTGGGGAATCAGCAGCAAAACGCGATGCGCCTTGTCGGACAGGATGCGGCATGGGTCGTAGAAGGGAATTTCCGCCCCGGCTGCTTCGGCGCAAAAGGTGACAATATCGGACTGCTTGTCCTTCATAGCCGCTGTATACCGTGCGTACAGGTCGGGCGAAAGCTGAATCTCCACGGTTTCACCGTCCACAAGACGCATCAGCTGGGTCAGCAGTTCCTGCTCGGTGGAGACGTACAGCCCGTGCGCCTGATAGTAGTTCGGAACGCCGCTCAGGTCGGGGAAAGTGTACCCGCGATTGGGCGTGTGGTCGATGGACATATCCGCTTCACCCATGGCGTAGTTGCTGTGGAACACATGCCCGTCGAAAGCGGCACCCCATGTTGCGTCAAGAAAGCCGAAATTGGTCACATTCCATGCATGCAAACCGGTTTCGCCGCTTGTGTCTGACGCTTCGCCGATGATGGTTGCGCATGGAATGCCCGCAAGCCGATAGAGCAGTGAAATCGCCTGCGCATATCCTGCGCAGGTGGCTTCGCCATACAGCAAAGCGCCCACGGCTGTGTGCTGCCACATGCTGTCGGGAGAATAGGTTGCATTCAGTACAAGCCGTTCGTACAGCGCCAGCGGGTCGGGATTTTCGTTCACCCACGACTGTGCTGTTTCCAGCAGCTGTTTGCGCAAGGCTGATGCTTCTTCGGCGGAACACAAGTAATTCGGTGAAATGCTTTGGGCGACATCCGGCTGATTGCGCTGATAGTGGACGCGGTAGGATTCGATGTGAAACAGCTCCGGATAGTCGTTGCGCATGTTATCCAAGGTCTGTACCAGCAGATTGTAGGACGTTCCGGCGGGAAGTTGAATGCTGCCTTCCTGCGCCATGAGCTTTGGATACAGGAAATTGCGCAGGCTACGTTCGCCGGGCGGCATCATGCGGACAGAGAGCATGGTTTCCGCCGGATAGGGCGTATCCGGCTCCTGCTGGGCGAGCAGGGTCGGGGCGGTGAAGAGCATCAGCACAACGCACAGCAGGGGGAGAAAGCGGATTTTCTGCACGGGAATCCCTCCTTTCGGTGGAAGACGGGGAAAAGCTGTGGATAATACTATTTCCAGATTCACCTGCGCCATCTGCTTGCGCCTTTTCCATTCTGGCGTCCGTTCATTCCACTTAGCGTAGCGCTGCTACGCTGCGTTTCATTCACGTTAGCCAGAATGAAAAATTCGCGGCGCATCTTGGCGCATTCTTATCTGGAAATAGTATAAGAGAACAGTCCAGCCGTGCAAACGCGCCAAGCTGGACTGTATTCTTAGAAATAAACACGCGGACACTGTATGAAAGTGTGCTCAACTCAATCGCGAGAAGGGTGTCGAGAGGGTCGAAGACCCTTCGCGGAGTCCAGAGGCAGAGCCTCTGGTGGGGTTTAAGGGGCAAATCCCCTTGCGTCTCCCCTTAGTATGCCGCGCGGGGATTTCTGCCGTAGAGCACCGCGAGGGTCTCCTGACCCGCGGAGCCATCCACGGAAAGCCCGTTGCGGGACTGGAAGGAGCGAACCGCCGCGACGGTCGCATCATCGTAATAGCCCGTGACGGTTGCCAGATAGCCAAGCTGCTGCAAGCTGTCCTGCATCTGCACCACTTCGTCGCCGCGGTCGCCCTTGCGGAGCGTTTTGTACTCCGTCGTTTTCGCCGCCGCCGCAACCGCAGTGCCGCTGTACAGTTTTGTCAGCGTCTTGTTGCCCGCGATGCCGTCCACCGGCGTCACCTTGTTGCGAATCTGGAATGCGCGGACAGCATCCTGCGTCGTTGCGCCGTACACGCCGTCGCGCGAGCCGTCGTAGTAACCCAGTTCGTACAGCGTCGCCTGCATGGTGCGCACTGCCGCGCCCGTGTCGCCGGGGCGCAGCGTCGCGTATTCGTCGCTGTCCACCGCGTCAGAGGAGTACAGAAGCGTCAGCGTCTTGTCGCCCGCAATGCCATCCACCGGCGTGATGTTCATCTTCTTCTGGAACGCCTTGACCGCTGCCGTTGTGCCGGAGCCGTAATCGCCGTCAATCGTGCCGGTATAATAGCCCTTCTGCTTCAGCGTCGTCTGCAGCTGGCGAATCGCCGCGCCGCTGTCACCCGGCCGGAGTGTGGTGTACTTGGATGTATCCGTGCTGCTGGAGGTGGTGAACAGCGCACGCTGGGTCGCGGGGCCTGCCTTGCCGTCCACACGCAAGCCCTGCGCCGACTGGAACGCGACGACTGCCGCCGTCGTTGCCGCGCCGTACTTGCCGTCCACGCTGCCGGAATAGTAGCCCTTGTTTTTCAGCGCCTGCTGGAGATTGCGAACCGCCGTGCCGGTGTCACCCTCGGAGA
>ERZ779922.2702-NODE-2702-length-10008-cov-4.578820_pt1 | contig 10008 bp, 9 predicted proteins | sample MGYA00511544_ERZ779922 | MGnify/ENA primary metagenome ERZ779922 (study PRJEB29588, sample SAMEA2154516) | human gut metagenome | biome: human gut; feature: human-associated habitat; material: faeces | place: Denmark | collected 2008/2010 ... | reverse complement strand
GCGACCCTAACCTTGGCAAGGTTATGCTCTACCAACTGAGCTATTTCCGCGTTTTTTCAACGGGTGCAAAGATAAGTAGTTTACTTGTTTCTGCCAAATCTTTTCGGAGGAAAGTTTAAAAAACTATCCTCCGAAAGTCTATTTTATCTTCCAAGCAGTGCTTTCTCCGCTCTCTCCATTCCACAAAAGTTGAATCCATCGATTACTTGCTGCATCAGTGCAGAGATTTCTGCATTACAAAGGTTACCAATGCTACCTTCATGTGTATGATGTACTTCTTTAGTATGCGAGAATTTACCTGCTTCAATATCCAAACCAACCTTCTTATATGCATCACGGAAAGGCATACCTTCACGTGCCAAACGATTCACTTCTTCCACGCTAAAAATAAGGAGGTATTTATCATCGTCAAGGATATGCTCGTTGACCTTTATTTCATTCATGATGTAAGTTGTCATCTGCAAACAGTCTTTCAATTCCTGAAAAGCAGGCAGGAAAACTTCTTTTATAATCTGTAAATCACGGAAATAGCCAGAAGGCAAATTATTCGCAATCATCATGATCTGTTGGGGAAGCGATTGCAGTTTATTACATTTAGCACGTGTCAGTTCAAAGACATCGGGATTCTTCTTATGAGGCATAATGCTGGACCCCGTGGTACAGTCATCAGGCAACTTGACGAAACCGAAGTTTTGACTGTTAAACATACAGGCGTCAAAAGCTAATTTGGAAATCGTCCCGGCAATCGTAGCCAATGCAAAAGCAACATTGCGTTCCATCTTTCCACGCCCCATTTGAGCATATACAACATTGTAATTCATTGAATCAAAACCCAATAAGTCAGTCGTCATGGTACGGTTCAAAGGAAAAGACGAACCATATCCGGCTGCTGAACCTAATGGATTACGATTGCACATTTTAAATGCTGCCTGCAAAAACAGCATATCGTCCATAAGACTCTCGGCGTAGGCACCAAACCACAAGCCAAAAGAAGAAGGCATTGCAATCTGCAGGTGTGTATATCCCGGCATCAAAACGTTTTTATACCGTTCGCTCTGACGGATCAAGACATGAAATAGTTGTTCTACCGCTTCGGCAACCTCTTTTATTTGCGTACGGGTAAAAAGTTTCAAGTCCAACAGAACCTGATCATTTCTGGAACGGCCACTATGTATTTTCTTTCCGATATCTCCCAAACGACGGGTCAACATCAATTCTACCTGTGAATGTACATCTTCCACCCCGTCTTCTATCACAAATTCGCCTTTTTCGGCCGAGGCATAAATACTCTTCAATTCCACCAGCAACTGGTCCAGTTCTTCTTTTGTCAACAACCCAATGCTTTCAAGCATCGTAATATGAGCCATAGAACCAAGCACATCATGCTTGGCCAAATAAAGATCCATCTCACGATCACGACCTACCGTGAAACGTTCGATATCCTTATTTACCTGTACGGACTTCTCCCAAAGTTTCTGTGCCATAAAAAAAAGTTTAATATCCAATAACTGCCAGCATATCAACCATCTTCTCCAAACCTTCCTGGAGAGGTTTCTGTACCATTGCTTTCATAAATGGATTAAGATCCATTCCGATAGTTACCTTCACTTTGCACTCTTCTTCTGCAGTTTCAACCAATTGAATCCACATATTAAAAGGAGAGGAGAGTTAGTTGTTGCCAACTTTATACATTTACAAGGATCACGCTCTACAATTTGCAAAGTCAACTTTCCGATAGGAGAGACACTAAAACTCAACGTGTCCGAATCAAAACTCAAATCCTGCACCTTATCTTTTGGCAAACGGTCTTTGACTGCTTCCAGATTACTTAAATCTGAAAGTTTATTATATACGCGCTCCTGGCTGTAAGGTATTACCTTGACACTACTCTCAAAATTACTCATAATTTTCTATTAGTATAAAACAAAAAAAGAACAATCCGGCCAAATATTGCCCGAACAGTTCTTTTTACCAAATATGTTTGATCAAAAAATGAATCTTATTTTCCAGCATCCCAATGAGCAGGGTCTTTACGCCATTCGTTCAATGTCTGTATGTCTTCTTCTTCGATATAACCTGTACGAAGAGCAACATCAAGCACGGCTTCATAATTGGTCAACGTTACCAAAGTCACCTTCGCATTTTTGAACGCCTCTTCAGCTACCGGGAATCCGTATGTATACGCTGCAACCATACCGATCACTTCACAACCATCGCGACGAATTGCTTCCACAGCCTTCAAACTACTACCACCTGTAGAAATCAAATCTTCAACCACTACGACTTTCATACCCGGACGAAGTTCTCCTTCAATCAGGTTTTCCAATCCGTGGTCTTTCGGGGTAGAACGAACATACACGAACGGCAGATTCAACGCGTCAGCCACTAATGCTCCCTGAGGGATAGCACCTGTAGCCACACCTGCAATCGCATCCACCTGTCCGAATCGTTCCAATATCAGACGTGTAATCTCAATCTTCACAAAATTACGAAGAGAAGGATAGGACAGAGTTTTACGGTTGTCACAGTAAAAGGGGGATTTCCATCCAGAAGCCCATGTAAAAGGGTTAGCGGGTTGAAGTTTAATAGCCTTAATCTTCAAAAGTTTCTCCGCAAATAGTCTCTCTAAGTTTTTCATAACTAAACTAACTATTAATTATTTGCCGCAAAAGTACAGAAATTGAACGAGAATAGAAAGAAGAATCCGTTTATTTTTTAACTGAATTGTTCCTCTTCCTCCGGAATTTCGATACAACGACGTATATCTTTGAGTTCAAAACCACGGCTCACCGCAAATCGCATCAGCTTTCCGTTCAGTTCATAATCATCTTTCGCATGAATGCTTTTCCGTTTGGAAGCCAGCAAGTCACGCAGGATGGAGAGATATTCCTCTTCATCAATTTCGTTCAGATGACGCCATGCCACATCGGAAGGAATCTTCTTCATGTAGAGTCCCTGTGCTATTTTCATTTTACCCCATTTGGCAAAACGAAACTTATCGTTCACAAAAGCACGGCAATAGCGCTCGTCATCAATATACTTTTCGGTTTCCAGCCGTTCAAGGATACGCGCTATGGTCTCATAGGCTATACCCCAACGCTGTAATTTCTCATTTACTTCTGCCCGGCAATGTTCTGCAGCGGAGCAATAAGAGGCAACACGATTCAACGCCTCTTCATCTGTTAATTGTGCACTCATCGGTTAGCTGTAAGTATTCTATCTTTTCCAAATATGTCTTTTATAACACGAACGTCCCGATATTGGTTCATTTCTATCATGCGTATCATGTCTTGTCCGTATGCCTGATTGATTTCAAAATAGAGTTTGCCACCCGGACGAAGTAGTTCTCGTCCCAGTTCCGCAATCCGGCGATAGAAACGCAGAGGGTCTTCATCAGGAACAAACAGGGCAAGTTCCGGCTCCCAGTCAAGCACATTGGCTTCCATCTCTGTTTTTTCAGTTTCCGTCACATAGGGCGGATTGCTGACAATTATATCGTAAGATGTCCCCTGTATTCCGTCAGCAGAAAAAACATCCTGTCGACGGAAGGTGACCTGAGCATCCAACTCTTCATTATTTTTACGGGCAATAGCCAACGCTTCTTCCGAAATATCCCAGGCATCCACTTTCGCATCCGGCAGATTTTTATCCAGAGAGATGGCGATACATCCGCTTCCTGTACCTATATCTAATAGGCGACGGGCATCCGGATTCTCCTTTACAATCAGGTCCACCAGTTCGGCAGTCTCCGGACGAGGGATCAGCACGCCGGGAGCTACCCGAAAGTTCCTTCCACAGAACTCAGCATATCCCCGAATGTACTGTATTGGCTCATTTTTCTGCAAACGGAATATAATGTTTTCTAATTCACGCTGTTTGCATGCAGATAAAATTATATCTTTGCCCATGTAAATATCAAGCGCATCCACCCCCAACATGTCGCAACAGATCAACATCGAAAGAGCTTTGACCTCTTCCGGCGGATAAATATCCTGTAGTGACTGACGAATGTAAGCAGTGATGCGGTTCATATTTTACGATTTCGGAGTGCAAAAGTAAGAATAATATAGCGAAGAGCACCAAAATGGAAGAAGAAAAATACATGAGACGTTGCATTGAACTGGCAAAAAACGGACTGTGCAATGTCGCTCCAAACCCGATGGTAGGGGCTGTTATCGTATGTGACGGACTTATTATCGGCGAAGGATATCACATCCGCTGCGGAGAGGCGCATGCCGAAGTAAACGCGATTCGTTCCGTCAAAGACAAGTCTTTATTGAGCCGTTCCACCATTTATGTCAGCCTGGAACCTTGCTCACACTACGGAAAGACGCCTCCTTGTGCCGACTTGATTATCGAGAAGCAGATTCCCCGTATTGTAATTGGCTGTCAAGACCCGTTCTCACAGGTCGCCGGACGAGGAATTCAGAAGTTGCGGGACGCCGGAAGAGAAGTGACAGTAGGCGTACTGGAGAAAGAATGCAGGTATCTGATCCGGCGCTTCATTACTTTCAATACGCTGCACCGCCCCTTTATCACACTAAAATGGGCAGAATCGGCTGATCATTTCATTGATGTAGAACGAACAGACGGCAATCCCGTAGTACTGTCCTCCCCTCTTACTTCCATGCTTGTACATAAAAAGAGAGCGGAAACTGATGCAATCATGGTAGGCAGGCGGACAGCATTGTTGGACAATCCGTCGCTGACAGTCCGCAACTGGTACGGCCGGAATCCGGTACGCATCGTTTTGGACCGTGCATTGTCTCTTCCCCACAGCCTGCGTCTGTTTGACGGAGAAGTACCCACCATCGTATTTACAGCAGAAAAACATCCGGACAAGAAGAACGTCACATACCGCACGATTGAATTCACACAGGATATTCTGCCACAGATCATGAAAGTGCTATATCAACAAAAAATACAGTCCTTACTGGTAGAGGGAGGAAGTCAGCTGCTCCAATCATTTATTGATGCCGAACTATGGGATGAAGTATATATTGAGAAATGTCCGTGCAAGCTGAATTCCGGTGTTAAAGCACCTGAAATAAGCGATAATTTTAGTTATTCGACTGAAAAACACTTCGACAGACAGATTTGGCATTATGTTTTCGAGAAATAGCTAAAATAGTTCTATTCAAGGGGTTCTACGTCGATAAAAACAGCGTTATTATCTATAATTTTATATAAAACTTCCCCTTAATGTTCTATATCGGAAAAAATGTTCCTATTTTTGCAACTTGTAAATAAACACAATCTTTCAAATGAGAATAAAGTTTTTATCAATCATTGCGAGTTTTTTCATGGTGTCATTCGTTATTACGTCTTGCCTTGACAATGATAACGAAGTCAATTATAGTCCGGATGCGACTATACGCGCATTTGAACTTGACACTATAGGTTATGGGGTAAACTATAAATTCACAATTGACCAAGTTAGTCGTTTAATATATAATGTGGATTCACTGCCTGTCAATGCTGACACGATCATTAATAGTATTCTGATCAAGACGCTGACAACAGCATCCGGTATCGTGACGATGAAAGATCAGAACGATCAGGATTCAATCGTTAATATTAACGACTCTATTGACCTGACTAAGTATGTAAATGCAACCGAGAAAAACAACTTTCTGGTACTGAAGGTATGGGCACCGAATATGGAGGTTCAGAATGAGTATAAAGTTAATATACGGATGCATACGATGGTTCCCGATTCACTCAGTTGGGGAAAAGACCCTATAGCGAACAATCCCGTGAGGAACACTGCTGAAAAACAAAAGGTAGTAACGCTTGGGGACAAGATATTATTATTCGCTCAAAACAATGAAATTTACAGTACAGCAATACCGGCAGGCTCTCCTACTGATCGTTTAAACTATGGTCAAAAATGGGATAAAGAAACTACTGGCAAACTTCCTGATGGTGCTGATGTTACCTCCATTATCCGATTCGTTGACAAGTTATATTTACTTACTAAGAATAAGGAAGTATATAATTCCAATGACGGTTTGACTTGGACAAAAGATGAAGTACTCAATTCCGATGGCGTTTCCGTTACTAATCTGATAACCAGTTTTTCTGACAGTGATGGCAGTAACCATAAAAAGATAAATGGAATAGCAGGTATAGTAGAAATCAATGGAGAGAAATATTTCAGTTTTGCAGAGAAAGATGTAACATGGGAGAAAGATATAGACAAATTAACAGTTGTTCCTGCAGAGTTCCCGATAAACAACCTGTCAGCCGATGTATATGCAACTGAAAGCGGAACGTTGAATGCAATCGTTGTGGGTAATACAGAAGACGGTTTAGACAATGACACAGCTACAGTCGTTTGGGCTTCAGAAGATGGTAAAGCCTGGATTCCAATGGAGATTCCATCAAATAACAACTGTCCGAAATTAGTAGACCCGTCTATTATACATTATAACGACGCATTTTACATTTGTGGAAAAGAAACTAAAGATGATGCTAAGGGATTCCAGAAATTCTATACCTCCCCGACATTACTTGTATGGAAAGGGGTAGACAGAATGTTCATGCTTCCCGGAATTCTTCCTCCGGTGAAACTTGAAGGAGGAGTAACACAACATCCTTCTCTTCACGAATCCAGCTTCAAGGGAAAAGAAGTAAACTACACAATGGTAGTTGACAGAAACCATTATATATGGATGGTAGGTGGTCAAGGTATTGACAAAATCTGGCGTGGTAGAGTTAATAAACTCGGATTTCTAATACAGTAATAAGAAGTAGTTAAATACGAACCTTATAATCAAAACATGTCCTATATAGAGAAAATAGACAAAAATCGGATTCCCCAGCACATAGCCATCATTATGGATGGGAATGGGAGATGGGCTAAACAGCGGGGAAAAGAACGAACTTACGGTCACCAGGCAGGCGCAGAAACGGTACATAAAATTATCGAGGATGCTGCACGTCTGGGGGTTAAATATCTGACTTTATATACTTTCTCCACCGAGAATTGGAATCGTCCGCAGGAAGAAGTAGCAGCTTTAATGAATCTATTGGTGGATTCTATCGAAGAAGAAACGTTGATGAAGAACAATATTCGTTTCCGCATTATTGGTGATATTAAGAAATTACCTGCAGAAGTGCAGGAAGGTCTGTCAAGATGTATAGAACACACAGCTAATAATACAGGAACCTGCCTGGTACTGGCACTCAGCTACTCTTCCCGCTGGGAAATGACTGAAGCAGTCCGACAGATTGCAACGCTTGCAAAAACGGGAGAAATATCTCCCGAACAAATAACAGATGAATACATAACTGCTCATCTGACCACAAACTTTATGCCCGATCCGGATTTACTGATCCGCACGGGAGGAGAAATCCGACTAAGCAACTACCTGCTATGGCAATGTGCTTATTCGGAGCTTTATTTTTGTGATACATTCTGGCCGGACTTCGATAAAGAAGAATTCTGTAAAGCCATTTATGAGTATCAGCAAAGAGAGCGCCGGTTCGGCAAAACGAGTGAACAAATCAGCTAACATAATTCGAAACTTCAAATTATAACATAAATGCATTATCGTATTTCCTTTATATTCGTAACGTTTATCTGCCTGTTCTGCTTTGCAGCCACGGGCTTTACGCAGAATACCAACACTGACGAAGACTCTAAGCCAGTCATCTTATACTCAGGAACGCCTAAAAAGTATGAGATAGCAGACATCAAGGTTGAAGGCGTGAAGAATTATGAAGACTATGTGTTAATCGGATTATCCGGACTGTCCGTTGGACAGACGATTACCGTGCCGGGTGATGAGATTACCGGAGCAATCAAGCGCTACTGGAAACATGGTTTGTTCTCTAACGTACAGATTACTGCCGAAAAGATAGAAGGCAACAAGATTTGGTTAAAAATCAGTCTGACACAACGTCCCCGTATTGCGGATGTACGCTATCATGGTGTGAAGAAGTCAGAACGTACAGACCTTGAAAGCAAACTGGGTATGGTAAAAGGTATGCAGATCACTCCGAATACCGTTGACCGTGCAAAGACATTGATCAAACGTTATTTTGACGATAAAGGCTTTAAGAATGCAGAAGTGATTATCGCGCAAAAGGACGATCCATCTAACGAAAATCAGGTGATTGTTGACATTGATATCGACAAGAAGGAAAAGATTAAAGTGCACGCTATCCATATCACCGGAAACTCGGCCATCAAAACATCCAAGCTGAAGAAAGTAATGAAGAAGACCAATGAAAAAGGCAAACTTCTGAATCTGTTCCGCACCAAGAAATTTGTTCCGGAAAACTTTGAAGCAGATAAGCAGCTGATCATAGATAAGTATAACGAGCTGGGATATCGTGATGCAATGATCGTAAAGGACAGTGTAGCACAATACGACGAAAAGACGGTAGATGTATATATGGATATAGACGAAGGTCAGAAATATTACCTTCGTAATGTAACATGGGTAGGTAACACACTGTATCCTTCAGAACAGCTGAACTTCCTGCTCCGCATGAAGAAGGGTGATGTTTACAACCAGAAGTTGCTGGGAGAACGTACCTCTACAGATGACGACGCAATCGGTAACTTATATTACAATAACGGTTATTTGTTCTACAATCTTGATCCGGTAGAAGTAAATATCGTCGGTGACTCCATCGACCTCGAAATGAGAATCTATGAAGGCCGTCAGGCTACGATTAACAAGATCAACATCAGCGGTAACGACCGTCTGTATGAAAACGTAGTTCGTCGTGAGCTTCGTATTCGTCCGGGACAGCTGTTCAGCAAGGATGACCTGATGCGTTCATTACGTGAAATCCAGCAGATGGGACACTTTGACCCTGAAAAACTGCAGCCGGATATTCAGCCGGACCCTGTAAACGGAACAGTTGATATAGGTCTGCCTTTGACATCTAAAGCCAATGACCAGGTAGAATTCTCTGCCGGTTGGGGACAAACAGGTATCATCGGTAAGCTGAGTCTGAAATTTACCAACTTCTCTGTTGCCAACTTGCTGCGTCCGGGTGAAAACTACCGTGGTATCCTGCCGCAAGGTGACGGACAGACATTGACCATCAGCGGTCAGACGAATGCTAAATACTATCAGTCATATAGTATCTCATTCTTCGATCCTTGGTTTGGAGGTAAACGCCCGAACTCACTTTCCGTATCGGCTTTCTTCTCAGTTCAGACTGACATCAGCAGCCGTTACTACAACTCGAGCTATTTCAACAACTATTACAATAGTATGTATAGCGGTTATGGTGGCTATGGTATGTACAACTATGGCAATTACAACAACTATGAGAACTACTATGACCCCGACAAGTCTATCAAGATGTGGGGACTTTCTCTAGGTTGGGGTAAGCGTCTGAAATGGCCGGATGACTACTTTACTTTGTCTGCAGAGCTAGCTTACCAACGCTACAACCTGAAAGACTGGCAGTATTTCCCGGTAACCAACGGTAAATGTAATGACCTCAGCCTTTCACTGACTTTGGCACGTAACTCTATTGACAACCCGATCTTCCCACGTACAGGTTCGGACTTCTCGCTGTCAGTTCAGCTTACTCCTCCGTACTCATTGTTTGATGGTAAAGACTATAAAGGTTATTTCTACGATCCAACAGATGATAGGGGTATTACCCAAGATAATATGAATAAACTTCATAGATGGGTTGAATACCACAAATGGAAATTTAAAGCCAAAACATATACTCCGTTGATGGATTATATCGCACATCCTAAGTGTCTGGTATTGATGACACGTACAGAATTTGGGTTGTTAGGGCACTATAACAAATATAAGAAATCGCCATTCGGTACATTCGACGTAGGTGGTGACGGTATGACTGGTTACTCAAGTTATGCAACAGAAAGTATTGCATTGCGTGGTTATGAAAACAGTTCATTGACACCATATGGAAAAGAAGGGTATGCTTATGCACGCCTCGGCATCGAATTAAGATATCCGTTGATGCTGGAAACAAGTACTAACATTTATGTGTTAGGTTTCCTTG
>ERZ779922.2700-NODE-2700-length-10017-cov-5.255872_pt1 | contig 10017 bp, 10 predicted proteins | sample MGYA00511544_ERZ779922 | MGnify/ENA primary metagenome ERZ779922 (study PRJEB29588, sample SAMEA2154516) | human gut metagenome | biome: human gut; feature: human-associated habitat; material: faeces | place: Denmark | collected 2008/2010 ... | reverse complement strand
ACTCGTCAAAACCTATATTGGATACGATTCCTCCGGATTTGGAGGCTTGTGTGATGTTCATCTTACCTATTCGGTTGTAGACACCATCGGAGACGGTGACACGGGCATCCGGGGCAGGGGAGTAGGTACTATCCGGACGATGGACATGGGTGATCAGTGAAAGGTTATTTCGGGAGGCAGGAAGCGTGGCCGGTACGGATTGTGAGCCACGTTCGTTGTAAATAGGGGAGGTGTCTTCGATCTCAATGCTGAAATCGTTTTGAAGATCGAATATTCCTAATTGATTTTTTATCTTGAGTGACATGTGTTATTGTTTTTTACGGGTGAATGGTTCCTTTGATTTATCTGCTAATTCTTGTGCTTCGTTGAGCTCGCGAAGCACGATGTATGCTTTGAGGTATTTAAGTTTCTCAATCAGTGCATGTAGCTCTTTGATCAGTTGAGCCAAGTTTGCTTCCTTATCAGTCGGTGAAGAAGTTGTCTGAGAGGTATGGGAAGTACTGTTACGGATCAGATCGTAATTGCCTTCAGCACGCTGGGGAACTCGGCCACTGCGGGCATCCTGAATGGCCTGTACGACAATGGGGTAATTAATGTGGTGCTGAAGACGGGAAAGATCTTCGGCATTGATGATCAGCTCTGCTCCGGATTCTGAGATCAATGAGGTACGGCGGACGATTCCGGTCGGTGAATCACCTATGTAGGGAACATCCCGATAGGTCCGGCCATCATCTTCACCAATGACATCGTATCTGCCGGATGCCCATTGTTTGACTTGCACCTGAGCAGTTTTGGTACTGTCGGTATTGTTATCGGTTGCGGAAGTGGAAGAACTCCCCCCCTTAATCAATCCTTTGAGCGTTGATTTTGCAGCGGCCAATGCTCCCATGATCAGTCCGGAGAGAACTGCGGCACGGGCTGCACCGGTTGCTCCAAAGGTTGCAACAGAGTCGGGCATGGCATAGGCTTCGGCAGCAGAACGGGCTACAGCTCCGACGGCTACACCCGTGGCCTTGGCTATTTCAATATCAATCATCTGGCTCAGTACATCGAATAGGATATCGAGCATGGTATCAGCAAAGTTCTGCAAGGCATTTTCTTGACCTGATATCATTTGTCCGAGGGTATCGCCGATCTGTTCACCGTATTGCCGGTACTGTTGTGCCTGTTCAGTGAGCCTTTGTTTCTCCTTCCTGGCCAGTTCGTCTTTTTTCTTTTGAGCGGCATCTTCAAGTTTCTTCCGCTCTTTTTCTTCATCTTGAAGACATTTTACTTTAAAGTCGAGTAGTTGTTGTTCAATGGTGCGCTGTTGATCAGCGTCGAGATTAGCAATTTTGAGAACACGTTCCAGGTGCATGATAGTGAGGTGCTCCATTGCTTCATTGTACTCTTTCTCTGTTTTCAGATTTTCATCCTTACCGGAAACATAGAGAAGTTTTAGGTCCTTTTGTTGGTTTTCATAAAGTGTCTTTTCTTCAGCGAGCTGTCGGTTCATCTGCTCTTTTTGCTGCTTAATTTTGATATCGTTGATTCGATTTTGGGCATCAATACCTTCTTTACTTTTTGCACCGGCTATATTAATGATACGTTGCTGATGTTCTAATTCGAGGGTTTCCATCCGGTTATTGAACTGCTGTTCGGTTTGCAAGGTTTCGTCCTGGCGTTTGAGATAGGCTTCTTTGAGTTCCGACTGGTGTTGAGAGTAGAGCTTGGCTTCTTCTTCAAGCCTCTTTTTAAGAAGGGATTTGGCTTTCTCTTCATCAATTACGGGAGTTGTTATTTTGTTATTTGTAGTTTCTTCATTCGCTTTGTTGACCTCCTCTATGGCTAAAGCTGATTCGCCTATCTCTTTGGTTATTTCATCTATTTTCTCAGAAATTGAGGATAAATTTTTTCGCGTTTCATTAAGAGTTTCTAAAGCTTTTCCTTCTTTTTCTGTGCCAAAAAGTCTGGAAATTTTAGCTGTAAGGCTATTCCGATTATATCCTTGTAAGGTATTGGTTTGGCGAATCTTCCAATATTGATCACTTTGGGTTTCTTCATCTTTTTCCAGTGTACGTTTCTGGGCATAAAGATTTTCAAGTTCTTGCTGTGCTGCTTTTAACTTGATTTGCTTTTCAAGTTGTACCAGGTAATCTTTGATTGCGTCTGTATTGTTTTTCGTTAATGTTCCTTCATCGGTTAGTTTGGCATTGTAGTCTGGAATGATTTCTTTTAGATCATTTAAAGCCTTTCGACGAACATCAAGCGCAATTCCATTATCATTGATGACAGCAGTCAAAGCACGTATCTTCGATTCTTGTTGAATAAATGATTTATTGGTCTCTTCATTTACTTTTTTTATTCCTGATACAGAATCTTTTAATTCATCGTTTTTCTTTTTTAAGTTTATGAGGTAGGCTATAGCTGTGGCCGCGACTACGGCTATTATACCATAGGGGTTTGTCATTAGCTCTTTCTTAATGGCTTTTAAAGACTTTGCAATATTATTATTCCAAAATGTAACGACTTTACTGATTATTACATCAGAGTTCTTAGCAGCTGTGTAAGCTATAAGGGCAATGGTCAATAATGTAATGGCCCTTTTGTTTTCATTGATGAAATTTAATAGTTTAATGAGTTTTCCAGTCCAACTGACAGCACCATTTGCTGCTGATATGAGGGCGGGATTGAGTTTTTCTAATAATTCAATACCAAGTTCCTGCATGCGGTTTTTAGCTTGCGATAGTTTAGCTGCCGCTGTTTCTGATTTTGTGGCAGCCTGTTCCATGGCTACAGATGTACCCGTAACTGCTTGAGTGTAGTATTTTACCTTATCGGCTTCATTGATAAGTACGGAGGCCACATTGTATCCTTCTTCTCCAAATTGCTTCTTAATCTGGGCTGCTGAGAGTTGCTTTTTCTGAAGGTTATCCAAAGCTTTCTCTAAACCAACGATTTTGGGATTTGTATCGTCTGCTCCGGTTTGTAGGGTAAGGAAGAATTTCTTTAAACCGGTACCGGCTATTTCGTCTTTGATACCTTTTTCGGCCAATGTTTCAATAGTACCCACGAGCTGTTCGATAGGAATTTCGGCAGAGGCAGCAGCTACTCCGGATTTGGTAACGGCTGTGGTGACGGACTCTACGGCTGCCGCTCCATATTTAGAGCCGGCGGCCATGACGTTTGCATAGCGTGAAGCTTGGTCGGCACCATCACCGTATTGATTAAGAGAAAGGGTTACGGCATCGACTGCATCCTTCAGGGTCATACCTGATGCAGAAGCTAATATAAGGGTCTGTTTTGTCACCTCGGCCAAAGCTTCTTTGTTGTCAAGAAGTTCGGGCTTGGCAGAGCCTACCAATTTGTAGGCATCAAGAATTTCTGTTGCGGACTGTCTAATGCGAATGCCGGATTCGGTCATTGTCGTTGACAACTGGACAGCTTGCTGTTCCAACCAGTTTATATCGTCTTTGGAAAGTCCGGTAAGAGCTTCAACATCGGCTTTTGCTTCTTCACGTTTGTTTCGCTGTTCTCGGAGTTGGTTGAGCTTCATAGAAACTCCGGTGATAGCTGCTATGACAGTACCGATCAGACCAATATATTTGTTAATGAATCCGGAGGCACGTGACCAGACATTACCTTGTGCACCTACCTCGACACGCATGGCGGCTTGTGCTCTGGAAAGGGCTTCGGTGACACGCCGATTCTGCTCAAGAGCTGCAGTATATTGTTTCGTTCCGGGCACTGCATTACGAAGCTCTTTCCGGACGCGGGACTGGACAGCAAGGAGTTCGTTGTAAGTTGCTCCGGAGAGGCTTTTGAGAACCCGTTCTGTTTCGGCTAACTGTTTCTCGTAATTCTGAAGAGTTCGGTTTTTTGCATCCAGTTCTTTTTTGAGATCCTGGGAGCGCTTTGCATAATCTACTTCTTTTCCGGTAAGTGACCTGAGTTTATCTTCAAGACGAGAAATACTTTCTTTTACCAGGTCTATTTTATTAGTGGCTTCTGAGCCATCAATATAAAGTTTAATACTGCGGTTTAGGTCGTTTGCCATATTAGAGACTGTTTCGTTTATCTATGTATATTCGGGTAGCATCAATCAGCATGGTGTCGAAATAATCGGTGACGATATCGGCTAATTCATTGATCCGGTTACGAATTACAGGGTCAAACCATTCGTAGGCCCGGCGGTTGCCTTCATTCTGTCGTCCGAGTGATTTGAGATTTGTATGGCGTACAATACCGGTATCTATCTCGACTCCATTAATTTTTTTGAGGTAATTCCATTTGGAACCGATGAAGCCACCCTGACCTTCGCCGGCGCCCTTGTGGATGTAGATTCCATGCCGAGGAAAGGAGAAACCAAGACGGTTGATAATACCGTATTTGTCGGTGTAGGCCCGTGGCTCAAGTTCGCGGGCTATTCGCATACTGCGGCCGGCTATTCCGGCTCGTAATTGTCGGGCCACACTATCTTGCCACTTTTCAACGGCCTTGTTATATGCAGTCAGTCTATCAGCATCCTGAGCCATTGAAAAGCGTTCGGTTTCTGAGACGGTTTCAAGGCGGATCAGTCCGGATGCCGGGGCATTAGTCAACTGTGTGGCTTTTCGGCGGGAGGCGTTATAGCGTTTGACTTCAGCACGATAGGTACTTAATCTTTTATAATATCCCATCGTTAATCCTCCCAGTATGTTTGATCAATGAAATAGGTTTCAGGTTGAGCCAAAGAGAATGTCAGTACTACACCATAGAAATTATCACCAATCGGACCAATACCATTAAATTGAATGGTATCGTCAATGAATTCTGAAATGTCGGGGTCTTGCAGGATACAGTTCCGAATTTGTTTTGCGACAGCTTTGCATTCTTTTGCTGCCTGGTTGACTGTTTCCGGACGATCAGAAACAGTGTTCTGTACAACAATGAAAGAGAACATATCATTGTTATTAAGCGCATCCGCTTCGTTTCGTTTTGATTCAGACTCACAGCCATCAACTGCAATCAGGATCATGCCGGATACGGATGATAGTTTCTCATTAAAATTATATAAGTCCTCAAGTCCGAAAGCGGTGAAGAATCTGGGCTTTTCGGGTGTGTGGGCAATAGGCTTTAAGCGGATGGCAAGTGTTTTGCCATATTCAAAGTGGTTGTATATCTCCATAAAAGTCAGGGGTTAGGTTATGGAGACAAAAATAGCCCGCAGAGAGCGGGCTATAAAGGACAGGTAGAAAGCTACTGAGATAACAGGATGTGAATCAATTCACGAAGTTGTGCGGCTGCACGTTGCTTCTCTATTGGTGATGTACTTTCGGATAATAGTATATCAATGAGGGCTAATGCTTTTTCTTTATTCATTGTGATTTGATTTTAAAATGATTAAATGTATAACGAACACTAACTAAAAGCCAAACGGCTCGTATTTCTGCGAGTTTGGCACGGCGAGTATTACGGGTCATAGCTGATTTCCTTTCTTGTTATTGGTATCGGCAATGGCATCAATGTATTTCCTAATGGTACGAAGTCCCATAATCAAATTAAGTCTCTCTTTGTCCGTTATATTACAGGTATCAATTACAAGGAGGGTATCAATAGCCTCTTCTAAAGAACGTTTCATCCAATCATGTTCGCAGTCTTGAATACGGTGGATGACTTCGATAGCGTTCTCCGTCAGGGTGATACCGTTAATTTGAGTAGTGATCATTGTTTACCTCCTTTCTTAGCTTTGATAACACAATAAATGGCTGCAAGAATACATGGAGGAAAGATGAACGTAGCACAAAGGCAAGCAATGGCACTGACATAGTAAGCGTCAGAGGAGGTTTTAACTTTGCAATCGGATGGGATAAAATCATCAATTGCGGAGTTGGACTGATGGGGGATTGTGGTGCGTTCCGGTGTGCGGAATTGAGGCACGAAAAGGGTGCCAGTGGATTTTTTTTTCATACTTACTTTGGTTTTGACGTTTAGTAGAATTCAGTTCTACAATCTGAAGTACAAGAACGGCTGCACTTTCCCGAGTTCGTCAAAACCAAAGTAGTATCCAACTCCGAAGAGAAAATTCTACTGGGGAAAGGCAGCCGTATATTTTATAAAATGGACATAAAAAAAGCCCATCTTTTAAGACTGAGCATTAACCGCGCTCTGCGGAGTAGGAACCTCCTACTTTGGTTTTGACTTTGCAAATATGGAGATAATATTTGGAAGTTGCAAATAATAATAGCATAAGATTAAAGTGAGCGCAAAAAGTCGTTTTCAGAAAGAATTTCTAATGTAGCTCCTTTTTCGATCATTTTGATCGCTTTTTCTTGTTTACTACTCATCCCGTCTTCACCCACGATTTTGAAGTCTTGTTGTCCGACAATAAGGTAATCTGTTTCTTTGTTTACTCCAGTTTGGTTGATTCCTCCTATGTCAGCTATGATTTGTTGAGCTTCTAATCGTCTCATCGAAGATAAGGTTCCTGTGAAAACAACATGCTTTTGGTAAAAGATGGAATCTGGATTTTCTTTACTTTTATCGCCTTTTATCGCTTGCAGTAATTTTGCTTTTTGCTTCCGTTTACAGGTAGATGGTATATATCCTTGAGAATTAAAAGTTCCAAAATAAACTTGAAATTTATTCTCGATGTCATTAAAGTCATTATCGCATGCAATGTCCTTGCTAAGATCAACCTCTTTTTCTTTAGCCGCTAACAATAGGAGTTCCGCACATGCTCTTGAATCTTCACCTGCGTCATGTTTCCCAGGAATAATATTGAAAGCGTTGCACAGTGATGAAAGACTATATGAAGGCTGTACCCAAGTCCTTCGGGCAATAGCTAAAGTGCATAGGAAGATTCCGTCTAAAGGAACTATATTGTATCTTTCTAACATACATAAAAGTACATTTATGTCAAATGTTGCATTATGTGCTACAATTATATTACCCATCTCTTCATTTCCAAAATATGGAAGGATTTCAGGCCATAGCTCTTTAAATGTAGGTTGTCCTTGTACCATAGTTTCATCTATGCCATGTATGGAGGTGTTGAAAGTACTAAAAGATTGCTCTGGATTAATAATCCAAGATTTTACATCTTTAATAGCTCCATTTTGTACAGTAGTTATACCCAGTTGACATGCGCTGTCGCGATATTCATTTGCGGTTTCAAAGTCAATAGATATAAAATCATATATTTCCATAGATTAAAAAGGGCGAATCCCTTATCACTACGTGCCCAAAAGGTATATCTGACCTCCAATCCGATTCTACGGATTACGCAATGAAAAGGGATTCATGTTATGATATAACATTGGGCGAGAGCTAAAGTACAAAATAATCTGAAATATAAAAGAGAATCTATGGAATATATACCATGTTTATGGTATTTTTAATGTGAATCTTAAAAAAAATAATGAAATATGTTCTTTTTTTATGGGAAAACAATAGTTTTGCGAAACAGTGATTTTTTATTTTTTAATTAAACCTTTTAGATTATGAAAAAGAATTTATTACTCGTTTCGCTTTGGGGAATCTTATCCTGTTTTATGTTATCATCTTGCAATAATGAGAATGAAGAAAGTATAAGTTTACCTGATTCTCAAGTGTACATCACAAAGATGAATGTCACAAATGCAGCAAATACACGCAGTACTTATAATTGTAATGAGGTACAGAATGTAAGTTTTGAGGATTTTATATCCGGAAAATCCTATGACTTTATTTTTCTGGTCTATTCTGACAATACGTATGGAATAGATATCGACAAAGACGGAACCGTTGATATGATGGTAACTGTGAAAGATAATGAAATTACCGCTACTTCGAAAAACAATGAGTTTGAGACGGTGGTTGTTGGGCAAGAAGACAATGAACGCTACACAACGTATACGTTAAACGCTCCACAAACCAGAGTTACATATAGGCATATATCATGGTTTTCATGTGTGAAACGCCTGACTCTTAATGAAGATGTAGCAATGGGATCAGGTCTTGCAAGTATGTTCCGTAAGTATGCGTTTGGTTATGTCGCTGGAGCTGCTGCCGTTATATGTTTGAACGATAGTAACAGATGGGACGTTAGTTGAGGTCTAAGAAGGAATTTGATATGACGAAAGATAGAAAAATATTAATTCTCAAAATATGCTTAATACCAATTGTCTACTTTGTAATTAGGGGGTTGTTCAAATTAGGTATTGTGCAGAAATACGATGATTTCTTTTTGTTATTGTGTGTAGCTTTGCCGTTCATTTACGACATATGGGCTAAACGGAAAAAATATTTTAAATAATATGTAAGAGAGTAGGGGTATCAATGCTGATACCCCTACTTGTTTATTAAAAGCCGGCTACTTCATAATACTTGAAAAAGTAGTATAGACAGTTTTTTCAATCTGCTTTTGAAATTACAGTATAAGTTAAACTTTCTTTAGCATAATGGCTGGTTTTATTATTGCATCTTAGTCGTAAATGTATTTTCCTGAGGCTATTTGGGTGCAAATTATAGTAAATTCCCGTAAATCGCGGATTAATCTACCATTTATTCTCACTTCTATACAATCTTTGTTTGCTGGTACTCTGAAAATACGGAATAGTATATCTATAGTTTTCCTTAATGGACCATTTATATTAAAGTCTTTATCTGTAATAGTACAAGGAATGGTCATAGTTGCGTTTAATGGTACGTATTGTACAAAACCATCATCATCTGTTACAACACCACGTATGACTCTATATTGAGAGGCCTGTGCAAGCATCTTGGCTAAACGCTGTCTTTTTTGAGCATCAGTTTTTCCAGGCATAAGTCTTGAGCCTATTTGTATTTTAAGAGATAGTTCTATACCGTTTTTGTTCCCTGCATATATATTAGAAGACCTCGTAGCACTTTTAACAATACTATTACTTTCATCATCACATAGGGTGATAATACTGTCAGCACTTAGTGTGATATTACCAACTTCAATTTGGCCAGTTCTGAGTTCGACTCTCGATTTGGTAGGTTGAGGGAAATCAGGGAGTTCATTTTCTACTATTTCTTCTTGGTTACAAGAATATAAAATAGCACAAAATAGAAGCATAATGCTCCATAAACATTTCTTTTTCATAATAAGTCTAATTTAGAGTTTTACAATTAGGGTAATTAAATCACTCATTCTTTTGTGTAGCAAAAATATGAAATTAGACTATAACTATATTATTTATTAAGAGGGAATTAGATTGATAGATAGGAAAATACCTATTTGTTGGTATTGATGTTCTATGATAAGAAAATGATTGCAAAACTATTTTGATTGATATCGGCAGGGAGAGGGAGGATTTCTAAATTCTTCATAATGCATCAATTTATGTTTTGATAATTGGTATTGGCAATAAAAAAGAGAGGGAGTATCGGCTTCCCTCTCTTAGCTGTGTTAATGTCATTTGACGTTTAATAGGTTTCCGATAGCTTATTTTTTATATCATTAAATGCACCTTCTAAAAATTGGCAACTTCATAATACTTGAAAAAGTAGTATAGAGCTACTTTGTGCCATTTGGTCAATTCCTTGTCTCCGGAAAGAATAGAAGAAACGGTACATTTGTCAATTCCGGTGTAGTTGCTCAAATGTTTATTCTTTAATCCAAGCCGTTCCATCCGTTTCTTGATCCAGTCGAGAGTGATGCCATCAATGTCTTTACGGTCAAAGTTTACGGCGGAAACAGTAAGTTTCCAGTCTTCAGGAATTTCATCTTTGAACATGTCCCGGACACGTTCTGTCAGTTCTTTCTTTGAAAGGAACTTATCATTAACCAAGTCCTTTTGCTCGGCACGGACAATCAGCCGGCCTTCTGAGTAAGACACAATCTCAATAGCGATATGGGCATATCGCTGATACTGCCTTGCGAACTCTTCAATACGCTTTTTACTCTCGGCAGAGAGAGGGAGGATTTCTAAATTCTTCATAATGCATCAATTTACGTTTTGATAATCGGTATTTAAAAAAAAGTTATTCGTTGTAAAGGAGGGGCTTTCGCCCCTCCGGATCACAATTTGATGAGTCTCATATGAGAGATGT
>ERZ779922.2698-NODE-2698-length-10020-cov-3.209032_pt1 | contig 10020 bp, 7 predicted proteins | sample MGYA00511544_ERZ779922 | MGnify/ENA primary metagenome ERZ779922 (study PRJEB29588, sample SAMEA2154516) | human gut metagenome | biome: human gut; feature: human-associated habitat; material: faeces | place: Denmark | collected 2008/2010 ... | reverse complement strand
CTTCTCCTTTTCGCTTGGAGGACTGGAATACCCCGTCTTTTTCCCGGATAACTCCGTCATAGGTGTTTTCAACCTGAATCAGTGCCAGACTGTTGCCATGCAGATAGGCTGTCAGTTTGATCCTGCGTCGGGCAGGCGCAGTGCGCAGGCTGGCTTCCAGCGCATTTTCCAGCAGATTCGAGAGAACCAGACACAGATTGATTTCGTCTACAGGAAGACATTCCGGCAGATCGAGCTGCACGGAAAATGGGATCTGCTCCCGCTTCGCAAGTGCGCAGTAATACCCGACCACGCCGTCTGCCGCCCGGTTTTCGCAGAAATGCATTTCAAGACTTGGAATTCTGGAAACCGCACCGGAGAGATAGGCTTTGATCTTTTCAAGATTCCCTTCTTCTGCAAGGGCAGCGAGCTGACATAGTTGGTGGCGCAGATCGTGCCGCGCCTGCCGGGCTTCCTCAATGGCAGCTTTCAGGCTTTCGTAGCGCTGCTGCTGCATGGAAAGCAGCTGGTTCTCCTGCTGCAATCTCACATTCCGGTTGATGCTGATCGCCATCAGAAGGAAGATTGCGTTGAAGAAAAGCATCAAAAACAAAAGTGCGATGCTGATCACAAAATACCCCTGCAAAACACGCCCGGTATAGAGCGTGTCCGCATACTTGGGGATCATAAACAGATTCAGCGCAATGAACACCAGCGGCAGCACCCAGAACACATACCATGTCTGCGCAAAATTTTCATCCTCGACCATTCTCCGCACGCTGTGCGTCGCAGGATAATAGGCGATGGCGGCAAACAGCCAGCAGATCGCATGATAGCAAATCGCAGATCGCAGGCAGAACCACGGCGCAGCCTGCGCCTGCGGCAAACCGACCAGCATAGCGGCGTTGATCGCTCTTGAAAGGCTGTTGATACAGGCAAATACCGCACAGACGGACAACGCAATCGTTCCGGATTTCCAAAGCGAAATCCGGAGCGTTTTTATGTAGATCACGACTGCAAGCAAGGTTAGGCCTGCAAGCATCGGCATAGTCGGCATGCGGCGCGCATAGCACACCACGCCTCCAGCGGCGCAAAGCAGCGCAAGCAGCGGAACAAGCCACAAAACAAGCTTTGACAGCGGCTGCTTTAAGCTGGATTTTGCCGGGAAGTAGGCAAGCAGCATGCCGGGAATCACCACGCCGAGCTCCAGAATTGGACGCAGCAGCTCCATTATGCCATACGCCCCCTTTGAAGCAGGAACTCCATAAATGCCTGCCGGGCACTTTTCAGAAGGTCCTGACTGACAAACACGCGGCTTCCGTCCGCCATGCGGAAGGCGGCGCCTTCCAGATCCTTCGCGTGTTCCAGATTCACGATCACGCCGCGCCCGCACACAAAAAAGCGTGTGTCATCCTTTAGTGGGGCGATGAACGTCTTGAAGGGTTGGCGTGTGGCAAGCGTCTTTTGAACCGTCGTATGGACGTAGATCAAGTGGGCGAAGTGTTCTGCGTAGACGATGTCCTGATAGCGCAGATGGATCTCGCTTCCCTCCACCTTTAGCTCCATATATTTGTCCGGCTGCGGTATGCGGGCAAGCAGCTCGTCCGTCAGCGCATCGATGTCCGCTTCGGTAAAGGGCTTGACCAGATAGTGCAGCGCCCGTACCTGAAAGCCCTCCAGCGCATGGTCGGTCGAGGTCGTGGTAAAAACCAGCAGGCAGTCCGTGTTAGTTTTCCGTAGCTTCTTTGCCGCCTCCATGCCCGTCATGCCATCCATATAAATATCCAGAAATGCGGCAGTAAAGGGCGCTTTCCTTGCCGCTTCCAGAAATGTCTCGCCGCTTTCGTATTCCAGAATATCCGCCTGCACATTTCTCCGGTGAAGCTGCTGCTCCAGCCGGTCTTTCAGCAGTGCACGTTCCGCAGCAAGATCATCCACAATCGCAATTCTCATGCAGGGTTCTCTCCTTGTGCTTGAATTCCAAGATAATTATATCACAGCGTGTCGAGGATGACAAAGAACCGCTGTCGGAATTCGTGCCAAAATCGCCCCTTTCGTGCTACGGCGCTTGAAAAAGCCGAATGGCCTTTTTATACTGAGCGCAAGCAAAATGCCAAATCGGATGAAGGAAGGAGGGAAATCTGTGTATCGTATTGCCGTGCTGGCAGAACAGGAAGCAGAGCGGCAGCGCTACGCCGAGCAAATTACCCGGTTTTGTGAAGCGAAGGGGCTGTTTCCGCAGGTCATGCAATATGACGACCAGGAACGCTTTTTTGAAACGGCGCAGAAAGATGCTCCAACCAATGCCGTCATTGCACTTTCCGGAGTGGCAGGACTGAATGCAGCGGAGCATCTTCGCTCCTTATGCCCCGCGTGCCGGATGATCTGGTGCAGCGACCTGGATTTCTCTCTTCACGCCTTTCGGCTGCGGGCAGACTATTTCCTGCTGGAGCCGGTTTCCGAGGAAGTATTCCGGCGAGGACTGAATGCCTGGATTGAATAAACGGGCATCGAACCAAACCAAGACAACAAGCACAAAAATGGAGGATATCAATGAAAAAGAAAAAGTTACAATGTTCTGTACCAACCCTTCTGCTGGCCGGTGTGTTGTGCCTGACATTGGCGGCCTGCGGTGCGAAGCAGTCTTCCGACATGCTTGCATCGGATACAGACTCCGCGGCAAGCGCCGCCCTGCCGGTAAAGGCCATGAATGCCAAGCGTGTCGATGAAAACCCCTATATGGCAAAGAGCGACGCCAACATTCACCACGACGGCTACAATACCGACTCTACGGATGAAGTCCTGCCGCTTGGCATCTATCCGGAGATCAATGTTTCCTATGAAAAAACCAACGCGAACGCTTCGCCTGCCATTTACTTTGACAGCTACGGCCACGCAGTCGTTCCGCTGCTCGGCGGCATCGCCATCCGCGATCTGAATGCCGAAGAGACGAAGACTCTTGGCTATTTCTCTCCGAAGCAGCACGACGGCGGTGGTTACGTCATCCAGAGCTCCTACACGTTCCTTGACTCGGAAAACCGCATCGTCTGCCCCACCAGCAACAACCATGTGCTGATGCTGCGGGCAACCGATGAAGCAGGAAACGTCCTGCCGGAGTTTGAAAAGGTACTGGACATTGACATCAAGGCGGCAGCCGAAGCTGCGCTCGGCAAGGAGCTGACGCAGAATCTTCTTTCCGTGGTCTTTGACTACGAAGGAAACCTCTGGTTTGCAACCGGCGGCTTCCGCATCTACCCCAGCCGCGGCCAGCAGGGCGCGATGGGCTACATCTCCCACAATGCCATCGACGCCATCCTTGCCGGCGGCACTGCCGACCTCGACCACGAAGTCCATGTCTACGCTCCCGCTCCGGGCGAGGGTGCTGAAAACGGCATTGCCTCCTGCCGGGAGGGTGCGGTCATCCTGACGAACCTTGCCTGCTACCTGCTGCGTGCCAACGGCGGCGTTGAAGTCGTCTGGCGCACCCCCTACGACAGCGTGGGCGCAAAGGACAGCCGCGAGGGCGCAGCCACTACCGGCGGCGGTCTGGCGTGGGGCGGCGGCTGCTCGCCCTCTCTGAGCAGGGAGCTGGTCTTCTTTACCGACAACCTCGAGGTCGTCAGCCTCATGGCCGTGGACATCCGCACCGGCGAGGTCGTGGCCAGCCATCCCGTCATCGACGAGCTGCCCGACAATATGCCGGTCTCCGTCGAAAACTCGGCCATCGTCTACGACCACGGCGACGGCAGAGTCAGCACCATCGTCTGCAACTGGTTCGGCGCAGGCAGCCCCAACCTCGCAAAGCCCAACAGCGATTCCTCCATCCAGAGCTACGAGAACATCTATGACCGGAACTGGCTGCTCAAGGGCAACTGCATGATCATGCCCGGTGTCGAGCGTGTGGACACCGTCCGCACCGCCGACGGCTGGGCCATGAAGAGCATCTGGTGCCGCGACGACCTCAGCGACACTTCCATGATGAAGCTCTCCACCGCCACCGGCTATATCTACGGCTTCGTACAGGACGTGGACAGCGGCATGTGGCAGTACATCGTGCTGGACTTCGACACCGGAAAGACCGTCCTCACTGTGGACGTTGCCTCCCTCTACGGCTACAACAACATGGCCATCGGTATGTATGCAGGCCGGGACGGCAACAAGCTCTACTGCCCCACCGGCTACAAGGAGCTGCTCCGCCTGCAGGACCGCTTCGTCTTCCTGCCCGAGATGCCCTACCGGAAGGTCGATCTGGACAAGACCTCCCGCCGGGTGCTTTCGGCGGCAGAGTTCCAGGCCGCAGGCGGCGCCGGCACCCCCGCAAGCTGGCTCCACACCGCCACCCTCGACAACCTCCACCCCGCGACTACTGTTTCTTTCCGCATCAACGGCCTGACCGGAAATGCCGCCGACTATAAGCTCTTCGCCCTCGGCACGGATGGCCGCTACCACGAGGTGTCCGACTGGCACTTCGACGATGCCCCGGCCCGTCTCAGCGCGAAGAAGGTCTACACTATCTGCCTCACCGTACAGGACGGCGGCAGCTTCGACCTCTCGCCCGACGCCAAGGAAGTCACCCTTTCCATCGTTCTGGCCCGCTGAATCTGACAAAGCAGGAGGACTCCCGCCATGAAAATGACCCGCCGCGATTTCCTCAAGCTCTCCTCTGCCGCTGCCGCCGCCTGCGGCGTCACGCTGCTGCCGGCCCAGAAAGCCGATGCGGCTTCTGCCATCCAGACCCTGCTGGAAGAAGCTTATCTCTACGCCTTCCCGCTGGTGCTCGTGGACGCCACCAAGACCGTCTCCACCAACACGAAGACCGCTTCCGCCAGCCGCGCCCCCGTCAACCAGTTCATCCACGCCCGGAAGCTGCTGGACGCTTCCAGCCGCACGGTCGTCAGCCCCAATGTGGACACCATCTACACGCAGGCGTGGCTGGACGTCAGCGCCGAGCCTCAAATCTACGTCGTGCCGGAGGCCGACCGCTTTTTCAACGTGCAGGTACTGGACGCATGGACGAACACCGCCGCCGTGCTGGAAGCACCCGGGGCCTACGCCATCGCCTACTCGAGCTGGGAGGGCACGCTGCCCGAGGGCGTCCGGCGCATCGACGTCCCCACCCGGACGGTCTGGACCATCGCCCGCATCATGCTCTCGGGGCCGGACGACCTGCCGAACGTGGCGGCGCTTCAGGGCCGGATGCAGCTGATGCCCCTCTCGGCCTACCCCGCCGGGCTGGCCGCTGCGCCGGAAGGGAGCTATTCTCCGGAGAACGATTTCGTCCCGGTGCAGAAGGTACTCGCCATGACGCCGCAGGAGTTTTTCGACACCGCCAACCGGCTGATGGAGACAGACCCGCCCGCCGAGGCGGACACGCCTCTTCTCCGCAGCCTCGCGGCCCTCTCCGTCGGCCCGGGCGAGCGGTTCGACGCCTCCGTCCTCGGCCCCCTCGGCGGGCTGCGCTGGAAGCGGATGCTCCTTCAGCTCAAGAGCAGCCTCCGGGCACAGGCAGCACGCTATTCCCGCCAGATGGGCCAGTGGATCTACTATGGCGACCCCATCGGCAATTTCGGCACCGCCTACGACTACCGGACGATGGTCGCCCTGATGGGCCTCGGGGCCAACACCACCGACATCGCCATCTACCCGCGCACCTCCACCGACAGCGCCGGGGCCGACCTTACGGGCCAAAAGACCTACACGCTCCACTTCGACGCCCTCCCGCCCACAGTGGGCAACGGCTTCTGGTCGGTGACGGCCTACGGCGAGGACAACTTCCTCATCGACAACCCCATCAGCCGCTACTGCGTGAACGATCGTTCCGGCCTCCATCGGAACGCCGACGGCTCGGTGGACGTCACCCTCTCCAAGGACGCGCCCGAGGACACTACCAACTGGCTCCCCGTCTCGGACGAAAAATTCCACCTTTTCCTCCGCATCTATAAGCCCGACTGGACGGCGCTGGACAGCTTCCCGCCGCCGGTCATCTCTGTGAAGTAGCAAAAACGCCATCTGCGTCTCGGCGCAGATGGCGTTTTCATCGTTATCGCGTTTTACAGGGTGCTCAGCAGGCGGTGGCCGCCGTTCTGGTCGGCGGCATAGCGGGTGGTGCGGTTGACCTGATTGTCCAGCGGCAGGCCCTCAGCGTAGCGCTTGAGGTTGTGGATGAAGATGTCCACGATGTTGTCCAGCGTCTTGGGCAGGCTGAACTTGCCGGAGTTGTGGGGCGTGATGATAGCGCCCGGCTCACCCCACAGCGGGTGGTCGGCAGGCAGAGGCTCCGGGTCGGTGACGTCGAGGCCCGCGCCAAAAATTTTGCCGCTGCGCAGGGCCTCCACGAGGGCGTCGCTGTCCACGGTGGTGCCGCGGCCCACGTTGATGAGGATGGCCCCGTCCTTGCAGCGGGCGAAGCGCTCGGCGTTGAACAGCTTGTTGGTCTCAGGGGTACCGGGCAGGCTCAGGGCGATGAGGTCGGCCTCGGGCAGCTCCTCGTCCAGCTGGCTCTGGGCCACCACACGCAGGCAGTAGTCCGGGCAGGGCGTGTCGGGGTGGACCGTGCGGCGGACGCCCACCACCTCAGCGCCCAGCATATGGGCGCGGCGGGCGAAGTTGGAGCCGATGTCGCCCATGCCGACGCAGAGCACCCGCGCCCCGGTGATGCCCCTCACGGGGCGGTCAATGGGAGCCCACTGGCGCTGGTTCTGGCGGTCGCGGTAGAGGAACATATCCTTCTGGATGCCCAGCCACATGGCCAGCATCCACTCGCTGATGGCCAGACCGTAGGCACCGGTGGCGTTGGTCACCATGCAGTTTTCGGGCAGGACGCCGGGCTTCAGGTAGGGGTCCGGGCCGGCGGAGTTGGACTGGAACCACTCGATGTGCTTGTTCTGGCTGATCATCGACACCGGTGCGTTGCCCAGCACGACATCGGCCCAGAGCACATCTTCGGCGTGGACATCGTCCAGCGCGTTGAAACGGAATTCAAATTCCGGCACGGATGCCTCCAGCGCGGCGCGGTGGGCGTCGTTCAGGGGCAGACATACCAAAACTTTTTTGTGCATAGGGATACCCTCACTTCCTGTGTATTCTTCTATAAGAATACTCTCCCCCGCCCCTCTCCGCAAGAGGCAAAATGACCGTTTTCTTAAGAATTCCTTAGGATTTTATCCCACAAATCCCAAGAAGTATGTGATAAGCTGTCCACAATGCAGAAAATCTGCTATACTGACACTATGCAATACAGGAAAGGAATCATAGACTATGCAGACCATCATGATCGTAGAGGATGACGCCGGCATCCGGCACTACCTGCAAAGCACCTTGAGCAACGCGGGCTATGATACCGTCGCCGTGGGGGATGGCCGCTCGGCGCTGGCGTTGGCGGCCTCCCACTGTCCCGATTGCGTCCTGCTGGACCTAGGCCTGCCCGATATGGATGGCATTGGCATCATTCAAAGCATCCGCAAATGGAGCAGTGTTCCCATCATTGTCATTTCTGCCCGCATGACCGAGGACGACAAGGCCGGCGCACTGGATCTTGGTGCGGATGATTACCTCACCAAGCCCTTTGGCACCGTGGAGCTGCTGGCGCGCATCCGCACGGCGCTGCGCCACACCCGCAAGGCCTGCGGCGGCGAGGAGCTGCGGGAGGGCCAGTACATCGTGGGGGATCTTGTCATTGACTACAATAAGCACCGGGCCTACCTGGGCGGCGAGGACGCCGGCCTGACCCCCAGTGAGTTTAAGATCCTGGCGCTGCTGGGCCGCTATGCCGGGCGGGTGCTTACCTACCAGCAGATGCTGCGGGAGCTGTGGGGCCCCGCGGCCAACCCCCGGGATAACAAGCTGCTGCGGGTCCATATGGCCAACCTCCGCCGCAAGCTGGAGAAAAATCCCGAAGAACCCCGGTACCTCTTTACCGAGGTGGGCGTGGGCTACCGCCTGGCGGAGGGGGAAGGCACCGAACCGCTGGAGTCAGATTTCACCGAGGAAACCGAAGAATAAAAAATTCCCCTGTCCACCCGCGTGGGTCTGGACAGGGGATTTTACCTTTGCTTGACAAGGACACACACGCTTTTCGGAGTTTTTGCGCGGGAGAAATGGCGTCCGAGGAAGCGCGGAGCGGCAGGCAGGCTGGCGCCTGTCAACGCGACGCGCAATGTCGGGCGGTATTTATGCCCGCAAAAACCGTATGTGCTCTTGTTAAGCGAAGGTAGGTGGAATACAAATATCCCGTTAAAGCCGAGATGCTTTTTGTGGGGGCAGTGCATTTTGCACCCCGAAAACAGCAATTCACACCTTTTGTGTCGATTTGCGGGAGGGAGTGCTAAAATGCAAATGTGACAACAGTGGGGTGGACAATAAACAGAAATTGGCGGGGCTTTTTCACAGATCTTGTGCCCATTCCATATAATCGTCCCATATATTATGCATAGGTTTATAGCAGCTGTGCTGTTTTTCCAGCACAAGGAACAGACAATGGAGGTAATGACAAATGATGCTTTTTGGCGAACGCGAAGATGATTTTCCGGAGATCGACCTGCTGGATAACCAAAGCAAAAAAACAGAGGACATGAGCAAGTTCGAGACCATCATCGGTGCGCGCAACGCCGTTACCGGTAATATCGAGGGTGCTTCTCCCATCTGCATCAATGGTAAGCTCATTGGTGATATCAATTCCACCAGCTATGTGTATATCAGCAAGACTGGCTCGGTAGAGGGCAATGTGACCGCTGACCACCTGGTGCTGCTGGGCAATATCACCGGTGACAGCGTAAATGTTGGTAAGCTGGTAGTGACTGCGACCGGCGTTATCAATAGTGATGTAGAGGTTGCCAAGCTGACCGTGGAAGAGGGCGGCGTGCTGAATGGCCAGACCACCGTGACCGGCAGCTATACCGCTCCCGCGGAAGAAGAGTAATGCGCTGAAAGACCGTACTATGGTTCCCTGCCGCCCGGCGGGGAGCTTTGCTTTGGGCGGATTTCCCCTAATGAACAAGACCCCGGATACCGCAGTGTCCGGGGAATTTTTATTTATGCGGTTGGCGCAGGAACATCCGGGGAAACGCCGTGGGGATCCTTCAGCGGAAACACCCAGTCCTGGAGGAGAGAGGTAAGCTCCTCATCCGCATAGAAATGGGTGCATTGGTAGGGGCCATCATCCCCCGGCAGGACATCCCACGGGATGAAAGTGTAGAGACCGTTGTACCCAAGGGAGAGCCATTCCGGGGACAGGACCTCCGCCAGCTGGTTGCGCCGGTCGGCGTCCAGCGGCTCCAGCTGAACCAGCAGCCACTGGCGCATGTAGTTTTCATCGGGTTTGAACAGGCTCCAAAAGGATACCTGCTCGCCGGTTTTGCGGTCATAGACGGCATTGTAGTATTTTTCGTAGTTGCGGCGGGTATTGCGGGAAAGGGTCACATTGGTGCAGTAAAAGATCACGCGGTCATTGTAATAGCTGGTGGCGGTGGACTGGCGCGCCACATAGGCACGGAAATCCTTGGGGCAGCCCAGTTCATTGTATTCGGCCCAGGCGCGCTCCACCTGGTACGCGGTATCGTAGAAGAAGCCCAGTTCCTCATAGTGGTCGATGACCTTTTGCTGCGCTTCTTTGGGGAACACATCAAAATCCACCCGATCGACAAAGATATCATCGGGGATCTGATTGTAGATCTGAAGCAGCATCATGCCATCCGGTGCGTAGTAGGCCAGGCCCTCTCTGTTCAGCCGTACCTGTACCGTGGTGCCGTCCTCAAGGATCAGCGGCTCGCCGTAGGGGATGCTATTGATGATAATGACCGAGGCGGTATAGGTGGGCACTTCGGTGCCATCCGCAGCGGTGAGCTTTTCTTCGGCTTTTTCTCCTGTAACGGTAACTTCCATGTGGGGGTATTCGGCATTCCGCAGGGCTTCATCGGTGATATCAACGAGGGCGGGGTAGATGCCAGTTTCCCCAGTGAGCCGCACGCCGATGGTTTTGCCGTCCTGTTCCATCAGGAAAGCATTGACCTCGGTATCGCCGCGCAGGTATTCGGTGATGGTTTT
>ERZ779922.2696-NODE-2696-length-10026-cov-3.662521_pt1 | contig 10026 bp, 8 predicted proteins | sample MGYA00511544_ERZ779922 | MGnify/ENA primary metagenome ERZ779922 (study PRJEB29588, sample SAMEA2154516) | human gut metagenome | biome: human gut; feature: human-associated habitat; material: faeces | place: Denmark | collected 2008/2010 ... | reverse complement strand
CTCCCACCGCCTATTGGCAGTGGGAGGAGCCTATGACAAACGAAAGGATTTATTTATGAATAAGGTCAGTTTTAAAACTGACCTTATTTTTTTAGTTGATAACTGAGTATTTATATAATGTCAGAATGTATGTATAGTGTTATTCATCAAAGGGGGGGAGTTTTATATGAAAGAAAATAAAACATTAAAAATTGCAGTAACAGGATTGATGGCGGCTTTAGCTTATATTGCCTTCACATTCCTACAGATTAAGATTCCAACACCAGGAGGAACTACTTCATTCCATTTAGGAAATACATTCTGTGTATTGGCTGCATTATTATTAGGTGGTGTTCCTGGTGGAGTTGCAGGCGCAGTTGGTATGGGTATTGGTGATTTACTTGATCCTACTTATGTAGTAGTTGCACCAAAGACATTTATCTTAAAGTTTGGTATTGGGGTTATTACAGGTCTAGTTGCACATAGAGTATTCAAGATCCAAAAACTAGAAGGTAAGCAGTTAGTGATTGGTGTAGTTACTTCTACATTTGCAGGTTTATTATTTAATGTGATTGCTGAACCACTATTCTCTTATTTCTATACTTCAGTATTACTTGGTGCACCTTCTCAAGCTGCTTTAGCTCTTGCATCTTGGAATGCAGTGACTACTATTACTAATGCAGTCATTGCGATTGTGATTTCCTCAGCACTTTATTTAGCTTTAGCACCTACATTTAAAAAGAGTGGTTTATTAGATAAATTACATACAGTTAAAAAAGACTAATTTAAAAGGACTCAATGAGTCCTTATTTTAGTTTAAAACCATCTTTAAAAGCACGCCCAACAATCTTTCCTAAACCTACATATTGATTATTGAATGGATCAAATGTGATAGGCTTTACTTTAGATACATCGACTCTTCCTGTTTCATCTAAGACACGTTCATCTACAGATACATTGACAATTTCACCTTTCATGATTTCTGTATCTAAATCATAGTCCTTGAGACGACATTCTAGACATATAGGTAATTCATTGATAATAGGTGCATGTACTTTACTAGATGGCGTATAAGTAAAACCTGCTTTTTCTAGTTTATTGGGTTCCTTATGCCCTGATACAACACCCACATAATCACACGCTACTACATGATCTTCATCTGCAATACTGACAGTAAAAGCCTGTGTTTTTAAGATATTCTGGACTGTTTTATGTCCACTAGAAAGACTCAATGAAATTTCCATTGTATCGCTAATGCCACCCCATGCTGCATTCATTAAATCAGGATGATCATTCTTATCAAAACTCCCAATCATATAGACAGGCTGTGGATAAGTAAGTGCACGTGCACCAAAATCTTTTCTCATTTCTTTTGTCTCCTTTTAAGTATTTTCATAGCAGTTTGATAAAGTGCATCATCAGAAAGATTATTGATTCTTTCCGCTTTTATATAAGTAGGATAATCATCAATATCAGGATCATCACCACATATATCAATACCAATTACTTCACAGTTTTTTAAGAAGTGCGCTAATACATCCTCTAACATCCCCAGTGACATATCTCCTTGATTCCAGTTTGTCATGGCATATCTTTCATCTAAGACATCCTTATCTATAGAAATATAAACAGGATATTTCGTTTCAAGAGGAATAGTAGCACCTTGTTCTAGTTCTTCTATGCTGAAACTTAATACTTTATTCCGTTCCACTGATTTTAAATCATGTTTACTTGGTCCTATTAAGTACAAGCGATGAAGAAAGGGGGTTTGTAAAGCTTTTTTAGCCCAGTTTCCACAGCTAAGCATATCTCCTACAATAGAAGATTGCATGTCTGTATGATGATCAATCAAAACAAGATCAAAAGGTTCATGAATAAAATCAGTCATCAATTTAGTGATGTAATGATAATCGCCTGAATCAATAAAATGAATACCAAAAATACCATTCTTACTTATCATCTCTTTTAATTGTTTTTCTGCATGTTGATCACAGAATAAGCGTGTTCCTTCAATGTCACTACAATCATAATAAGTTAACTGTGGATAATCCCCTTTATAGGAATGAGTAAAATCAAATACATAGTTACGCATCTTTATCACCTGTTGATAATTATAGTCTTTATTTAGCACTTGTCAAATCAGACTGCTAAAAAAGAGATAGCCGCAGCTATCTCTTGAGTATTATAATTCTTCACCGTTTGTTTCAATAACGTGTTTATACCAGTAAAATGATTTCTTCTTACTTCTAGAGAAGTCACCTTCATGGTTATTATTATAGTTAACATAGATGAAACCATAACGTTTATCATATTCACCAGTAGAAGCAGATACGATATCAAATGGAGACCACATAGTATAACCTAAAAGATCAACACCATCATAAGTGACTGCATCTCTCATCGCTTCAATGTGTGCCTTTAAGTAATCAATACGATACTGGTCATCTACAGTACCATCTGCTTCTTTCTTATCATAAGCACCAAAACCGTTTTCTACAATCATCATTGGAAGTTCATAACGATCATAGAACCAGTTTAAGCACCAGCGTAATCCTAATGGGTCAATCTGCCATCCCCAGTCAGAAGCCTTTAGATATTCATTTCTTACAAAGTCTTCATTAAAATAATCAAATGTCTTTTCATTACGTCCCTGATACTTAGTTGCGAATGACATGTAATAAGAGAATCCAATGTAATCTACTTTACCTTCACTTAAGATTTTCTTATCCTCTTCAGTAATGAAATCATATCCTTTTCTTTCAAACTTCTTTAAGATATAGTTTGGATAATGTCCTCTTGCATGTACATCAGTAAACCAATATTTCTGATGCATAGCACCTAAGGCATTCATCATATCTTCTGGTTTTGGAGAAGCTGGATAAACACCATTCATACCAATCATACAACCAACCTTTAAGTCAGGATTGATTTCATGAGCTGTCTTAACTGCAAGTGCTGAAGCGACTAATTCATGATGAGCTGATAAATACATTAAATATTCAGCATCATCGCCTTCTTTTAATAATACAGCACCTTCCTGGATTAAGTTATGCTGAGTCGGATCAGCCTGGTTATTGATTTCATTAAATGTCATCCAGTATTTTACTTTATGCTGATATCTTTCAAAACATACCTTTGCGAACTTCACAAACATATCAATGGCTTTACGATTTCTAAATCCTCCATATTCTTTTGCGAGTGCCCAAGGTAATTCAAAATGTGATAATGTGATGACTGGTTCAATACCATATTTTAATAATTCATCAAATACATCATCATAGAACTGTAAACCTTCTTCATCAGGCTGTTCTTCATCACCTAATGGGAAGATTCTTGTCCAGGCAATAGATGTTCTAAAGCATTTAAAGCCCATTTCTGCGAATAGCTTGATATCTTCTTTGTAATGATGATAGAAATCAATACCGATGTGGTTTGGATAATATAATCCTTCCTTTACTCCATCAGTAATCACACGTGGTGTTGATACGTTTCCGCCTGTCATTACATCAGCAACACTTAAACCTTTAGTAGTGTCTAATACACCGCCTTCAAACTGGTGAGCTGCTAAAGCACCACCCCATAGGAAATCCTTTGGTAAACTCATATATGTCCTCCTTTAATATACTCTAGTGCACATTTTTCTAATGCTCGATATTTCTTTAATATCTCTAGATCTTCTATTTTTATTTTATCAAAGCTTCTTTCAATATAGTGATTTTTTTCAATATATGATTTACTTTCATCAAAATAAAGATCAAATATAAAGGCAATATAAGAAATCCACATATCTAAATGTGTTTTTCGTGTAGGAGCATAAATAAGTTGATGTTTACAGAACTGTTGGTAGACTTCATCCGTTATAGATTCTTTTCCTGCTTCCTCATAAGTCACACCTAGTAAGACTATATCCTTTTCTACATCTTTAACACGAAAATGATCTAATTTATCTGCATCTCTAATCATATGTATGTAAAAGAGTTCTTCTTCACTAAAGCCTTCTTCTACTTTGTATTTATTATGCTGTTCTATAGCATTTTTAATAATTGTGTCATATGTATCTTCTTCTATGAACTCTCTAATCAGTCCCTCTTCAAATAATATATGAGAAGAATACATTGCATGATCTACTGTTTCTCTATCTAGAAAAGAATGATATAAGCGAAACTGTTCAAAACGACCTATATCATGTAATAGGCCGATCAATAGACATAAGTCTTTTTCTTCAGTTTTACCTTTCATATCACATAGTTCACCCATAACATCCATTACTTTATAAGAATGCACATATTTAAGATGTATATGTGGGATAGAGAGATCATAACGATTGACATAATTATCAAATGCCTTTTTCGCATGATCTAAATTAATCATGTAGAACCTCTAATACTTTCTTTAAATCATCAAGAGGAACCTGTCCTGGTGCACTCGCATCCTTAGCTGTCGCAAAGGTCATACATGAACCAAAGTATTCCCCCATCATACGTGACAAGCGTCCTAATTTACCCATGGACATAGTAATAATAGGTTTTCCTAAACGCTGACTTGAATAAAGAGTAGCTTCTAGAAGTGTTAATAAGTCTTCTTTACTTCCTGGCATAACAGCAAGTTTAGGTAAATCAGCCCCTAATATTTCCATCTTTTCTAGTGTTTCCTGCATATCTTCTCTTGATGGTGTTTCCTCAAAATGATGTTCACTCATAATAACATGAACACCTTTCTTATGAGCATACTGAACAAGTTCCATCACAGATTCATAGCCTTGCGATAATTCTATATCTACTAGATCTACATGTGCATCACAGATTTCTTTAATACAATGCATATACTCTAGAGAAGTCAGTTCTCCTCCTCCTCCTTCACTCGCAGTACGGATTGTACCTAATACAAGTTTATCTGTATGTTTTTTGATTTCTTCTAATACATTTGTCAAATGTCCTTCTTTTAATCCTTCATAGAAATCAAGTCTAATTTCTACTACATCATAATCTAAATCCTTATAAGAATCTAAAGTACCAATAATATCTTCTTTAGTTGTATCTACAATAGGAAGACAAATCTTAGGTGTTCCTTCCCCAAACACAACATTCTTTATATCTAATACATTATGCTTCGTGATGACAGGCATATAAAAACCCCCTTATTTCTCTTAATGTTTTATCATATTGATCACCTAATAAAAAATGTGGCGAACCTTTAATCACCTTATGTACACAATAAGGCAATGATGACTGAATAAATGTGAAATCAGAATCCTTGATGACATCGTGTTCACCAGATAGTAATAAAGCTGGAATCTTGAGTTCTGATAAGTAATCTGCAGTAAAATGTGGCTCTTTTGTCATAAATGAAATGAGTTTAAAACGTGTTCTTGATCTCTTATCATATATACAGAATATTGGCAATAAGAGTAATGTCATATACATATGGAGTCGATAATACCATTTAATACCTTGAGGAGTGGCATTAGGTGAAAGAAGTGCCATATGTTTTAAACGGTCATCTTTTCCTGCAAGTGTAAGTGCGATATTCGCACCATCACTAAAGCCAATGACATCATATGCTACTAAATCTAATTCATTTGCGACATCCATCACATCCTGAGCCATACGGTCTAGTGTTAAAGGACCACTCTTAATAGATTTACCATGATAACGTGAATCCATTGCGATTAATTGATAATCATTTTCTAAATCCTTGATTAATTGATCATATATTTTTCTATTTTCCTGATTACCATGTAATAAGATAATCGGATAACCATTTCCATGTACTTCATAATATATCTTCATAGCATTACCTCGCTTTGACCACATTATAACACATATTAAATAACTATGAAAAAAGTGACTTGTTAATGTGTTTAACAGTCACTCTCATCACAAATCAAAATAACATTGATATATACAATGTTTTTCTAATATCATACAGTGCAGAAAATGTAGTAATATATTATTTCTTCACTATCCATTTACCACTTCTATTAGAGCCTTCTCTTTCTACTAACCCATTTAAACGCAAATATTGAATGATGTTTTGAATCTGTTTTCTAGATAGATTAAACTCTTCCATTAGCTTAACCTGTGTTACAAAAGGATTTTCTCTCATTCTATTAAGTATCTCCAACCTTCTTTCAGTTCCTTTTTTGGCACCTTTTGCATCAACTTTGACTCCTTTTTCCTCAATTTCGGCTCCTTTTGGCTCAACTTTAGCTCCTTTTGCCTTAACTTCGGCTCCTTTTAGCCCAACTTCGGCTCCTTTTGGCTCAACTTCGGCTCCTTTTTGCCCAACTTTGGCTCCTTTTGCATCAACTTTGGCTCCTTTTTCCTCAATTTCGGCTCCTTTCGGCTCAACTTTGGCTCCTTTTGGCTCAGCTTTGGCTCCTTTTGCATCAACTTCGGCTCCTTTTAGCCCAATTTTGGCTCCTTTTGACTCCTGTTTCATAAATGCTTCATGTATAAATAACCTTGTTATAAAATAATTATGTCCTTCATCTGTCTCAAATTCAGGTTTTGGAGACCCATTTTCTTCAAGTGCACTTAAAATTTTTCCAAAACCTGTATTTCTCCCTTCAGTTAAATGCAGTTCTTTAAGAATATCTCCAATACGACGATTTCTATATCTACGATTAGAAACCTTATATCGTTTCAATCCTTCTTGTGTCACCGAACGGTCTGGTCCAGGAAAGCTTACTATTTCAATCATATTTTTTTCAACTCTTACCTCAATAGGTTCCCTAATATCATACGCACGGTGTTATGAGAAGAAAAATATTATGAGAAGTAGGACTAGAAAGTTCTTTTTTTTTGCACTTTCTTGTCCAATAATCTTCTCATAATTTTTATTTAAGATTCTTCAAATATTCAAGTAAATCGGCTTTCTTATTTTCACTATATCTTTCTTTTACCTGTAAATTCTTACTATGTTCTTTAATTTGTTTTTCTTTAATGATTGCGTTTGTTTTCGCATATATTTCAGTTGTTATGACTGATGTATGACCTAAAATATCTCTAATATAGATTAAATTAATGCCACTTTCTAATAAATGCATGGCTCTAGAATGTCGCATAGAATGATTACTGTAATGATTCTTAAATTGATTTGGATATATCGCTTTACACTTTTTTATATATTTATGCAGAATATATTCGATACCTTTTGTCGTTAATTTTTTGTTTTGTCTATTTTTAAATATAACTTCATCTTTTGTTATATGAAAATTGTTAATGTATTTATCGAGAATTTGAGAAAGTTCATTGGTTATGGGAATTCTACGACTCTTATTCCCTTTTCCAGTTAAAATAACGCTTGAGTTCTCATCTAAAATTAATTGATTTACTTTTAAATCAGCGACTTCTTGTGCTCTTGCTGCTGTTTCATACATAAATAGTAATAAAGTGTAATCTCTAAATCCATCTTTTGTTTTAGTATCAGGCATATTGATCAACTTTGTTATTTCATTCACTGAAAAATATGATATTGTTTTAGTAGGAGTTTTCTTGTTTGGAATGGACAGTATGCGGGAACATAGGTCGTAACAGGATAACTCTCTTTTTTGTAAATATCGATAAAATGAATGAAGCGCAGCTAACCTTTGGTTCCTTGTAGAAATACTATTTTTTCTGTTATTTTCTAAATATTCTAAAAACTCTTCAATCGTGATTTCATCAATGTCATGCATAGAAAGTTTATTTATATTTAGTCTGTATACTTCGTGGATATAATCCAAAAAAATAACGAATGTGTCTCTATAGGATTGAATTGTTTTTTTTGAGACGCCTTTGACCGACGGAAGATATTCAGAAAAATATTTTGTTATATAATAACTAAACTGATTATTCTTCATAATATTCTTCCTTCTGTTTATAAAGTCTTTGTAAGTATTCACTTGTTTTTTAGTTATTGTAGCTTCTTCATTTTTTATTAATCTTAAATAGTATTCTGTTTCAGTAATATGCTTATGTCCTAAATAAACGGAAAGTATCGGAAGAGAGGTATATAAATCAAAACCTCTATCTTCCATTTGCTTCAAACTTTTTATTGCGAAAAGATGTCTAAGATCGTGTATTCTTTGCCTTTTCCCATCATATCTTGTTGGAATATGTGCATCTTTTAATAATTGATGATACATATCGTATAGTATTCTATCTTTAAAATGTTCTCCGTTGGCATCGATAAAAATATAGGATTCTTTATCTTCATATTTATTCATTGAAATATAGTGGCTCAGTTGCTTGAAATTTGATTCTGACAATGGAATTATTCGACTGATTTTATTTTTTCCATCTAGTATTGTTATTGATTTCTCACCATATGATATATCTTTTATTTTTAAGTTTAAGGCCTCGCTTTTCCTTAGGCCACAACCATAGTATAGACAAAATAGAGAATAAAATGTTTTCATATTCCCATCATTATTTTCTCTAACTTTGTTTATGAGAGTAGTGAACATTTGTTGAAGTTCTTCATCAGAAAAAATATATGGAATATAATCCTGACATACAAAGGATTTCGGAATATCTGGCTGAATGATATTTTCATGTCCTGTCATTCGTAAATATTCACAAAACGTAATAATGACTCCGCTATATTTAGCTTTGGTTGATTCTTTCGCTGATTTACATTGTGTCATCCATAAATCATACACCTCTTGATCAATATATGGTTCGCTTTGATTTAATGACAAGAAAAATGTATCTAGTTCTTTTAATCGGTAACAGATTGGGTCTCTATATGCGTAACCATTACTTCTTTTGAATTTTATAAAGTCTTCCAGTTCCTTTTTGAACGGACTTTTAAATTCAGGAATCCAATCTTTAGAATGCATAAGGCACCTCCAAAGATAACTCTCTTAGATGAGTTGTATCTTTTGTGATATAAATCTCTGTGGTTCTACTACTTGAATGTCCCAAAACTTGAGAAATAGCACTTATAGGTACATTGTTATTTATCATATTGGTAGCTAAACTATGACGAAGGGCATGTGCTCCATGATGTTTTCCTTCGTAATTTACACCTGCTAAATCCATTGCACGTGATAAAGCACGATGTACTGTACTGTTACTTTTAATTCTTGTGTATGGTGCATAAAGTGTAGTTAATATATAGTCTTTATCGATACTTGGGTGTCTTCCGTTTTTTAAATAGTCAAGTAATGGAAATTTAACCTCATCAATAAGTGGTAAAGTAAGGTACTGATTCGTTTTTTGTTGCACAATATTGATTTGATTATTTTCCCAATCTATATTATCAAACTTAAGATTGATAACATCTCCAACTCTTAATCCTAGAAAGGCAATTAGAGAAATAATACAATACATCTCTTTTCCGTTAGCTGAACTTGAATCTATGACATTTAATATTTTAACTATTTCTTCTGGCGTATACGTTGTTAGTAATTTTCTACGATTATCTTTCTTGATAAGTGGGAATGCTGTTCTTCCACTAAAAGTAATATAATTTTTATTATACAGATAATCTAAGGTTTCTCGTAAAACAGTTTTTTGAATTCGTAAAGACTCTGATGCGTATTGATCTGATATCTTGTTAATGTAATTTGATACATGAGAAATTTCTAAATTTGTTATAGAAGGAATATCACAGGTAGATAAATAATTTAAGAATTTAGCGATTACCCATAATTTTCTTTCTTTTGATTTGAAAACAATATCTTGAGTGTTAATAAAATCTATTTGAATCTCTAAGAAAAGATCAAAAAATTTTTCATCAACTTCTGTTTTGACTGACTTTTGATGAGTTTTATAATAACTACCTGTTTCAAAATACTCTATAAAAATAAGTAAAGGTCTTCTTAATACAGTTTGCATAGAACACTTAAAATTATAAATGTCTATATCATATTGTTTAGAATAAAACTCCTTGATAATTTCCATGTTAATTTCTTGGATATTGTTTTGCAAACAGTACTTTTTAAAATGATTGATAACCCATTTATTTGTATCAATCACAGATTGACTCATATGATCTTCTTTTAATTTTTCGCTCTTTTTAAGTAAATTGTTGCTTTGAGTAATCTTATTCAGCGAATAT
>ERZ779922.2684-NODE-2684-length-10063-cov-2.847722_pt1 | contig 10063 bp, 8 predicted proteins | sample MGYA00511544_ERZ779922 | MGnify/ENA primary metagenome ERZ779922 (study PRJEB29588, sample SAMEA2154516) | human gut metagenome | biome: human gut; feature: human-associated habitat; material: faeces | place: Denmark | collected 2008/2010 ... | reverse complement strand
GGGAGCCGCTGGGCGTGGAGAATGTGGAAGCACTCAGAAAGAACTTAAACTGGCCGAGCGAAGAGCCGTTCTTTGTACCGGAAGAGGTATACAAAAACTACTCCGAGATCGCAGAGCAGAAGGCAGAGGTAGAAGCTGCATGGAACGTGATGTTTGCCGCTTACTGCGAGGAATATCCGGAGATGGAAGCGCTCTGGAACCAGTATCACAATGCAAAGGCGGGCGAGGCGCTGAAAGATGACGCCGGATTCTGGGCAAAACAGGAGAAACCGGAAGCAAGCCGTGCGATCTCCGGACGCCTGATCAACTACATCAAGGATGTTCTGCCGAACCTGTTTGGCGGTTCTGCTGACCTGGCACCGTCCAACAAGACCAACATGAAGGATGCGGGCGACTTCTCCAAAGAGGACAGAGCTGGACGTAACCTGCACTTTGGTGTCCGCGAACTTGCGATGGCAGCGATCGGAAATGGCATCATGCTGCACGGCGGTCTGCGTGCGTATGTATCGACCTTCTTTGTATTCAGTGATTACTGCAAACCGATGGCAAGACTGTCTGCACTGATGGGCGTGCCGCTGACCTATGTATTTACGCATGACAGCATCGGCGTTGGCGAGGATGGACCGACCCATGAGCCGATCGAGCAGATGGCAGCGTTGCGTGCGATGCCGAACTTCCATGTATTCCGCCCGTGCGATGCGACCGAGACAGAGGCAGCTTGGTACAGTGCTGTTACTTCCGAGCACACACCGACCGCACTGGTGCTGACCAGACAGAATCTGGAGCCGATGGCAGGCAGCAGCCGAGAGGCATTAAAGGGCGGCTACATCATCGACGACTGCGAGGGCACACCGGAGTTAATTCTGATTGCCAGCGGTTCCGAGGTAGCTCTGGCGGTTCATGCAAAAGAGACTCTGGCAGCAGAAGGTCAGAAAGTCCGCGTTGTCTCCATGCCGTGTATGGATCTGTTCGAGGAGCAGAGCGAGGAGTACAAGGAGTCCGTACTTCCGAGAGAAGTACGCCGCCGTGTAGCAGTAGAGGCGCTTGGAAGCTTCGGCTGGGACAAGTACACCGGCTTAGACGGCAAGATCATCGCGATGGAAAGTTTCGGCGCCAGCGCACCGGCAGGGCTTCTGTTCAAGAAGTTCGGCTTTACCGTTGAGCATGTGGTAGAGGTGGCTAAGAGCCTGAAATAATGCTGATTTTGGTAAAAAAATAAGATAAAAGACAGGCACCTGTCTGTCGGCAGAAAAGAATGCGGTATCGCTTAAGCAGAAATGCGCCTTTCTCCGGCAGGCAGGTGTATTTTGCTTTCCAAACCTTGCAAAACGGGGATGCATTGCGTATAATAAGAGCCAGCGCAGAAAAAAGATGAGGGCATAGAAGAAAGGCTGCCAGTGCAGCCGTAAGGGAAGGGATCCAGACATGGAAAAAAAATGTATTGGGATAGACGTCGGCGGAACGACGGTTAAGATTGGTCTTTTTGAGACGGACGGAACGCTTGTTTATAAGTGGGAGGTTCCGAGCCGCAAGGAAGAGAATGGGGCGTACATTCTTCCGGATGTAGCCGCTTCGATCAGGAAGAAATTGAACGAGCGGGGAATTCCGATGGATGCCGTGATCGGCGCAGGCATGGGATTTCCGGGGCCGGTGCAGCCGGACGGCTATGTGGAGGTCTGCGTCAACTTAGGATGGCGCGATCTGAACCCGCAGAAGATTTTGAGTGAGTTATTAGATGGAATGCCGGTCCGCTCCGGTAATGATGCTAATGTGGCGGCGCTCGGCGAGATGTGGCAGGGCGGCGGCAAGGGCTGCCATGATATCGTGATGGTGACGCTGGGAACCGGTGTCGGCGGCGGCGTGGTACACGATCAGAAGATCGTTGCAGGACGCCACGGACTGGGCGGCGAGATCGGTCATATCCATATCCGCGAGGGCGAGAAAGAAACCTGCAACTGCGGCGGACACGGCTGTCTGGAACAGGTAGCGTCCGCGACCGGTATTGCCAGGGAGGCGAGACGGAAGATGGCGGCAAAGCCGGATGCATCGGTGATGCGTGCCTACGGTGATGCGATCACCGCAAAAAATGTGCTGGATGCGGCAAAAGCCGGGGATGCACTGGCGCTGGAGGTTATGGACACCGTGTGCTATTATCTCGGATGGGCGCTGGCGACCATTTCGATGACCGTGGATCCGGAGATTTTCGTCATCGGAGGAGGCGTATCCAAGGCGGGGACTTTTTTAACGGATTGGATTGACCGCTATTACCGCGAATTGACCCCGATCTCTGAGAATAAGGGCGAGGTTCGCTTGGCAACATTGGGAAATGATGCAGGTATCTATGGGGCGGCAAGACTGATCTTAGATTAGGCGCCTTGTTTTGAGTGACAGAGTGCAGGGTAAATGGTCTGGACGTTTGAAGGAAATAGGGATAGAAAAACGTTCAGATATGCCGAAAAATGCTGTAGACAAGAGGAGACCCCGGAGCGGTCAAGCATCCGGGGCAATTATGAAAAATCTATGTGCAAAATCACTATAAAACAAATTTGAAAAGTGAAATCTTTTATGCTTTTAGTATAAAAATAAGATATGAATAAAATATGAACACCGTGTAAACAGATTATGAAAATTGGCGATTTTGTACAAAAAAGTTTCATGAATCAGAGGTTTCTCTATCAAAACAGAGGATAGAAAGAAAAATGGCAGAATTTGCAGCGCACGGTGCGAATCAGGAGGAAAAAATGGCAGCAGAAAAAGCAAAGAAAACGATTGTAATTGGACATAAAAACCCGGATACGGATTCGATTTGTTCTGCAATCGGCTATGCGAATTTCAAAACACTTCAGACGGGCGGCGAATATGTACCGTGCCGTGCCGGAGAACTGAACCCGGAGACAACTTTCGTACTGGATTACTTTAAGGTAGATGTGCCGAAACTGATTAAATCCGTCAAAACGCAGGTCAAGGATATTGAGATCCGCGAGACGCCAGGTGTTTCCAAGAATATTTCCCTGAGAAAAGCATGGAACCTGATGCAGGAGGACGGTCTGGTAACACTTCCGGCTGTTACCGATAAGAATATACTGGAAGGTCTGATCACAGTCGGCGATATCACCCGTTCTTATATGAATGTATACGACAGCAGCATTCTTTCCAAGGCATGCACCCAGTATGCAAATATCATCGAGACCCTGGAGGGCGCGATTTTTGTTGGCGATGAGAAAGAGTACTTTGATAAAGGAAAAGTCCTGATTGCGGCAGCTAATCCGGATATGATGGAATATTATATTGAAGAGAACGACCTGGTTATCCTCGGCAACCGCTATGAGTCGCAGCTGTGCGCGATCGAGATGGGTGCAAGCTGTATCATCGTGTGTGAGGGCGCTGGCGTTTCCATGACGATCAAAAAACTGGCACAGGAGCGCGGCTGTACCGTCATCACAACTCCGTATGATACCTACACGGCAGCCCGTCTCATTAACCAGAGTATGCCGATCAGCTATTTCATGAAGACTGAGAAGCTGATCACCTTCGATACAGATGATTTCATCGATGATATTAAGGATGTGATGGCAAGCAAGCGTTTCCGTCATTTCCCGGTACTCGATAAAGAAGGCAAATACAAAGGCTTGATTTCCCGCCGTAACTTACTGGGTGCGCGCGGCAAGAACGTGATTCTGGTCGATCACAATGAGCGCGGCCAGGCGGTAGACGGCATCGAGAATGCCAATATCCTGGAGCTGATTGACCACCATCGTCTGGGTACTGTGGAGACAGTCGGACCGGTATTCTTCCGTAACCAGCCGCTCGGCTGTACGGCAACGATCATCTTCCAGATGTACCGCGAACAGGGGCTGGAGATCGACAAGACCATCGCAGGTCTGCTCTGCAGTGCGATCATCTCCGATACGCTTCTGTTCCGTTCTCCGACCTGCACACCGATGGATCGGGCGGCAGCGGTTTCTCTGGCTGAGATGGCAGGCATCAAGCTGGATGTGTTCGCAAACCAGATGTTTGAGGCAGGCAGCGAGTTAAAGGGCAAGAGCGATGCAGAGATTCTGTATCTGGATTTCAAGAAATTCTCAGCTGGAAAGACAAACTTCGGCGTCGGTCAGATCAACTCCCTGAATGCAGAGGAACTTGGAAAGCTGAAGAATCGTATGCTGCCGTTTATGGAGAAGGCGCGTGAGGACGAAGGTCTGGATATGATCTTCTTTATGCTGACGAATATCCTGACGGAGACGACCGAACTTCTCTGTGTTGGACAGGGGGCGGCACAGGTTGTGGCAGATGCGTTCCACGTAGGTGATGCAAATGAAGAACTGAAGCAGACGGCAACACTGCCGGGCGTTGTTTCCAGAAAGAAACAGCTGATTCCGGCACTGACAGTGACACTGGAGCAGTAAATCAGGTGACAGTGCGCGGACGGGATTGTTTCATACGGAAAATCCAGTGATAGTTCGTGCAGGGCAGGAAGGTCGGACGGAAAGGAAGGATACCATGACATTTATATATCCGGCGGTTTTTACGCCTAAGAAAGATGGAAAAGGGTATGATGCATATTTTCCGGATTTGGAGTGCTGCGAGGCGGAAGGTCCGGATCTGGAGGATGCGGTGGAAAATGCGCGGGAGGCAGCGTACAACTGGATCAGCCTGGAGCTGGAGGAAGAGGGCGATCTGCCGGCACAGACGCATATCGATGATATGAGCCTGCCGGAAGGAAGCATGGTGAAACAGATCATGGTCCGGATCAAACTTCTCCCGGACAACGATTAAGAGGATGATATAGGGATGGCACAGAAGAGAGCGGCTGGAAAGCCAGAAGAGCGTCGCCGGGGAGGAGCAAGGCAGAACCCGGAAGGACAGTTGAAAAAACGGGTGGAGACCCGGAACACTCCGGGACCGCGCGCCCAGTGGAAGCCGGGCAATATGATTTATCCGGTTCCGGCGGTGCTGGTCACAGTGGCGGACTGCGAAGGAAACAGCAACATCATCACGATTGCCTGGACGGGCACGATCTGTACGAACCCGCCGATGGCGTACATTTCGGTGCGCCCGGAGCGCTATTCTTACCATATGCTGCGGGAGAGCGGTGAGTTTGTCATCAACCTGGCGACGGAGTCGATGGCGTATGCGACCGATTACTGCGGCGTCCGCTCCGGCAGGAATGTGGATAAATGGAAGGAGACAGGGCTCACACCGGTTCCGGCGCAGACGGTGAAAGCGCCGGTGATCGCCGAAAGCCCGGTCGCGATCGAGTGCCGGGTGACCGAAGTCAAGGAACTGGGGTCACATCATATGTTTCTGGCAGAGGTAACGGGTGTCAGCGTGGACGAGCAGTGGCTCAACGAGCGCGGCAGCCTGGAGCTTGCAAAGGCGGAACCGATTGTGTATTCGCATGGCGGCTATTATGGGCTTTCAGAGCTTCTTGGAACATTTGGATGGAGTGTAAAGAAAAAGAAGAGGTGCCAAAGATGAAAAATAATGTAACCCTGATTGGTATGCCGTCCGCAGGAAAGAGCACGGTCGGAGTGCTTTTAGCAAAGAGACTGGGCTATTCCTTTATAGATGTGGATTTGCTGATTCAGGAACAGGAAGGTAAGCGTCTGCGCGAGATCATCGAAGAACAGGGACTGGACGGATTTCTCGATGTGGAGAATCGCGTCAACGCGGGGGTGGAAGCCGAGCAGGCGGTCATCGCACCGGGTGGCAGCGTGATCTACGGAAAGGAAGCGATGGAACATTTAAAATCCATCGGACTGGTTGTCTATCTGAAAATCACCTATGACGAGCTGGTAAAACGCGTCGGCGATGTCAAGGACCGCGGCGTGGCGCTGAAAGACGGCATGACACTTCTGGATCTCTACCATGAGAGGATCTCGTATTTTGAGAAATACGCGGATATCACGATCGACGAGGAAGGTAAAGAGCTGGGGGCGGTGGTTGATGAGCTGCGCGAAATATTGGAAGAGCGCGGTTATGTGCTGGGAAGTGCGCCGGAGGAAGAGTAACAATTTCACATGAGAATGGGGGCAGCCGGTTCTGCCGGACGGATTTCATAACGGGTTACAGTGAGAAAAAATCAGTTGCAAAACAGTTGAAAATCCAATACAATAGAATAGTAACCATTTTTATAGAATGTTAACAGTCGGGGGTGCAAAGATGCGGAATCTTTTTTGCATCCCTTTTTTGAAAGGTGTGCGTATATGACTACAGTGAAATCTCTGTCCAGAGAGATGAAATTCTTTCTTCTGGCACTGATTCCGATCTATTTCATTTCAGTGGGGCTGATTATACAGCCGTTTGATTCCATTGTGACTGGTATCTATGAAATCATATGGGAGCCGGATTTCCTGATCACCGATTATATTGCGGTCGGCGGCATGGGAGCCGCGTTTGTCAATGCCGGGATGATGGCGCTTATCAGCATCTACTTTGTCTATAGTCTTGGGATGGAGATGGACGGGCATACGATCACGTCCTGCTGTCTGATGTTTGGATTCTCTTTGTTCGGAAAAAATCTGATGAATATCTGGGCGATTTTTCTGGGTGTATTTCTCTATGCAAAATATCATAAAATGCACTTATCCAACTATATTTATGTCGGCATCTACGGAACGAGCCTGTCTCCGATCATCACACAGCTGATGCACGTGGTGGAGCTGCCGATCTGGCAGCGCTTCTGTGTGACGATTCTGGTGGGAATCTGTATCGGATTCGTGCTTCCACCGCTCGCGACGCATTCCCACTATGCCCATAAGGGATATTCCCTTTATAATGTGGGATTTGCCTCTGGCATCATTGCGACGGTCCTGGTCTCCACGTTTAAGTCCTTTGGAATTGAGACGGAGGCGCGTCTTATCTGGTCCTCCGGCAATGATGCGATGCTTTTAGGGCTGCTATTTGTCCTGTTTGCAGGCATGTCGGTGGTGGCAGTGCTGTGGCGCGGAAAAGATACACTTTTAGGGTATGAAAAACTCCTTGGGACAACGGGAATCGGCGGTACCGATTACCTGCTGGAATTGGGCGGTGCGGTGACGCTTCTCAACATGGGACTCAATGGTCTGTTTGCGACCTTCTTTGTGCTGGCAGTCGGCGGAAACCTAAATGGACCGACGATCGGCGGAATCTTTACCATCGTTGGATTCAGTGCGACTGGAAAACATTTGCGGAATATTTTCCCGATCATGGCGGGCGTCTGCATTGCGAGTACCGTCCGGGCGTGGGATATCACGAATCCGTCGGCACTTCTGGCGCTGCTCTTTTCCACGACGCTGGCGCCGATCGCCGGAGAGTTTGGAATTTTATGCGGCGTGTTAGCCGGTTTTCTGCACGCGTCGGTGGCGCTCAATGTCGGGATCGTGTATGGGGGCATGAACCTCTATAACAATGGATTTGCGGGCGGTATCGTCGCAATGTTCCTGGTGCCGGTGATCCAGTCGATCCGCGATCGGAGGGCGCGGGCGAAGGGAGATCTGTCGCTGTAAGATTTCCTCTTTTTAATGGAATCTTAACACGAAAGAGGCATAGAGATATTGTATCATTATAAAAACACCACATTTATGATACCTACTAAACATAGAAAGGAATGATACATATTTCAACTTCATTTGCGCTTCTGGTCGTAGCGATTATTATCCTTGTCTGCATCGCGGGAAGCCGTCTTTCGGGGCGGCTGGGGGGGCCGACGTTGTTTATTTTTATTATGCTGGGAATGCTGTTTGGATCGGACGGTATTTTTAAGATTCCATTCGGCAATTTTGCACTGGCGGAACAGGTCTGCTCGGTGGCACTGATTTTTATCATGTTTTACGGCGGGTTCGGCACGCGCTGGAGTGAGGCGAAGCCGGTCGCGGGGCGGTCGATTTTGTTATCCTCGGTGGGTGTAGTGCTGACGGCGCTTTTGACCGGGCTGTTCTGTCATCTGGTGCTTAAGATGGCACTGATGGAAGGAATGCTTCTCGGCGCAGTTCTTGGATCGACCGATGCGGCATCCGTGTTCTCGATCCTGCGTTCGCGCAAGCTGAACCTCAAATACGGCACGGCATCCATGCTGGAGTTAGAGAGCGGAAGCAACGACCCGTTTGCGTACATGATGACGGTGATTCTGCTGTCTGCGATGACGGGGAGTGTGAGCGGCGGTTCGGCGGTTCTGCTTTTGATCCGCCAGCTCGCATTTGGGCTTTTGACCGGCGCGACGGTCGCGTGGTTGGTGACATGGCTTTTAAAGCGGTATGCCTTTTATGGCGAGGGATTTGACACGATCTTTGTCTTTGCGGCGGCAATCATTTCTTACGCGCTTGCATCCCAGATTGGTGGAAATGGCTACTTAAGCGTGTATTTGACCGGTATTATCCTCGGAAATCAGGAGCTGAAGAACCAGAAAGCGCTGGTTGGCTTCTTTGATGCATTTACCGGCATGATGCAGATGCTTCTGTTTTTCCTACTGGGACTTCTGGCATTTCCCTCGCAGATGCCGTCGATCGTGCTTCCGGCGATCGCAATCGCATTGTTTTTAACATTTGTGGCTCGTCCGGCGGCGGTTGGCTTGCTGCTCGCGCCGTCGAAACCGCCGATCGGGCAGTATCTGGTTATTTCCTGGGCGGGTCTGCGCGGTGCGGCGTCAATCGTATTTGCGATCATGGCGACGCTTAGTGAGGGATATATGAAATATGATATATTCCACATTGTGTTCTGCGTTGTTTTATTTTCCATCATTTTTCAGGGTTCGCTGCTTCCGAAGGTGGCAGAAAAATGTGACATGATCGACAACTCGACCGATGTCATGCGGACGTTCTCGGACTATACGGGCGATATGCAGATTCAGTTCGTGCAGCTTCCGATCGGGGACAATCATCCGTGGAAAAACCGTAAAATCTGTGAGATCGAGATGCTTCCGGGTATGTTAATCACAGTGATCCGGCGCGGCGCGCAGACGATTGTGCCCAAAGGGCAGACTGTCATTCAGGAAGGGGATACCGTCGTCTTGGGTGCAGAGGGCTTTACGGACAGCCAGGGAATCCTTTTAAAAGAGATTCTGATGACACCAGATCACCGCTGGTGTGGTAAGAAGATCGCGGAGGCGCGCTTCTATAAGAATACGATCATTGTGATGATAAAGCGGGGCAGCCAGATCATCATTCCAGACGGCGGTACGCAGATACTGGAAGGCGACCGGGTGGTTGTATACTCGCAGAAACTGCCGCAGGTGGAAGGGCGTGTGAAACACGAAAGCGGACCGGCCGTATCGGCTGCTGTTCACAAGTAAGCATGTTTTCTTACGGCACTTTCGGTTCCAAAAGTGCCTATCCGTGAACCGTAACGCGGATTCATTGCAGGAACATGGAAATTTTAGGCAATACTTGCAGTTTGTTGAATTTTAAACTATACTAAAACAACAACGGTTTGCCGGAGGAAAAGAGTATGCAGCAGGGAAATACGAAGGAACGGATTGTAGAGGCTTATATCGAGCTGGAGTCGGAGAGACCGCTCGAGAAGATCACGGTCACGGCGCTGGTTGAGCGGAGCCGGATCACAAGAAAAACGTTTTATTATTACTTTAAAGATATATATGATTTGATGGAATACCGGATGGAACGCGAGATGAAGCGCGTCATGGAAGAGACGATGAGCCAGCCGGATCCGGAGAAGGCGCTGGCACAGCTTTATATGTATATCATGGAAAATCAGAAGCATATCCGGGCATTGTCTGAGTCAGCACAGTTCATGGCGCTGCGCCGTCAGATGGGAGAAAAGGTGTACCAGTATTTTTATAACCATCTGGAGCGGATTGGTATGTTCAAGAAGCTGACGATGCCGGAGGCGGCGATGGCGGTGCAGATCATCATTTTCTCAGTCATGGGAGTTGCGTTTGACGCGCCGTTTAAGGATGAGGCGGATGTGAAGGAGCGTGTCGCCACGTTCATGAGCGTGATCCGCAAATGCATCGGGTGCGACCCTATGCAGGTCCGTTAGGAAAGCAGGTTTCCGGCAGTTTTGAGAATTATTGTAACTGTTCAGTAGGTCTGCGCATTTACTGCGCTGACCGTACGAAAACATGGGC
>ERZ779922.2667-NODE-2667-length-10111-cov-5.209029_pt1 | contig 10111 bp, 5 predicted proteins | sample MGYA00511544_ERZ779922 | MGnify/ENA primary metagenome ERZ779922 (study PRJEB29588, sample SAMEA2154516) | human gut metagenome | biome: human gut; feature: human-associated habitat; material: faeces | place: Denmark | collected 2008/2010 ... | reverse complement strand
TTATGGTCATCTGATACCGGGCCATGGTGGTATTCTGGACCGCTTTGATAGTATGATATTTACTGCTCCGGCAATTTATTTTGCAGTTACTTTTTTAAAGTAAGCGTTTTAAATAAGCATTTCCTTTATAGAAGGAGAATAATTATGGTAAAGAACATATCTGTTCTGGGTTCTACCGGTTCCATTGGTACCCAGACATTAGAGATAGTCAGGTATAATAAAGACATTAAGGTGACAGCCCTGGCAGCCGGTTCTAATGTAGATCTGATGGAAAAACAGATCCGTGAATTTAAGCCGGAGATTGCCTGCCTATGGAGTGAGGAAAAGGCGAAAGAGCTAAAAGAACGGGTAAAAGATCTGGATGTAAAAGTCTTTTCCGGAATGGATGGTCTGATCGCAGCAGCTACAGAGCCAAAGGCACAGATCGTAGTGACAGCAGTAGTGGGCATGATCGGTATCCGTCCTACTATTGCTGCCATGGAAGCTGGAAAAGATATTGCCCTGGCGAATAAGGAAACGCTGGTTACAGCCGGTCATATTATCATGCCTCTGGCAAAAAAAATCGGAGTAAAGATCCTTCCGGTAGATTCTGAACATTCTGCTATCTTCCAGTGCCTTCAGGGAGCAGCCGGAAATAAGATCCATAAGATCCTTCTGACTGCTTCCGGAGGTCCTTTCAGAGGATGGAAAAGAGAACAGCTGGAAAAAGTCCAGGTGGAAGATGCCTTAAAGCATCCAAACTGGTCTATGGGCCACAAGATCACCATCGACTCCTCTACTATGGTCAATAAGGGACTGGAAGTAATGGAAGCCGGCTGGCTGTTTGATGTATCCTTAGATCAGATCCAGGTAGTGATCCAGCCTGCAAGTATTATCCATTCCATGATCGAGTATGAAGATGGAGCAGTGATCGCCCAGCTAGGTACACCGGATATGAAACTGCCGATCCAGTATGCATTATACTATCCGGAAAGACGTTTTCTTCCAGGAGACAGACTGGACTTTACAAAGCTTCGTGAGATCACCTTTGATGTACCGGATCCGGAAACATTTAAGGGATTAAAACTGGCATACCAGGCAGGAAAGACAGGCGGAAGTATGCCAACTGTATTTAATGCAGCCAATGAGATGGCAGTAAGTCTGTTTTTAAAGAAAAAGATCCCGTATCTGACCATTCCGGACATGATCCAGGCATCCATGGAGCATCATAAGAAGGTTGATGCACCAGATGTAGATCAGATCCTGGCAGCGGAAGCAGAAACTTATGACTTTATCCATTCAAAGTGGAATATTTAAGTTAAACGGATATGTCACCTGGCGGTGATATTACCATAAATGAAAACAGGAAAGGATGAATGAAATCCTATGAATATTGTACTGGCAGTGCTGATCCTTGGGGGAATCATCCTGTTCCATGAACTTGGACATTTTATATTCGCAAAATTAAGCGGGATTGAAGTGACGGAATTTTCCTTAGGGATGGGACCGAGGCTTTTAAGTTTTGTAAAAGGCGAAACGAGATATTCTTTAAAACTTCTGCCTTTTGGCGGTTCCTGCGCCATGTTAGGAGAAGATGAGGATGCAGAAGGGGACAGGGCTTTTAATAACAAACCTGTATTTAACCGTATTGCCGTGGTTTTTGGAGGCCCTTTATTTAATTTCATTCTGGCTTTCCTGTTATCCCTTGTTATCGTAGGCTGTGCCGGTGGCTTTTATGAGCCGGTGGTCATGGGTGTAGAAGAAGGGTACCCGGCTGAGCAGGCGGGGATCCTTACAGGAGATGTGATCATAAAAGTAGACCACAGAGCGGTCCATTCTTACCGGGATCTTTCACCTTATCTTACAGCCCATCCTCATCAGGATGTGACCATTACCTGGAAACATACAGATGAAAATGGGAAAACAGAGAAGAGATCGGCAAAGATCACTCCGGTTTATAACGATAAGACAGGGCAGTCCATGATCGGTGTGCGGTTTGAGGCAAAACTTCAGAAGATCACAAATCCGGTGCAGCTGCTGGTGCAGTCGGTTTATGAGGTGGAACACTGGATCTACTATGTATTTGACAGTTTTCATATGATATTTGCCGGCAGAGTAAGCGCAGATGATATCAGTGGCCCTGTAGGGATCGTTACTACCATTGACCAGACGGTGGAGCAGGCAGCACCTGCAGGAAATACAGTGGTTGCCATGGTACTTGTGAATTTTGCCATTCTTTTAAGCGCAAACCTGGGTGTGATGAACCTGCTTCCACTTCCTGCACTGGATGGCGGACGTCTGGTATTTCTGATCATCGAGGCTATACGCAGAAAGCCTATTGACCGTGAAAAAGAGGGAATGGTCCATGCTGCCGGTATGTTTTTACTGCTGGCACTTATGGTATTTATCATGTTTAATGATGTAAGAAAATTATTATAAAAGTGCTGCCTCCAGGCGGCATGCAATCGGAGATTAAGAATAAAGAGGAAAGAAACATGAGCAGAAAGGATACAAAAGTTGTTCATATTGGTGACCGGGTGATCGGCGGGGGAAATCCCATCCTCATCCAGTCTATGTGTAATACAAAAACAGAAGATGTAAAGGCAACGGTAGCACAGATCTTAAGCCTGGAAAAAGCAGGCTGCGATATTATCCGTGTGGCAGTACCTACCATGAAGGCGGCAGAAGCCCTTAAGGATATTAAAAAAGAGATCCACATCCCGTTAGTGGCAGATATCCATTTTGACTACCGTCTGGCGATTGCAGCTATGGAAAACGGAGCTGACAAGATCCGTATCAATCCAGGTAATATTGGAAGTACAGACCGCGTAAAAGCAGTAGTAGACCGTGCGAAAGCAGGAAATATCCCTATTCGTGTAGGTGTAAACAGCGGATCTCTTGAGAAAGATCTGGTGGAAAAATACGGTGGTGTAACAGCTGAAGGTATCGTAGAAAGTGCTTTGGATAAAGTACATCTTATTGAGGATATGGGCTATGACAATCTGGTCATCAGTATCAAATCTTCCGATGTATTAATGTGTGTGAAAGCACATGAACTGATCACTTCCAGAACCGATCATCCTCTTCACGTAGGTATTACAGAAGCCGGAACTTTATTTTCCGGAAATATCAAATCTGCTGTGGGGCTGGGTATCATCTTATATCAGGGCATCGGAGATACCATCCGCGTTTCCCTTACAGGTGATCCAATCGAGGAGATCAAGTCTGCCCGTCAGATCCTTAAAACTCTGGGACTTAGAAAAGGCGGCGTAGAAGTGGTTTCATGTCCAACCTGCGGCCGTACCCGTATTGACCTGATCCATCTTGCAAACCAGGTAGAGACCATGGTTTCCGGCATGGAAGGCTTAGACGGTGTTAAAGTAGCTGTTATGGGCTGCGTAGTCAATGGACCTGGCGAAGCAAGGGAAGCTGATATTGGCATTGCAGGCGGCGTAGGTGAAGGTCTGATCATCAAAAAAGGTGAGATCTTACGAAAAGTACCGGAAGAAGATCTGTTAGACTCCCTTCGCAGTGAACTGGAAGCAATGGCAGAAGCAAGAAAGAAGTAATCTGAATGGCAAAAGGTTTTTTAGAAGTATTTCCAACCCTTAATATTGCAGAGCCTTTAAAGGAGCTTTTAGCAATGGCAGAAGTAGAAAAAGTTACTTCTGCCAGAGATAGAAGCTCTATTCGTGTTTATATGAAAAGCACAAGGCTGATCCATAAACAAAATATCTATGATCTGGAGCGGGGCATCAAAGACCAGCTGTTCCCGGATAAACAGATCACCATTAAGATACAGGAAAAATACAGACTGTCTGGTCAGTACACACCGGAAAAGCTTTTAAAAATGTATAAGGACAGTCTGCTGCTGGAATTAAAGCATTACAGCATCGTAGAATACAGTATGTTCCGCAAAGCCCAGATCGTCTTTGAAGATGAAGGAAAAATGGTGCTGACTGTAGAAGATACCATGGTCAACCGGGACAAGACCAATGAGTTAAAGCGGGTTTTGGAAAAGGTATTTAATGAACGGTGCGGTCTGCCGGTAGAAGTAGCGTTTCAGTACATTCCGCCAAAGGAAAATGACCGTAGAAAGCAGATCGAGCTGAAGTTAGAGAGAGAAGCACAGGCTATTTACTGGCAAAATCATAAGGATGAGTTAGAAAATGTAAGTGGTGGAGAAAATATCTCGCAGACAGTTGCAAAGAGCGATAATGGTGAGAAAAAAACTCATAATAGTAATGCTGCTATTATGGATATTCCTATGCCGGAGGCAGCTCCATGGGACGCTCTTATGGATCAGGCAGCTTCCGGAAATGTTCCTGGCAATGATGAGACTATTTCTCCTGTATCAGATGGCACAAAACCAGTAGATGCAGGAAAAACAGCTGCTGCAAAACCACAGTCAGGCGGAAAAACGGAAAAACCTCAGCTTAACAAAGGCAGAAAAGGCTGGGGAAGAGATAAAGACTCCGGCTTTGGAGAAGACAGGAAGTTTTCTGTTAAACGTTCCAATAATCCGGATGTACTTTACGGCCGTGATTTTGAAGATGACTTTATGGAGATTGAGAAGATCGACGGAGAGATCGGAGAAGTTACTTTACGTGGACAGATCTTAACCTGTGAAAGCCGCGAGCTAAGAAGCGGTAAATTCATTCTTACCTTTGATGTGACAGACTTTACAGATACCATTACAGCTAAAATGTTCATCCGTCCGGAAATCTTCAATGAAGTAAAGGACATGATCAAAACGGGCATGTTCATTAAGATCAAAGGTGTTACCACCATTGATAAGTTTGACGGAGAACTGACATTAGGCTCTATTGTAGGTATTAAAAAGGCCGATGACTTTACCACCAAGCGTATGGACAACAGCCTGGAAAAACGTGTGGAACTGCACTGCCATACAAAAATGAGCGATATGGATGGTGTTTCTGAGGTAAAGAGCATCATCAAGCGGGCGAAAAAATGGGGTATGTCCTCCATTGCTGTTACGGACCACGGCTGCGTTCAGGCCTTCCCTGATGCAAACCATGCATTGGATAAAGGGGATACCTTTAAGATCTTGTATGGTGTGGAAGGCTATCTGGTAGATGATACCAAGCAGCTGGTAGAAAATTCCAAGGGACAGACTTTTGCAGATACCTATGTTGTTTTCGATATTGAGACCACAGGTTTCAGCCCTGTAAAGAACCGGATCATTGAGATCGGTGCTGTAAAAGTAGTAGACGGTGTGATCACGGACAAGTTTTCTACTTTCGTAAACCCGGATGTGCCGATTCCATTTGATATTGAAAAGCTGACCAGCATCAATGACGCTATGGTACTGCCATATCCGAAGATCGATGTGATATTACCTCAGTTTCTGGAATTTGTGGGAGACGCAGTACTGGTAGCCCACAATGCAGGTTTTGATGTTGGTTTTATTGGTCATTATGCAGAAGCGCTGGGACTGCCATTTTCACCAACAGTACTGGATACGGTATCTCTGGCCCGCCTTCTTCTGCCAAACTTAAACCGTTTTAAGCTGGATACAGTAGCGAAAGCTTTAAATATTTCCCTGGAAAATCATCACCGGGCAGTAGATGATGCAGGAGCTACAGCGGAGATTTTCGCAGCTTTTGTAAAGATGCTGCGGGATCGGGATATTGAAGATCTGGACCACTTAAATGAATTAAGTACCATGGATGCCCAGACCATTATGAAACTGCCTACCAACCATGTGATCATCCTGGCAAAAAATGACCTGGGACGTATCAACCTGTACCGTCTGGTCAGCTGGTCCCATTTGGATTATTATTCCAGACGTCCCCGTATCCCAAAGAGCGTTCTGGACAAGTACAGAGAAGGTCTGCTGATCGGTTCTGCCTGCGAGGCGGGAGAATTATATCAGGCCCTTCTTCGCGGGGCTCCCGATGCGGAGATTGCCAGACTGGTAAATTTCTACGATTATCTGGAGATCCAGCCTTTGGGAAACAATGCGTTTATGCTCCGGGATGAAAAAAGTACAGTTAAGACAGAAGAAGACTTGATCGAGATCAATAAAAAGATCGTAGATCTGGGAACCCAGTTTGGTAAGCTGGTGTGCGCTACCTGTGACGTTCATTTCCTGGATCCCCAGGATGAGGTTTACCGGCGTATCATCATGGCTGGTCAGGGATTTAAAGACTCCGATGACCAGGCGCCGCTATATCTGCGTACAACAGAAGAGATGTTAGAAGAGTTTGCTTATCTGGGACCGGATAAGGCATACGAGGTAGTCGTTACCAATACCCGTAAGATTTCTGATATGTGCGAAAAAATTGCGCCGGTGCGTCCGGACAAGTGCCCGCCTGTTATCCCAGACTCTGATAAGACCTTAACAAAGATCTGTTATGACCGCGCTCATGAGATGTATGGTGAAGATCTTCCAAAGATCGTAGTAGACCGTCTGGAGCGTGAGCTTCATTCCATTATCACCAATGGATTTGCGGTTATGTATATCATTGCCCAGAAGCTGGTTTGGAAATCTAATGAAGACGGCTATCTGGTAGGTTCCCGAGGTTCTGTAGGTTCCTCCTTTGTGGCAACCATGTCCGGTATTACAGAGGTAAATCCGCTAAGTCCTCATTATCATTGTCCAAAGTGCCGTTACTATGATTTTGACTCTGAAGAAGTGCGTAAGTTCTCCGGTATGGCGGGCTGCGATATGCCGGATAAAAAATGCCCGGTATGCGGAACACCTCTGGAAAAAGACGGGTTTGATATCCCATTTGAGACTTTCCTTGGATTTAAGGGAGATAAGGAGCCTGATATCGACTTAAACTTCTCCGGTGAGTACCAGAGTAAGGCCCATGACTATACGGAGGTTATTTTCGGTAAGGGCCAGACTTTCCGTGCAGGAACCATTGGTACACTGGCGGATAAAACGGCTTTCGGTTATGTAAAGAAATATTATGAGGAAAGGGGAACCAGGAAGCGAAACTGCGAGATCAACCGTATTGTTCAGGGCTGTGTAGGCGTGCGCCGTACCACCGGCCAGCATCCGGGAGGTATCATTGTACTGCCTTTAGGTGAAGAGATCTATTCCTTTACACCGGTACAGCACCCGGCAAACGATATGACTACATCCACAGTTACCACACACTTTGATTACCATTCCATTGACCACAACCTGTTAAAACTGGATATTCTTGGACACGATGATCCTACCATGATCCGTATGCTGCAGGACCTGATCGGTCTGGACCCGGTTAAGGATATTCCTCTGGACAGCCCGGAGGTTATGAGCCTGTTTCAGAATACCTCTGCACTGGGGATCACGCCGGATGATATCGGTGGCTGTCCTTTAGGAGCTCTTGGTGTGCCGGAGTTTGGTACGGACTTTGCTATGCAGATGCTTCTGGATACCAAACCAAAGTATTTCTCTGACCTGGTGCGTATTGCCGGTCTGGCACATGGTACGGACGTTTGGCTGGGAAATGCCCAGACGTTGATCCAGGAAGGAAAAGCTACTATTCAGACAGCGATCTGTACCCGAGATGATATTATGATCTATCTGATCGCCCAGGGAATGGAACAGGGACTTTCCTTCACCATCATGGAGAGCGTGCGAAAAGGTAAAGGTTTAAAGCCGGAGTGGGAAGAAGATATGAAGGCGCATGGTGTGCCTGACTGGTACATCTGGTCCTGTAAAAAGATCAAGTACATGTTCCCAAAAGCACATGCGGCAGCCTATGTTATGATGGCGTGGCGTATTGCCTACTGTAAGATCTTTTATCCACTGGCTTACTATGCGGCCTTTTTCAGTATCCGCGCCAGCGCCTTTTCCTATGAGATCATGTGTCAGGGAAGAGATAAACTGGAATATTATCTGGCAGATTATAAAAAACGTTCCGATACTCTTTCTAAAAAGGAGCAGGATACCCTGCGTGACATGCGTATTGTCCAGGAAATGTACGCAAGGGGCTTTGATTTTATGCCAATTGATATTTATAAGGCAAAAGCAAGACATTTCCAGATCATTGACGGTAAGCTGATGCCTTCTTTAAGCAGTATTGACGGTTTAGGTGAAAAAGCGGCAGAAGCAGTGGTAGATGCAGTAAAAGACGGTCCGTTCCTGTCAGTAGAAGATTTCTCCAGCCGTACCAAGGTAAATGGAACTATCTGTTCCCTGATGTCAGACCTTGGACTGCTTAAAGACCTTCCTCAGTCTAATCAGTTAAATTTATTTGAGCTGATGTAGGAGATTATGTAAGAGATTATGCATAGTAGTCTGGTATCATAAAATTGACTTATAAAAGAATTTATGGTATATTTTTGAAAGAGTTTTTTCACATGTGGAGTGTGGAAAAACTCTTTCTTGCGCTTTAGGGGCAAATTGACGCACCAAAGTGTTAAAGTGTATGCGCTGGAAAAAAATGAAAACAGCGTAAATCAAAGTAGATGGGGGTTTATACTTTCAATGGAACGTGAAAAATTTTCTTCCAGACTTGGCTTTATCCTGATCTCAGCAGGCTGTGCCATTGGTCTGGGCAATGTGTGGAGATTTCCTTACATTGTAGGAGCTTACGGTGGAGCTGCCTTTGTACTGATCTATCTGGCATTTCTCCTGATCCTTGGTCTTCCTATTGTAGTAATGGAATTTGCTGTAGGACGCGCCAGCAAGCGCAGTGCAGCCCTTTCTTTTAACATGCTGGAGCCGAAAGGTACAAAATGGCATCTGACCCGCTATGCAGCTATGGCAGGAAACTACATGCTGATGATGTTTTATACCACGGTAGCAGGATGGATGATCTATTACTTCATCAAAATGCTTCGTGGGGATTTTACAGGACTTGACTCCGATGCAGTAGCAGGAGAGTTTACCAACATGCTTGGAAATCCTGCATTAATGACTGGATTTATGATCTTTGTTGTAGTTCTCTGTTTTGGTATCTGTGCCCAGGGTCTGGTTGCAGGTGTAGAGCGTATTACAAAAGTAATGATGGTCTGCCTGTTATTCCTTATGATGGCACTGGCTGTCCACTCCATGGTATTAAAGGGCGGTGCTCCAGGTCTGGAGTTTTACTTAAAACCTGATTTTGGAAAAATGGTAGATGCAGGACTAGGAAATTCCATTTTTGCGGCTATGGGACAGTCCTTCTTTACATTAAGTATCGGTATCGGTGCGTTAGCTATTTTCGGAAGTTATATTGGAAAAGAACGCCGTCTGACCGGCGAAGCCATCAGTATCACCATTCTGGATACACTGGTTGCATTTATGGCTGGTCTGATCATTTTCCCGGCATGTTTTGCATATGGAGTTGAGCCAACTTCCGGTCCATCCCTGATCTTTATCACGTTGCCAAATGTATTTAACCATATGGCATGGGGCAGACTTTGGGGAACTTTATTCTTTGTATTTATGTCCTTTGCGGCTCTTTCAACTGTAATTGCCGTATTTCAGAACATTATTTCTTTTGCAACAGACCTTACCGGCTGTTCTGTAAAGAAAGCAGTAGCATGGAATGTAATAGTAGTGATCATCCTGTCTCTTCCATGTGTATTTGGATTTAATATCTGGAGCAGCTTCCAGCCATTGGGAGCAGGTTCTAATATCCAGGATCTTGAGGACTTTATCCTCAGTGATAACCTGCTGCCTATTGGAAGTCTTCTGTATCTGCTGTTCTGCACCAGCCGTTATGGATGGGGCTTTGAAAAGTTCCTGGCAGAAGCAAATGAGGGATCTGGCATTAAGTTCCCAAGATGGGCACGTTTTTACGTAAGCTACATCCTTCCGCTGATCGTGATCTTTATCCTGGCTCAGGGATATATTGCAAAATTCTTTTAAATTAGAAGCAGTTAAGATCAGTGAAAAATGTAGGAAACACAGGGGTTGGTACAGGAAAACAGCAGTGCTGACCCCTGTTTGATCATTATTTTTCTAGTTGTCTAAAAAAAATTAAAAATTTTGAAAATTTATAGTTGACAATTGGAAGAATGTGTATTATACTGTGTAACGTAATCGAGATCGAGGCGTGGCTCAGTTTGGTAGAGCGCTGCGTTCGGGACGCAGAGGTCGCGTGTTCGAATCACGTCGCCTCGATTTATTACAAGGCCTGATGGTCAAGCGGTCAAGACGACGCCCTCTCACGGCGTAAACCCGGGT
>ERZ779922.2666-NODE-2666-length-10113-cov-4.225790_pt1 | contig 10113 bp, 10 predicted proteins | sample MGYA00511544_ERZ779922 | MGnify/ENA primary metagenome ERZ779922 (study PRJEB29588, sample SAMEA2154516) | human gut metagenome | biome: human gut; feature: human-associated habitat; material: faeces | place: Denmark | collected 2008/2010 ... | reverse complement strand
TTCAAACCATAAAAAATGAATATGGCGTGAAGATGTCAATAAGAGCGAATGCGGGTATAATGAAGGACGAAAACAGGAGTAAAACCGGAAAAAGCGGGGCAGGCGGAAAAGGAAGCAGGCGTTAGAGGAGAAATGAAAACAAGCGTATGTGCGGGAAATAAAAAAAACGGAAAAATACGGGGATCAAATCCGACGCGGAAACTTCGGGGCGGTTCGGCACGACGGTTTCGGAGCGGTTCAGCATAAAGGATTGTGGGAAAGGCACAGCAGGTTCGGGAAAATCCAACACGGCAGGTTTGAATGAGTTTGACGTGAAAAAACTTGGCAAGTCCAATACGACAGATTCAGACAGTTCGGCGTGAAAAAGCTTGGCAGATTCGGACAAATCCAGCATGATAAAGCTTGGCAGATTCGACACAGGGATTCAGACGGTTCAGCATAAAGGATTGCGGGGAAGGTACAGCAGATTCGGGAAAGTCCGGTCTGACCGGTCCTTGGCAATTCGGCATGACAGACCGCTGCATGCGCAGTTTATTTTTCACAAAAAAACATCATCGAAAATCCGGCGGCAAAAAACAGTCAGCCGCGACCAAAAGGAAAGGCCCCGAAAATACACCGGCAAACGACCGGCGGCTTTCACGCCGTCAGCAACACCCGCGCCGCCGCCCTTGCTTCGTCGGTAATATGCTCGCCGGCCAGCATACGGGCAATTTCCTCAAACCGTGCCGTCTTGTCCAGTTCATAAACATAAGTGGTGGTAACGTTGTCTGCCGTCTTTTTTTCCACTTTGAAATGACTGTTGCCGCATGCGGCCACCTGCGGCGAATGGGTAACGGTCAGCACCTGCACCGTCTGCGCCAGCCGCGCCAGCCTTTCGCCGACCGCCTGTGCCGTCGCGCCGCCGACACCGGCGTCCACTTCGTCAAAAATCATGGTCTGACAACCGCCCGTCTCCGCCAGATTAACCTTTAAGGCCAGCATAAAGCGCGCCAGTTCGCCGCCCGAAGCGATTTTGTTGAGCGGCCCCTGCGGCGAATTAGGGTTGGTGGAAACGGTGAAAGCAACAGAGTCAACACCGTTCTCACTCCAGGAACTTTCCGGCAGGCGTTCAATGCGGGTAACGAAACGCGCCTTTTCCATTTTGAGCGGCGGCAATTCTTCCATCACTTTCCAGTCCAGCTGAGCCGCCGCCTGTCGTCTTTTCTCGCTCAAATCTTCCGCCGCGGCAACATAAGCCAGCCGGCATTCTTCTTCCCGTTTCAGGCATTTGTTTAAACCGTCTTCGCCCAGCTCTATTTTTTCCAGCTTCCCGCGCATATCGGCCAGCACCGCCGGCAGTTCGTCGATCGTCGTCTGATGTTTGCGCGCCGCCGCCCGCAGAGCAAACAGCCGCTGTTCGATCATATCAATCTCGTTTTGGCTGAGACTGATGGCCGAACTGGCTTCCTCAATCTGGCGGATGCACTCGTCGGCGTTGATCAAAGTCTGCTCCAAAATTTCGGCAATGCCGTCGTATTTTCCCTCCACCAGCCGGTTGGCGCGGTCTATTGCCCCCTGGGCATGACGCACGGCCGACAGCACGTCGGCGCCCAAGGTCAGACTGCCATAGGCGGCGTTCAGATTTTCCGGCAGTTTTTCGGCATTCATCATTTCCAGGCGTTTTTTGCCCAGCGTTTCTTCCTCGCCGGCTTCGGGCGCGATTTTTTCCAATTCGTCGACCCAATGACGCAGCGCCTCCTCGTCGCTTCTGGCTCTGGCAACGTCGTTTTCCGCTTCAATCCGCGCCGTTTTGGCCGTTTTGTAAGCTGCAAATTTTCCCGCGACTTCCGCCAGCAGATCCTTATAACCGGCATAAGCGTCCAAAACATCGCGATGATTGGCCGGATTAAGCAGCCCCTGATTGTCAAACTGCCCGTGAACTTCAACCAGATATTTGCCGATTTCTTTCAGGAGCTTCGCAGTTACCGGCTGGTCATTGAAAAAGATTTTGCCCTTGCCGTCGCGGTTGAGGCTGCGCTTAATCGTTATTTCGGAATCGGTTTCAAGTTCATATTCCGCACACAGGGCATAAAGCGGATTATTTTTGTCCTTAACCTCAAACACCGCCGTCACGCTTAGTTTGTCCTCGCCCTGCCGTATCAGTGACGTTTCGGCGCGATTGCCCAGCACCAGCCCCAAAGAATCGAGCAATATCGACTTGCCGGCGCCGGTTTCGCCGGTCAATACGCTTAAACCGGGCTTGAAATCCAAATCCAGCCGATCAATTAAAACCACATTGCGAATTGACAGTGACTGCAGCATTGCGCGGCGTTTCGTCCTTTACTTCAAGACCTTCCGGGCGTCTACGGTCCACTTGCTCTTGGGATAATTATATTCCAAGACGCGGAAAGCCTGTCCGGCCTCCTTGTTTAAGCCCAGAATGGTATAAATTTCGACCTGGCGGTAAAGCGCTTCCTCAATATGGGAGGTCATCTGATAGTCATTGACAACGACCGAAAAGCGGTTCAGCGCCGACAGATAATTTTCCTGATTCAGATAATAGCGGCCGACTTCCATTTCCTTGCCGGCAAGATGATCATAAGTCAGCTCCAGCTTAAGCGACGCGTCTTTGGCATATTCGGTGTTCGGGAAGCGGGTAATGACCTGACGCAGCGCCTGCAAAGCCAGCCGGGTGTTTTCCTGATCCTTCTCGACGCCGGTAATCTGCTCGTAATAACAGAGCGCTTTCAGATAATAGGCATAGGCAATGTCCTTGTTGCCGGGATGAAATTTGATAAAGCGGTCCAGACTGAGAATGGCGTCGTCGTATTTCTGGTCTTTGTAATAGGCATAAGCGCCCATGATTTTGGCCTTGGTCGCCCATTTGGAATAAGGATGCTCCAGCTCGACCTTTTCGAAGGTTTCGGCCGCCTTTTTATAAGCGGTCCGATCCAAATCGTTATGCGCCTGATTGTAAAGTTCTTCGGCAGTTTTGGGCTTTTCGGCCTCTTTGGTCGAGGAACAGGCCGCCGCCAGCCCCAGACAAAATATGCAGACCAGAAACAGTTTGAGCTTTGTCATTTTTCTTTCCTATACTAATTCATAATTGGATTTGTCGGCAAACAAAACCTTCAGAAGTTCGTTATTGTGAAAATGGCCGGTCTTAGAGGCGGACAATCTGCCGATAATATGGTATCCGGAAGTATACAAATCTCCGACGGCGTCCAATACCTTATGATTGACGCATTCGTTCCGAACCCGGAAACCGCCCGGATTCAAAATCGTTTCGCCGTCCAGAACAACGGCATTGTCCAGACTGCCGCCCTTGGCCAAACCGACGGACTGGAGATAGTCAACCTGGTATTTTTCGCAGAAAGTGCGACAGGGCGCGATTTCCTTTTCGAATATTTCCGGCGTAATCTCTCCGGAGAAAGACTGATGGCCGACAACCCTGGACGGAAATTCAATGTCAAAATCGACAATAAAGCTTTCGGCCGGACGCAGGAAAACGGCGTTACCGTTTTTGTCGGCAAATGACACTTCCTTTTTGACTTTGAGATACATGCGCGGCGCGCTTAAATCTTTCAGCTCCACCGCTTTCAGCGCATCATAAAACATTTTGCCGCTGCCGTCCATAATCGGAAGCTCCTGATTATCGACTTCGATAACCGCATTATCGACACCCCGAACCGACAAGGCAGCCATAACATGTTCAATCGTCGAAACCAGATTTCCGTCGGCATCGCCCAGACAGGTGCAGTTCTGCGTGTTGACAACATTGGCGTACAAAGCCCTGATTTCAGGTTTTCCCGGCAAATCGACACGGCGGAAAACAATTCCCGTATCCGCCGGCGCCGGAAGAACCGACATTTTGACGCGGCAGCCGGAATGAAGACCGATACCGCTTAACTGTACTGTTTTGGACACTGTCGTCTGCATGCGCAACTCCTTAGTCATAAAAAAATCTGTCAGGCAGCCTGTAAGCCGGGTTCTGTACGCCTTGCGGCGCGATAGCTATTCATCTGGGCCGGACATTGCTGTACGGCTCAACGCGACCTACCTCTGGAGCAGAGTGGAAACCCTCCGTATAACCGGAACCGAAGTTCCGGCCCTCCTAACTTGGTCTTGCTTCAGACAGGGTTTACCTTGCCGAAACCGTTGCCGGTTCCGCGGTGAGCTCTTACCTCGCCTTTTCAACCTTACCCCCTGAAAGAGAGCGGTATGTTTCTGCGGCACTTTCCCTCGGATTTCTCCGGCCGGACGTTATCCGGTGCCTTGTTTCCTTGAAGCCCGGACTTTCCTCTTCCGCGGATTTTCCTTTCCGGGAAGCAGCTATCCGGCTGCCTGCTGCCCAACAGATTAATCGCTGCTCGTAATTATTGCAAGTGCTTTATATATTTTATGACAACAAAAAGAGGCGCGGAATACCGCGCCTCTTTTTTGATAACGGCATTATACCAGATTCGGAAACAAATAACAACATATAAATTCGACTAAAATCGCAAAATTTTGTCTATACAGGGGCATGCAAATATGTTATTCTGAAACTGTATTATAAGTATTAAGGGTATTATTGTAGCGGTTGTTTTCAATTTAATTCGGATTTCCGACTGAATTTGATTATGGCAGACAATGATATCTTTGTTGTGAATTTTCAAATTTAATTAATATGGAGGCACTGGACTAAATAACCTCCCTAAAATCCAGAATTAATATGGAAACATTAAACAAAAACGAAATGAGAGAAATGGTTGCAGCTTTAATCGCTAAGGGTGCTGTTGTTAAGAACTTTGCCAAATTCGCACGTATTCAGGCTCAATGCGCTGAGGGCGGCGAAGTTATCGAAACGATATTGGCTGACGGCACCAAAGAGACAACAAATACCGCCAATGCCGGAGATTGGATTGTAACCAACCCCGGCGGCGAAAAATACGTTGTTCCCGCAGCCAAATTTCCCAAGAAATATGAACCCTGCCCCGAACTGGGCGACGGATGGTACAAACCGACCGGAGGCGTTCAGAAATTTCTTGAGCTGACGGAAGACACAACTTTCATCTGCTCTTGGGGCGAGGAACAGCATATCAAGGCAGGCGGTTTCGTTAACGTAACGGATTTAAGCGATATCTACGGTATCGCCCGGGACGAGTTCTTTGACACTTACAAAGAGTGTTCCGAAGACGGAATCTTCTGTTAATGCCCTCATTTCTTAAACTTACGGAGTGCTCCCTGCGGGGCACTCTTTTTTTTGACGTTTTATCCCCAGAAAATTATGTCCCGGCAATGCAAGCCGGCCGCCAGCTTGATGAGAATCGCAACAATTTTATTCAGAACAAACTGTGAACAGTTAACAAAATCCTAAAATTTCCCATTGAAACCCATAAAAACCCATGTTATACCATAAAGCATAGGATTAATGCGGTTGAAGGATTCTGAAATTGAGAAAAACCTTTCTCTTTATGGATACAATCATCAACAAGGTGGACGCCAAAGGGCGCGTTTCCCTGCCTTCAGACTACCGCGCAATCGTTAAGGAACTGTCAACGGAAATCGTCTGCTACCGCAGCCTTACCGCTCCCTGCATTGAAGGCTGCACCGAAGAGCTGCTTGACAAGCTGGCCACCGACATTGAGAACGCCACCGACTTCTTTTCGGAAACACAGGACAACCTTACCAATCTGATTTTCGGCGACGCCAGAAGATTCACTTTTGATTCCACCGGCCGCATCATGCTGACGGAAAAGCTCCTTAAACATGCCGGCATCGGCGACACTGCCGTTTTTGTCGGCAAAGGCCGCAAATTTCAAATCTGGAACCCGGAAAACTGGGAAAAAGAAGAGGCGCGCATTCGTGCAGAAGTTTTGAAGAACCGGCCGACGCTGACACGCAAACCGGAGGCCGAACAATGACCGCCGCACAGAAACATATTCCGGTTATGCTCAAAGAGGTTTTGGAACATTTGTCACCGCAGGACGGCGAAACATATGTCGACGCCACTTTCGGCAACGGCGGCTATTCGGAAGCTCTGCTCAAGACGGCCGACTGCCGGCTCATCGCCATTGACCGCGATCCGACGGTTTTGCCCCGCGTCGAAGAACTGAAAGAAAAATACGGTTCCCGTTTTGAATTCAGACAAGGGACCTTCGGCAACTTCAAAGATCTTATTGCTCAACCCGTCAACGGGGCGGTTTTTGACATCGGCGTGTCCTCCATGCAGCTGGACGAGGCTGAAAGAGGATTTTCCTTTGCCAAAGACGCCCCTTTGGACATGAGGATGTCCTGTACCGGGCGCACTGCCGCCGACCTTGTCAACGAAATGACGGAAAAAGAACTGGCCGATTTGATTTACAAATACGGCGAGGAGCGCAAATCGCGGCAGATTGCGGCCCGCATTGCAGAACGCCGCCGAATTAAGCCGATTGAAACGACCAAAGAACTGGCAGAAATCATCTATACCGTCATTCATAAGACACCTAACGCCATTGACCCGGCAACCCGCACTTTTCAAGCGCTGCGGATTGCCGTCAACAACGAGCTGGAGGAGCTCGAAAACGGCCTGAAAGGCGCCGTTGACCTTCTGACCTCGCACGGCCGTCTGGTCGTGGTTACGTTCCATTCTCTGGAAGACCGGATTGTCAAAAGCTTTTTCAAAGAACAAAGCGGCAAAAACGCCGGCGTATCGCGCTATATGCCGGAAATGCCGCAGAACAGCGACTGCGTCAGCCTGGCCGAATGTTCAAAAGCCGTTCTGCCCGGCCCAGAAGAGACCGAAACCAACAAACGAGCCCGCTCGGCAAAACTGCGCTGCGCCGTCAAAAAGTGAAACCCTAACCCGCTTACCTAGAAAGGAATGCGACAATGAACAGTACAAGAACCGCCACGTTAAGCCTCTGGGTTACCCTTACCTGTCTGGTCGGTTTCGGCATGTTCGTCATGAAGAATCAGGTTCAGAATCTCGAAAACGAGCTGGCCAGCATTAACCGCAACATTGAAGAAGACGTCAAAACCATTCATATTCTCAAAGCCGAATGGAGCCACCTGAACAATCCGTCCCGGCTTCGTGCCCTGGCAACGAAACATATTTCGCTGAATCAGGTCAAGGCTGAACAAATTATTAACTATTCTGCGTTACCATTTGACTATGAACAGGGCGAATCAGGCAGAAGACTGTTGGCCCGCAAAAACATAAGCAATCAGGCTGAGCGCAACAAAGAGCTCAAACGGCTCGTCAAAGCCCAGCGATAAAGAAAAGAAGCAAGGCAGAAGCAGTCAATGTGGGGAAAGTATTTTTCCGGCCGCGAAGAAAAGAACTTTTATCTTCCGGGACAGGAAATTAAAATAGACAAGAGCTTTTCTTTTAAAAATTACACTTGTGAGAAAGATCCGCTTTCCACCTGCAAAAACCGCGTCGCCTTTGCAACGCTGATGTTTCTGTTGGTTTACGCCGTTATCGGCGTCCGGCTCTTCAGCGTCTGCATCACGCCAAACGCCGGCGAAGCCAAAACCGCCGACGAAAGCGACACCATCCGCGCCTATGCCGCAAACCCGATAAAACGCGCCGACATTCTCGACCGCAACGGCACAATTATCGCCACGTCACTTCCCACCGTTAACCTATACGCCAATCCCAAAAAAATTCTGAACGCACAGAAAGCCGCCGCCGAACTCAGCCGCATTCTGCCGGACATCCGCTATGAAGACATTCTGGCCAAACTGCAGCGGCGCGGGAGTTTCGTTTATATCAAACGTAACCTTTCTCCCGCCCAGCAGTATCAAATCAACTATCTGGGCATTCCCGGTCTGGAGTTTGAAGACGGCGAAAAACGCATTTATCCGCACAAAAACCTGTTTGCCCATCTCCTCGGCAACACCAATATAGACAACAAAGGCATTTCCGGTATCGAAAAGAAGCTTGACGAGCGTCTGACCCAATCCGACATTCCGCTGCAGCTTACCATTGACGCCGGCATTCAGGACACCATTCGCAGCGAACTGGCCGCCGCTGTTGAAAAATACAGTGCGGAAGGCGCAGCGGCAATTTTGATGGACGTTAAAAGCGGCGAAATAATTTCAATGATTTCCCTGCCGGATTATGACCCCAACCTAAACGATTACAAAACGCCGCGCGCGCAGTTCAATTTTGCCACCAAAGGCGTTTACGAACCGGGTTCGGTTCTGAAAATTTTCAATGCGGCGCTCGGACTGGAAAGCGGCAAGGTCAAGCTTGCCGACCGGTTTGACGCGACCAAGCCGCTGAAACTGCGTTATAACACAATCAAGGATTACCGCGGCGAAAACCGCTGGCTGACCCTGCAAGAGGTTCTGATTTATTCGTCAAACATCGGTTCGGCGCAAATTGCCCTTAAAGTCGGCAAAAAAGAACAGCAGAATTTTCTGAAAAACCTCGGCTTCTTTGAGCCAATTCAGGGAATTGAAGTTGCAGAAAAAGGATATCCTCTGGTACCCAGACGCTGGGGAGAAGAAACAACGGCCACCGTCGGTTACGGTTACGGCATTTCAATTACCCCGCTGCATTTGGTCAGCGCTTTTGCTGGTGTCATCAACGGCGGCATTTATCATGAACCGACGCTTTTAAAAGACAACAAAAACCGCGAAAGCCACAGGGTCGTTTCGTTCAACACGTCTAAAGAAATGCGCAAACTGCTGCGCGGCGTCGTGGTCGAAGGTTCCGGCAAACGTGCCAATGTTTTGGGCTATGAGGTTGCCGGCAAAACCGGAACGGCCAACAAGCTGGTCAACGGCAAATATGTCGACAAAAAGGTCATGACTTCATTTCTGGCCACATTTCCGGCATCCAACCCGCAATATGCCCTGTTTCTGATGATGGACGAACCCAAAGCCACCAAAGAAACCTGGGGCTTTGTCACTTCTGGCTGGAATACGGTGCCGACAGCCGGAAAAATTATTTCGACCATTGCGCCGCAGTTAAATATCAAAGCCAATTATGATTTGGAAGAACAACGCCGCAACCGGATTATCGAGGCTGCCTACGGACGTTAACGACGCCTGCTTCACATAGGAATATTATCCTTGACAAATATAAAAAATTCTGATATGCGTTTTATGTCACTTGCTACAAGTCTGCCTAAAAAAACCGCCGACAATAAATCGGCGGTTTTTTAACTGAATTTTATTATTAAACCGGTTAAGCTTAATTGTCTTATTACAAGGGGTTTATTGATGAAAAAGTTTTTTAAATATCTGGGAATTGCCATCGCTGCCCTGCTGCTGATTGTGATTGTATCGGTCTGGATCTTCTTTTGCCTTTATAAAGACTGGTTCGACTTTAATGACGCTATTATGAAAAATGATATTGAAAAAATGTCTTCTATGATAAAAAAAGGTTACAATATTAATAATCGTCTATACATTTACAAAGATACGGATCATCTTTTTTTTGCCGTAGGAAATACCGGAACTTCTTTACGTACTTTAGAGTTTTTACTGAAACACGGAGCTGACACTAACTATTTGGGCCAAAAGAAAGTACCTCTTGTCATTTTAGCTACCGCTTTGAAAAAACCGGAACAAGTAAAGCTTTTAATTAAATATGGTGCGGACCTAAATGCAAAATCGGCCGACACAACACTAACAGACTGGGCTGTTGCGACATCCCAACCTCAAATTATTATGATGATTCCTGAGGAAAAGATATCTTTGGGAAGAGCATCATTGGAAAACCCTGCGGCATTAAAGAGAATCTACGATTTTTATCATCTGAAACAGACAGATAAACGCGTCATCAATTATTTAGAAAATCAATAAATTTAATTATTTACTCCTAAGGCTGACCTCGTCAGCCTTTTTTTATGAAAGGAAAGGAAATGAGCATTTTTAGCAAAATATATGAAATCGGAAAAACAATTCATGATACCATAAAAGAAATTAACATTTTAGATGAGATATACAAACAAGATGAACGTATCTACAAAGGAAGTTTGTTGAATCAGATTGATGAAATGGAAAACAGTGCAAACGAGGCTGAAAACATAATCCATAAAGAAATTAATTTGGAAAAGAACTCTCAAAAATTAAAACAAAAGCAGGGCTTATTCAGAGCAAAAAAAATACGCGGCATTGTTTGCCAAACACCACAAGCCGGAAACTGACATTCTG
>ERZ779922.2660-NODE-2660-length-10136-cov-3.653903_pt1 | contig 10136 bp, 9 predicted proteins | sample MGYA00511544_ERZ779922 | MGnify/ENA primary metagenome ERZ779922 (study PRJEB29588, sample SAMEA2154516) | human gut metagenome | biome: human gut; feature: human-associated habitat; material: faeces | place: Denmark | collected 2008/2010 ... | reverse complement strand
AAGAAAGCCGGAGTAGATATTGAAGCTGGATACAAGTCTGTGGAGCTTATGAAGAAGCACATCAAGACAACCATGAGACCTGAGGTGCTTGGCGGAATAGGTGGATTTGCAGGAGCATTTAGCCTTGCTAAGATCAAAGACATGGAAGAGCCTATACTTCTGTCAGGAACAGACGGATGCGGAACAAAGGTTCAGCTGGCTTATATTATGGATAAGCATGATACTATCGGAATCGATGCAGTTGCAATGTGTGTAAATGATATCGCATGTTCTGGTGGAGAGCCACTTTTCTTCCTCGACTATATAGCGTGTGGTAAAAATTATCCAGAGAAGATTGCAACTATAGTAAGCGGCGTTGCAGAGGGATGCAACCAGTCTGGAGCTGCCCTCGTAGGTGGTGAGACAGCAGAACATCCGGGACTTATGCCTGAGGATGAGTACGACCTTGCAGGATTTGCAGTAGGTGTTGTTGAGAAGAAGGATCTTATTACAGGAGAGAGCATCAAGCCTGGAGATACACTTATAGGTATCGCTTCAAGTGGAGTGCATAGCAACGGTTTCTCACTTGTAAGAAAGGTTTTCGAGATGACAAAGGAATCTCTTGATACATATTACGAAGAGCTTGGCAAGACACTCGGTGAGGCACTTATTGAGCCTACAAGAATCTATGTAAAGGCTCTCAAGTCAGTGAAGGATGCGGGCGTTACGATCAAGGGATGCAGCCACATCACAGGTGGCGGATTCTATGAGAATATCCCAAGAATGCTCCCTGACGGAGTGCGTGCTCAGGTTAAGAAGGATTCATATGAGGTGCCAGCTATATTCAAGCTTCTCGCAAAGAAGGGCGATATAGATGAGCATATGATGTACAATACATACAACATGGGAGTTGGTATGTGCCTTGCTATAGATCCTGCAGACGCAGACAAGACTATTGCGGCTATAGAAGCTGCCGGCGACAAGGCATTTGTTCTCGGTACAGTTGTAGCTGGTGAAAAGGGAGTAGACTTATGCTAAAGGTTGCAGTTCTGGTGTCAGGTGGCGGAACCAATCTTCAGGCCATCATAGATGCCATAGAGAATAAAGTCATAACAGATACAGAGATAGTTGCAGTTATAAGCAACAACAGGAATGCATTTGCTCTTGAGAGAGCGAAGAAGGCAGGGATAGCAGCGGAGGTCGTAAGCCCTAAGGATTGCGCAGACCGCGCAGAGTTCAACGAGGCACTTCTCGCAAAACTTCAGGAGACTGGCGCGGATCTCATAGTCCTAGCAGGATATCTTGTGGTCATACCTGAGATAGTGATAGATGCATATCCGAACAAGATAGTAAACATACACCCATCACTCATACCAGCGTTCTGCGGAACAGGCTACTATGGGCTTAAAGTTCATGAGGCAGCCCTCGCAAGAGGGGTAAAGGTTGTAGGTGCAACGGTTCATTTTGTAGATAAAGGTACTGACACAGGTCCTATCATCATGCAGAAGGCAGTTGCAGTACAGAATGGAGATACACCAAAGGTTTTGCAGCAGCGTGTTATGGAGCAGGCTGAGTGGAAGCTTCTGCCTGCGGTTATAGATAAGATAGCCCACGGCAAGGTTCATGTGGAAGATGGAATTGCAGTAGTGGAAGATTAAAATCATATTGACAAATGAGGGGGATTATGAATGTTTCAAGATGAACTAAGAAGAATGTCTGATGAAAAGAAACATGCGAATCAAAATAGGGTTTCATACGAATTTGGGATTGATAGTGATAATATAGATGATAGTTTAATAGATAAGCTGTTGTTTTTATGTAAAGAAAGGGCTGAAAATGGAAAAGACGATCTTATAGGTTCTTTATGCCTTGATGGTGATGGTTATGGCTATTATGTTGATGAAGAAGATAGATGTACAGATTTTGTTTATGACGCAGGGTATGATCAGAGGTTAAAAGATTATGCAACGAGGACATATGTACCGTATGGAAACGAAAAAAAATTATTCGCTGTTAATGGTTGGGGAGCGATTAATAGAACTTGCATTTCCGATAATAAGGAAGTGATGAATCTGCTTGCCAAAGAAATTTATAAGAGACTAGTGAAGAGAGGACTTAGTAAAGCTGATGTTAATGTAAAGAGTGTAAATGCAATTTATAGAAGAGTTCGTGAAAATGGATTAATTAGAAAAAAATATACAAGTGAAGATACAATAATTGCAACAGGGTATAGGATTTATATTGACATAAAATGGTGATCAGGTGATTTAGTGTTTTGTTTATCACAATGATAAGTATATTAATTTATTATTAACTCAAGTGGTAGGAGGAATATCCATGAAAGTATTAGTAGTAGGAAGCGGCGGAAGAGAGCATGCTATAGTTACAAGTATTTCAAAGAGTGATAAAGTATCCAAGATATATTGTGCACCTGGCAACGCAGGCATTGCATCACTTGCAGAGTGCGTTGATATAGGTGTTATGGATTTTGATAAGCTGGTTGCATTTGCAAAAGATAATGCAGTTGATCTGGTTGTTGTTGCACCGGATGATCCGCTTGTCGCAGGTGCGGTAGATGCATTCGAGGCAGCCGGAATCAGAGCATTCGGACCTCGCGCAAATGCAGCGATCATAGAGGGATCAAAGGCGTTTTCAAAGGATCTCATGAAGAAGTATGGCATACCTACAGCAGCTTATGAGAACTTTACAGACGCAGACTCAGCGCTCAAGTACCTTGAGACAGCCACATTCCCTATAGTTTTAAAGGCTGATGGACTTGCACTCGGAAAGGGAGTTCTCATATGTAATGACCTTGAGGAGGCGAAGGCAGGTGTTAAAGAGATTATGCTTGACAAACACTTTGGCTCAGCTGGCAACACCATGGTCATAGAGGAGTTCATGACAGGACGTGAGGTATCAGTTCTCTGTTTCTGCGATGGAACAACTATTAAGCCTATGACTTCGGCACAGGATCACAAGAGAGCGAAGGATGGAGATCAGGGACTCAACACAGGCGGAATGGGAACATTCTCCCCAAGTCCTTTCTATACAAAAGAGATAGACGAGTATTGCATGGAGAACATCTACAAGCCAACCATGGTTGCCATGAAGGCAGAGGGCAGAGAGTTCAAGGGAGTTCTGTTCTGCGGACTCATGATGACACCAAATGGTGTTAAGGTTCTCGAGTACAATGCAAGATTTGGCGATCCTGAGGCTCAGGTAGTTCTTCCTCGTATGAAGAATGATATTATCGATGTCATGGAGGCATGTATCGACGGAACACTTGATAAAGTTGATCTTCAGTTTGAGGACAATGCGGCAGTGTGCGTAGTTCTTGCATCAGACGGATACCCTGTATCATATGAGAAGGGCTATCCTATACATGGACTTGAGAAGTTTGATGGCAAGGATGACTACTTTGTATTCCATGCCGGCACAAAGTTTGACGGTGATCAGATCGTGACAAATGGCGGCCGTGTACTCGGTGTTACAGCAAAGGGCAAGGATCTTTTCGAGGCTCGTGCGAATGCATATGCTGCGACAGAGTGGATCACATTTGACAACAAGTACATGAGACATGATATAGGTAAGGCTATAGACGAGCAGTAATCTATAGATATATATTTACGGAAGAGGTTTTGAGAGAATTTGTCTCAAAACCTCTTTTGTATTCCTGTAATATATATGTTATAATGAAGCACGCTGATGCGTGCGCAGGTCATCGCGCTCACGCACGACGACATAAGATATACTAGTTAATTGTTAGATGGGGATAACAAGGAGTAGTAGATTATGAAAAAGAAAGTCAATGTAAAAGGGAATATCAGAAGGATGGCATTGCTTGTTGCGGGATGTGTAGTCATGGGGGGCATGGCTGCGTCTCAGACCGGGGGAAATATGGCATATGCCATGACGAAGGAAGAGGCTGAGCGTCAGAAGGATGATGCCAGTGAAAACGAGAAGAATGCCAAGGACGTTCTGGATTCTCTGGAGGAACAGCAGAACAAGATCGTTCAGGACGTTGCGGATCTGGATGCCAAGATGACATCCGTCCAGACTCAGATAACGAGCCTGCAGGAGCAGACAGACGAGCTCCAGACGGAGATAGACACAACTCAGAAAAGTCTGGATGAAGCTCAGAAGGCAGAGGATGAGCAGTATGAGGCGATGAAGCAGAGAATACAGTATCTGTATGAGGAGGGGGAGACGGAATATGTCGATGCCCTGCTCAAATCCATATCATTCAGCGATCTCCTGAACAAATCAGAGTATATAGACCAGATATCGGAATACGATCAGAGGCAGCTTGCAAAGCTGATCAAGACCAAGACAGATATAGCAAATTATGAGGCGCAGCTTGAATCTGACCTCAGACAGGTGGAGTCGGTCAAGACGGATCTGGAGAGTAACGAGGCTGAACTGCAGACCATTATAGATCAGAAGCAGGAAGAGATCACCAGATATGATGGTGATATAGAAGCCCAGAAGTCGTTGATGAACAAGTTCACTGTGGCCCGTGAGGAAGCCGAGAGACGTATCGCGGAGATATCCAGACAGGAGATGGGCAAGGCAAATGCAAATGGTACGGGTGCGTATACGAAAGATGGAAAGGTATACGACACCTCCAAATATAAGGGCAAATTCATGTGGCCGGTATCGACCGGAGGTGTTATCACGGATGAATTTGGTTACCGAGATGCTCCTACAGCGGGAGCAAGTACATATCATCAGGGACTTGATATAGGCTGTGATTATGGAACAGATATTGTTGCGGCGGAGGCCGGCACAGTCGTGATGTCCTGCTACAATGGCGGCGGTGGCAACATGGTCATGATCAGCCACGGCGGCGGAATATGTACGGTATATATGCACAACTCACAGCTATGTGTAAATGTTGGCGACAAGGTTGTGAAAGGTCAGGTCATAGCAAAGGCAGGAAGTACGGGTGTGTCGACAGGTCCGCATTGCCATTTTGGCGTGTCGATAGACGGAACGTATGTCAATCCGCATGACTTCCTTGGACAGTAGACCGGGCAGGGGATATGGAGAGATTCAGGTATTTGATGGCAATACAAGGTTAGGAGATAATGATATGAGGAAAATGTTGAAGAAGACAGTAGTGACAGCGGTGCTGGCAAGTACGGTGATCGGTCTGACGGGCTGCGGCACATCAGGTGTGTTCAGTGGCACACTCAGCGGCAAAACCGGCAGTTCCACCAAGATAACCTATGATGGCAATCTGTTGGATGCGGACGTACTTGACAAGACAGAGAAGATCGAGAGTATCATAGACAATTATTATTACAATGATATTGACGATGATACGATCAGGGAGGGCATATACAAGGGTATAATGGAATCCCTTGACGATCCGTATGCACAGTATTACACCAAGGAAGAGTATGCCAAGCTGCAGGAGGATGATTCGGGTGAGTATGCCGGAATCGGAGTTACGGTCAGCAAGGATGAGGATACGGGATATGTCCGTGCGGTAAATATCCTTGAGGGTGCACCGGCTGAGAAGGTGGATATACAGCCTGATGACATTATTGTACAGATAGATGATCACGAGATCACTACAGACGATGATCTTGACTACCTCGTATCACTCATAAGAGGCGATGCTGGAACTGATGTTACGCTGAAGATATACAGGGAGCGTGATAAGGCTTACCACGATGTCACCATCACCAGGGAGATCGTTGAGTACAGCACGGTATCATCATTTATGATAGACGACAAGATTGGATATGTGAGGATCACGCAGTTCATAGACAACACAGACGAGCTTTTCCAGAAGGCAGTTGAGGAGCTCAAGAATGAGGGCATGCAGGCACTGATGATCGATGTCAGAAGTGATCCGGGTGGAATGCTCACCACGGTCGTAAACATTTGCGACTATCTGCTCCCAGAGGGAACCATAGTGTCCATCAAGGACAAGACCGGCAAGGTTGTGGACGAGTATAAATCGACAGATGATGAATACCTCGATATGCCTATGGTAGTCCTGACAAATGAGTACAGTGCCAGTGCGTCAGAGATACTTACATCGGCACTCAAGGAATTCGGGGCTGCAACTGTTGTAGGAAAGAATACCTACGGTAAGGGAATCGTGCAGAGCGTTATACCACTTGGTGATGGCACAGCGATCAAGCTCACGACACAGAAGTATTTCACACACGACGACAACGATATCCACAAGAAGGGTGTTGCGCCTGATATTGAAGTGGATCTTCCAGATGATTATACCTATGAGGATTTCCAGGGCAAGAATGACAGCCAGTACCAGAAGGGTATTGAGGTTCTGAAGGAGAAGCTGAAGTAGGGATTAAGATAGAGATTGGTATAAATATAGTTATATAATAGATTTCAATATTGAGTGGGCAGGGCAGATGACGTTACTGCATTATATAAATTTGTCAGTGAAGTATCTGTTCGAATGCTATCGTATATGTAAAATGCATAAATAATTAAAACAACATAATTTTTAGATAATATGCAGCACAAAAGTGCTGCATATTGTGTTATACTAGGAAATGTTCAGAAATATGTTATAGGTAAATAAAAGGCAACAAAGGAGATATACATGGATAAGGAACTGATTATCGTATTGGACTTTGGCGGACAGTACAACCAACTGATCGCCAGACGTGTAAGAGAGTGTAATGTATATGCCGAAGTACATCCGTACACATTGCCGCTGGAGAAGATCAAGGAGATGAATCCAAAGGGAATCATCTTCACAGGCGGACCAAACAGCGTATACAAAGATGATTCACCTAGCTGCAGCAAGGAGATATTCGAACTGGGTATTCCTATTCTCGGAATATGTTACGGTTCACAGCTCATGGCTCATCTGCTGGGCGGCAAGGTCAGCACGGCCCCTGTCAGCGAGTATGGAAGAACAGAGGTTGAGGTTGACAAGACATCCAAGCTGTTTGCAGATGTGAATGACAAGACCATCTGCTGGATGAGTCACACAGACTATATTGCAGAGGTACCAGAGGGCTTCAAGAAGACAGCTTACACTCCTGTATGCCCAGTGGCAGCCATGGAGAATGCTGAGAAGAAGCTGTATGCGACTCAGTTCCACCCAGAGGTTATGCACACCGAGGAAGGTATGAAGATGCTCAGAGCATTTGTCATGGATGTATGCCAGTGTGCAGGCGACTGGAAGATGGATTCATTTGTAAAAGATACAATAGAGAGCCTGCGTGCCAAGATAGGCGATGGCAAGGTGCTGTGCGCCCTGTCAGGTGGTGTGGACTCATCAGTAGCTGCGGTTCTCCTGTCCAAGGCGATAGGCAAGCAGCTTACATGTGTGTTCGTAGACCACGGCCTTCTTCGTAAGAACGAGGGCGACGAGGTTGAGGCGGTATTTGGACCGGACGGCCCATATGACCTGAACTTCATCAGAGTAAATGCTCAGGACAGATTCTACAGCAAGCTTGCCGGAGTAACCGAGCCTGAGGCAAAGAGAAAGATAATAGGCGAGGAATTCATCCGTGTATTCGAGGAGGAGGCCAAGAAGATCGGTGCCGTTGACTTCCTCGTACAGGGAACCATATATCCTGACGTCATCGAGTCAGGCCTTGACAAGTCAGCGGTCATCAAGTCCCACCACAACGTAGGAGGATTGCCAGACTTCGTAGATTTCAAAGAAATCATCGAACCATTACGTGACCTGTTCAAAGACGAAGTAAGACAGGCAGGACTACAGTTAGGAATCCCAGAAAGACTCGTATTCCGCCAGCCATTCCCAGGACCAGGACTAGGAATCCGAATCATCGGAGAAGTCACAGAAGAAAAAGTAAAAATCGTTCAGGACGCAGACGCGATCTACAGAGAAGAAATCGCCAAAGCTGGATTAGACAGAGAAATCAACCAGTACTTCGCAGCATTAACTAATATGCGAAGTGTTGGAGTAATGGGAGATTTTAGAACATATGATTATGCAGTAGCATTAAGAGCTGTTAAGACAATCGACTTTATGACAGCTGAGGCATCAGAGATTCCTTATGAAGTATTGAATAAGGTAATGAACAGGATTATTAATGAGGTTAAGGGAGTTAACAGAGTAATGTATGATTTAACTTCTAAGCCACCTGGAACTATTGAGTTTGAATAGGCGAACAAATGTTCGAACACCCTATAAATAAAGGGAGTCCGTGGAATAAAAAGTGCCTATGAGAACATTTTGAGAACAAAATTTGGAATAAGAAGAGTTATTTTGACTAATAAGTTAGAATAGCTCTTTTTTTGCTGCGTAATTAGGTCAAATTATATGGAGCGTATAAAAGGTATAGTGTCACTAACTCCTATGGGAAAAGTAAAAGGGTTAAAGTAGAACTACGGTCAAACAAAAACAAACTGAGCAAAAGAGAGAAAGGAGATTACCAACATGACAGATAAGATGTTTATGGAAGTTCAGGATGTAATAGAGATATTAAATATTTCAGAAGGAAAGGCATACGAAATTATACGAATGCTCAATGCTGAACTAAAAGAAAAAGGATATATCGTAGTTCGCGGAATGATGTGACCCCAAAAAGTTAGACTTTTATTGCGTAACAGGTTTTAATATCTGTTACGCATTTTTTATGCAACCAAGAGGCTGAGTCTGTATTGGACAGGACTCAACCATCCTAGTTTTTCTTTAATTCTTTTTTCATTGTAATATCTTATATATTTTTCAATTTCAGTTTTCAATTCTTCATAACTGTAATAAACAGTTCCATGGTATATTTCTTGTTTAAGCAGACCAAAGAAATTTTCCATGACTGAATTATCAAGGCAATTACCTTTTCGTGACATGCTTTGAAATATTTTCTCTTCTCTAAGTCTATGTGAATAAGCTTTCATCTGATATGCCCATCCTTGATCTGAGTGAAAGGTCCTTCGAAATGGGCAGTCAGAAGTTACCTCAATGGCTTCATTTAGTGCATTCATCACATTTGCTGCTGAAGGACGTTTATCTATTCCATAACTTATTATTTCACCATTGAACATGTCCATGAATGGATCTAAATATAGCTTATGCATTGTCATTTTACCTTTAGAATCTACTTCATAGTATTTAAACTCTGTTGTATCAGTTGTAACCTTCTGATGAGGTATGTGTGTATTAAATCTTCTTTTGATTCTATTAGGAGCAACCGTTCCAATTCTACCCTTGTAAGAACTATATTTACGACTCTTCCTCGTAAATGACATCACCTGAAGATTATATTTCTGCATAATGCGTTGAACCTTCTTCTTGTTCACAATATGGCCTTGATTACGGAGTTCACCACACATGCGACGATAGCCATAATCTTTGTTACATTTATGTATTTCATGAATCTTTTCTTCTAATTCTATATCTGGATTTTCTCTATCAAATCTTTTTTGCCAATACATGTATGTTGCCTTTGGAAAACCAACAACTGCGAGAATGTCTTTTAATTTGAATTCTCCCCGGAGGCTGTGGACGATTCTCGCTGTTTTTTCAGAAGAGCTTCCTCCTCTAAACGCAGCCTCCTCAGTTCTTTTAAATATGAATTCTCTATTCTAAGCTTAAGAATTTCATCTTCAAGTTCTTTTACATGTTCAGTACTGGTATCAACCGGAACTGTAGTTGTATCTTGTTCAATATTTAACTTTTTGTTTGATGTACCCAATGTTTTCTTTCGACCTTTCTTATGTGGTCTCAATGCATCAGGGCCGGCGATCTGGAAATCATTTACCCACTTACAGATTTGAGAGGGATTATATATTCCTTCACGAAGAGCCAGCTCCTGATATGAGAGTTCGCTTGTTAAATATAATTCTACAACAGAAAGCTTCTTTTCAAAAGAGTATTTATCTTGTTTTCGCGAACGCATAAGTCCTTTGTCACCATGAGTTTCATAATTCCGAACCCATTTATTAATGTTTGACCGGGCAGGTACACCATATCGTTTGGCTAAGTATTCATAGCCACCTTCACCGCTAAGATATGCGTCAACAACCTGCTTTTTGAATTCATAACTGTATTTTGCCATAAAAATACCGACCTCCAATCGTTAGATTTTTAGGTCTAACTTTTGGGGGTCGGTACATTCTTATAGCCTTTTTTATTAAGGAAAATAATACCTTGATAAAACATTCCGGTTGTGTAATCAAGATTATTGTATATG
>ERZ779922.2653-NODE-2653-length-10162-cov-2.644207_pt1 | contig 10162 bp, 14 predicted proteins | sample MGYA00511544_ERZ779922 | MGnify/ENA primary metagenome ERZ779922 (study PRJEB29588, sample SAMEA2154516) | human gut metagenome | biome: human gut; feature: human-associated habitat; material: faeces | place: Denmark | collected 2008/2010 ... | reverse complement strand
CTCTCTTTATGAATAATCGCCTGATAGTATCAAAGCAGTATCACAGAGCCTTTTGGCTCTCAAAATATCGCATTGCATCAATACTTTTCAGGGTTTGCAAATTACTCGAGCTCGATTGAAGCAGGGCATTTCCTGCTCTTTTTGGTGTTTTTGAGGTGCGGTTTCACGTTGTTATTTCCTTGTATTCTTCCTGTTCTCCCTCTTTAGCGGGTGCCGTAATGCCATGTGAATGCCACAGCCCCAAAAAAGAGGCCCCAGCGTCGAGGCCCTGCGCTCAGCGTAAGGTTTCGGACGTCGGGGCCTCTTTGTCCAAGAGAGCGTTTCCTGCATTTCATTTTACCGCAGCGGGAAGCGGCTGTCAAGCGGGAAGCGATTTACATTGCAATGCTCCATTTTGTGCGGTATACTGAGGCAAGGGCAAAAAGCCCATCAAGAACAGGAGGTTCAATCATGAAAAAATTTCTTTCCACGCTTGCTGTGCTTTTGACAGTCTGCTTGCTGCTGTGCTCGTGCGGCAAAAAGACGAAATGCAGCAGTCAAGCCGTTTCCGTTGGCAAGAGCGCGATCGAAGCCGCGGACGACTACCTGGACAACAACCAGTCGGCACACGACGCTCTGGACAGGCTGGACGAGCTCAAAGAGAAGATGGAGTATGTGGACTCTGAGGACGTATCAAAGCCCACCCACAGTGCAGACTACTCCGTTTCCTCCGATCTGGTTCTGCTGTCCCACGAGATCACGTTTGACAGCATCGACCACGATCGGTACGACAAAATTTTGGAGAAGCGGAACGACATAGCAAAAACCATCGGCGAGAAAAAGCGCAAATGAGATCAGACCGGCAGGTTTTTGCTTTCAGCACTCAAATTCAAAGTCCACAGTTGAAAACTATGTGCAAAATGTGGAAAGCAAAATAAGGCCCGTCCCGGAGTTTTTTCTCCAGAGACGGGCCTTTTTTTATTTCGCGCCAATCGCGCGGCGCGCGTTTAATACACTGAAATCGCACGATTTACGCTGATTTTGTGCTGACTTTTTGCAAAAACGCGTTTAATGTTGGATGCTCCAGGCGTTTATGTCGGGAGCATGATGTTTGCGCGGCATCACGAAAACGTGTTTGTATGGTGTGCATTTTGTTGACCTCAACAAAATGGTGACGTTTTGTCACCGTTTCGCCGTCAAAGCGGGCTTCATTCACGGAAACGACCCATTTTAACGAAGGTTGCGGATATGTAGTGTTTTTCTTAGGGTTGCTCCTTCATGTTTTCGTGGCGTCACGCAGATATTACTTGCTGACGCCCTTGTTGCGGCTGATCTGGGCCTGGATGCGGGTCGTCAGGTAGCCCACGGTATCTCCGCCGCTGATTTCCTTGATGTAGTCCAGAGCATCTTTGCTCAGGCTCTTAATTGCTACCGAGATCGCACGGCTCAACGCCTGGGCCTGCTCCTCCTCTTTGAACGTGCCGGCCTTTTTCAGATCGTCAACGTAGGACTGGTTCATGGCCGCCACGGCGTCAGCCACCGCGTTTGCGATCTCCTGGACGAGGCGACGGGTCACTTCGCTTTTGGCGTTCTCCTCAGCAGATGCGCTGATCGAGGCCGCGGCCTTCTTCACGCAGGCAGTTGCAAGGGGCAGACAGACCATCAGGACGGCCCAAAAACTTTCACGCAGAATGTTGTTCATAATCGTTCTCCTCTCAAATCACAGTTTTGCCAGGTACTTATCCGCACCCGACAGTTTTTTCCAAGAAGCGGGGCCGCAGATGCCATCTGCAACAAGCCCGTTCTGCTTCTGGGCAGACAAAAGGGCCTGCGTGGTTGCAGGCCCGAAGTTTCCATCCTCTTTGATTTTGAGCAGCTTTTGCAGCAGAATGATCGCCGATCTGTTCGCTGCACCGACGCTCCCCTGCCGGATGGTGGGCAGGATGAAGCTATTGTACGTCGTCGAGGGATAGACGCCCGGAGATGTGCAGAGCCAGGTTGCCTTGCCTGCGCGGGTGTCCGCGTGGCACATAGCAGCCTCGGAATGCCAGTAGATGCCGATGCCGCCGAAGCCCACCGCCTGCGCGATGATGCCCAGCGCGACCGGATTCACGACCCGATCGAGGGTGCGCCAGTCGGCAGCAAACCCATAGAGGTGCTTGCTGTGCGAGCTGCCGTGTACCTTGGCGTTGTGCGTGATGCAGCGATACCCAGACGTGACCTTCAACTTAACGCCCAGCACATCCCGGATGCCCTGGAGCTTGTCTACGAGCTCCAGATCGATCATCTGGGCGTCGCACTTCTTGCACTGGCATTCAAATTCATCCCTGGTAAAATTCTTCGTCAGCGCGGTTTTGTCCCCGCGCTTATAGGTTACAATGCTCATACAAAATCACTCCTCTCTGTTATGGGTCATAAAAAGTCATGGCTTTCCAGCAGCTCGTCGTACACGCGGTTGATGTTGTCGATGGCATGGACGCACTTTCCATTCGGGAAATTCTTGTGCTTTTGGCAGTAGCCCTCATAGTCATGCACGATGTCGAGCATTTCGTCAAAGTGCTCTTTTGTGTGACGAACCCCGTGTATCAGTTCATCATTGAAACGCAAAATTTGTGTTCTCCACGATCTAGCTTCTCGGTCATCATCGGTAACAACATGCTCGTCCAGCTTCTTTTGCATTTCCTCCAGCCGCTGCTGCATGGCATCAAGACGCTGCGTTACATCGGCGTTTAGGTTTTTGCTTAAAAATCCAATAATAGCCGACCATGGGTTGATCTTGATAGGCGCGATCTCGACAAGGGACAGCAGGATGATGACAGCAGGCGTGACCATGACAGGCCCCCACGTTTCCAAGATGGCTTTCAGGCTCATTCCGTATCACCTCCCCTCTGTTTGGATTCAGGCCGCAGGTCTGCCCCGCAGCCCCTCATACAGCATCCCACCATCAACACACCGAACTCGGCCCGTTCGGTGGTGGTGTTCTCGCCCTTGGCTTCCAGCCTGTCCAGCAGGCTTTCGCACAGATCGGGCCAGCTTTTATGCTGCATAGTCTTCGCCCGTGATGTTCTTGTAGTCCTCGGCGGTGATCTCGCCCTTGTTTACGCGCTCGGCCAGAACTTTCTTCACGCCAACGCGGCGGGATGCGGGCATCTCTGCCCAAGTCTTAGTGCCTGCAATCAGGCGGTTTGCCCAGATAATGTTCATGGTGATACCTCCTTATTCCTTGTTCAGCGCTGCGTCCAGCTCACACAGCGCGGTTTCGATGTCGGTCAAGCGCTTCTCGTTGGCCGCGTCCTGTTCGCACAGGGCATCTTCCATTTCAGCCACACGGTCGGGCAACTGTTCGTGCTCCTGCTGCTTCTTGGCTGCGGCTTCCTTCTCCTGCCGGGTGGGCAGATCGTGTTTCGTCCAGTTCAGTGCCATTTTTATACCTCCTTACTGGAATGCGCCACTGACGGCTTCGATGTAGCCGCCCTCTCCGGATTCGCCGCGCTCCACGCTGACGCGGAAGTTAAACGCCGCGCCGTTGGTGGCGGTCTTATTCTCAAAGACGACGTTCACGCCTTTCCGCACCTCAGCGGTGGCATCCTGCCAGACCGGGGAGCTGTCGAGTGCGTTGTTGGTCACTTCGGCTTTGAACTTCGCATCATCGGGGATGGAGCCGGTCACCTGAAGCACGGCAACGGTAATGTCGCCCTCAACGGCCAACGGTTCAGCCAGCGTCACGCTTGCGGCGTGGACGGCCTTGGTAAAGGTCGCGGACGTGCTGACGGTTTCCTTGCCGTCGCTCACCTCAACGGTGATGGTGTGGTTGCCGTTCAGGATTTTCTGGAATCCGGCAGCGCTGGCCGTCTGCTCAAAGGTCAGGGCCGTGCCGCTGGCAACGCCGGTGCGGGTCTTGGTGGTCTTGCCGTCCAGCTTTTCGGTGACGGTCAAGGTGTCGCCGTCGGCATCCCTGACGGTGTACTTCCACGCAAAGGCCGCGTTCTTCCGCCCCAGAGCTGCGCCGTCCGTGCTGACGGTAGGTGCAGTGTTGACACTGACCGTGCCATCGTCAGAGACCACGAGTGTAGAGGGAAGAATGAAAGCGGGGCGAACACCATAGGAGTTGTCGCACCAGTTGCTGCTGCGGGAGCCATCGGTGTTGACGAGCCAGACGTTGTAGTTATTGCCGGTGTCCGGAGAGCGCAGCCACCAAATGGCAGCGGAGCTGCCATTGTATGCAATACGCTTGCTGTTACCGCTGGAGCTGTTGCCAAAGTATGCCAGCCTCACACCGTCCTTCGGGAAATAGTCGTTGTCGCTGGTCGTCCAACCAACCTCATAACCAGACAGCAGGAACACTTTGGTGCTCAGGCCGTTGGAGCCGGTGGCAAGGCTGCCGCCGGAACCAGTGCCGTTCTGGTACGGGATTTTCACCTGCTTAATAGCCGCCCGGATGTTGCTGTCGATGAGGTTGTAGAACGTTCCGTTCAGGTATGTGTGGATGCTGGAATCCTTGTAGGAGTTATTGTTGCCGAACGTGGACGTGGTGTAGATGTCCTTCATCAGCAGCCACGTTCCATTGCAACTCGAATCGTAGGTGCTGGTGTTCGGGTTGCCCTGCTGCACAACAATAAAATCTTTGGACGCGCCGTTGACTTTGATTTTGACAATGCTGCCAACGGCTTTCGTGCCCAGTTTTACGTTTGCCATTGTTACCTCCTTGTTTTCGTTCAGGCCCACGGCATGATCTCCGCGGGCCGCGTGTTCTGCGATACAGAGAGGGACAGGGCTTTGTGCTGCTTCTTGTAGATGCAGCGGCATTGCCTCGCCCGCCGTCTGTCACGCGCGAGTTTGTTCGAGTTGATTTTTCGATGGATAGGGATTTTACAGTCAAGCAATTTTTCGAGCCGGTCAGCGTACTTGCGGCGTAAAGAGTAAGTATCACCATGGGCGGCATGGGCATCCCACGCATCAAAGCTCCGCAGGACTTCCTGCTTGGTCACTTCGCCTGCGGGGTATGCCGTCTCCCAATATCTGATCTTGTTCTTCATCCGCTTGGAGCTATCCCGGCGCAGCTTTTGGATGACCGCGCCGGTGTCGGTCAGGTAGCTATGGAATCCCAGAAAATCAATACCGTTCCGCAGCGGGAAAATGGCGGTTTTCTGGTTCAGCTCAAGGCCGTAACTGTCCATGAGCGCCCGAACATCCCGGAGAATGCACTGCAATTTCTTCTTGTCCGAACAGATGATGTAGAAATCATCCATGTATCGGCCATAGTATTTGATGCGGTACTTTTCTTTGATGATGTGGTCGAACTCGTCCAAAAACATGAGGGCGAAAAGCTGGCTCGTCTGGTAGCCCAGCGGCAAGCCGTCCTCCATCACGTCGATGTAGATGCAAAGCAGCTCATAGACACGCGGGTCAACGCCGCGCTTGTCCAGCACGGCTTTGAGCTTGCGTTTTAGCTTCCGGTGGTCGATGCTGGCGAAGAAATGCCGCACGTCGCCTTTCAGCACCCAGCCGTCCGCGCCGTGGCCCTCACGGCGGTAATAGTCCACCATGTGGGTTTTCAGGCGCATCAGGCCGTCGTCTGTGCCTTTTCCGGTCTGGCTGGCGTGGCTGTCCCGGATAAAGCTCTTTGTCAGGGCATCATACAGGATGTTATCGACCAGAGCGTGCAGCACCACCTTGTCCACAAATGCGGGGGCGTGTACCATGCGGCGCTTCGGCTCGTAGACGGCAAAGACCTCAAACTTACTTGGCACATAGCGTATCTGCTGCCGAATGCTCCCGTCTGGCTGCCGCACATTGCAGACAACCAGCTTACGGGAGAGCTTTTCCGTGCAGGCCAGCGCCTGCGCCTCGTACTCGATTGTTTTGCTTTTACTGCGCTTTCCCTTCCGGGCTTCAAGGTAGGCTTTGTAAAGTACCTCAAAGCTGCACAGTTCTTCGTATGTCAAAATGACCCTCCGCTGGTTCGCGTTACGGTAGTGGGCTGCATCCGGCAGGGATGGCCCACCTCAGCGGGATGTATTTATCACTTGCCTGCATCGGCAAGCGACAGGATGCGGTTTCCTTTGATGGGCGCACTGCTTTCAGCTTATGCCTACTCGTCACACGGTTCCATCAGAGCGGGGCGAACACCATAGGAGTTGTTGTACCAGTTGTTGTTGTTGGAGCCATCGGTGTTGACGTTCCAGACGTTGTTGTTATTGTTGGTGTTCGGAGAGCGCAGCCACCAAATGGCAGCGTCAGACAAACAAACCGCACCCTTTATGCAAAGCGGTTGCCCGCTGTGCGTTTACGGTTCCGGGTAAAGGACGGCTTTCAGGGCGGCAGCCTGTTCGGTCAGCCGTTTCCGTTCCGCTTCTGCCCGGAGTTTTTCGGCACGTCCGCGTTCCGACGTGAGCCACTTCATCGCCGGGCATTTTACGTCCGTGACCTTCTTTGTCCAGATACCGGCTTTCTTCGCGCTGATGATACCTTCCTCCGTGCAGATGGTCAGGTATTCCAGCAGCAGAGAGCAGCTGTCCACGACCGCGCCGATCTTCTCGATGCGCTTGTCGTAGTCGGTCTGGAAATTGACATTGTTCGCCGCGTGTGCATCCAGCAGGATTTGCCGGGCGGTCAGCCGGATGCCCTCACCATACAGCCGGAAAGTGCTCTTGGAAAAGCCCTCTCTGTCCCGTGTGTCGAGTGCATGGACGGCAGTGCCGCACACCTTCTGGATGTCGCGCACATCTTCGAGCGCTGCGACTTTCTGGATGATCTTCCGGGCATCGCTCCGGCTGATGTCATCGGTGACGATGCGGGTTGCCCTCTGAGTGTAGCGCAACAGCTCCCGCGCATTCGCGCCGACCTTGAATGTTTCAGCCATCAGAACTCCACCCTCGCCTGTTCTGCGTTCCACACGCCGGTGACGGTCAGGCCGTCAAGGCTGCTGAACGTGGCGGAAAAAGGATTTTTCGTCACGTTTGTGCCGAACTTCAGCTCAATGGCCTTGATGCTGGCGTTCATAGCTGCCACACTGGCACGGATGTCGCTGTGGGCGTTCTCCGCACCGTTGTGGTTGTCAACGGCCGCGCTGATGCGCTGGTCGGTTTCAGCCTTGGTGTATGCGTCCACCGCCGGACGCTGCGATTCGGTCAAATGGCCGTCAGCATCCAGCGTGGCAATGCCGCCCGGCACGCCGATCTGGTTAGTGCGGACAACATCTTCATCCGGCGCCTTGCCGGGGCCTGCGTTAAAAGAACCGTATGCCATTTAGGTTCCCCCTTCCTGTGCAGCCGTGTATTTCACGGTGCTTGTAATGTGATACTGTGCAGAAATTTTCTCGGTCGGAGCTTTGGCGGCCCTCAGCCGCAGCTTTCCTTCGAGGCTTTCGGTCGCAATAAAACCCACCGCACCCGCCACATCGTAAAATTCCGGCAGTACCGTAACATCCACAATGTCGGTAGCCAACAGGCCCGCAATGGGGATGTCACAATAAAAATAGCCGGGGGAGGAATCATCCTCGCCCCAGCCATCGACCGGAATCGTAAAAGACACCGCAGCCGTGACATCCTGCTTTTCGTGCAGGATGTCATCGGTTTCCTCGAATCCGTTTGCCGTTGCTTCGGAAAGGTCTCCGAGTGCGGTGTTGCACTGCTTGATGTGGCTGCAAAGCGCGGCAAGCCCTGTGCCCAAAAGCGTTTTGACCTTCGCTTTTGCCATAGAGCTTACCTCCTCATGTCTTAGTCAGCGTCAGCCAGCAGAGCGGCGATCTCCTCTGCGGAGAAGTCCTCCACGTCCTCGTCGTGCAGAACATTCTCCGGCTCGGTGTACACGACGACTTCCTTGCCGTCGATGTTCACATTGCCGTTGGTGGAGCTGGCGGTAGTCTTGGTTGCGCCCTCAGAGACACCGGCCAGCTTTTCGCCCTCGGCATCGGTCATCAGGCGCTTGCCAGCCTCGGCGGCCACAAAGTCGGCCGGCTTCTTGCCGCTGTCGGTCAGGTTGCCCTCGCCGTCCAGCGCAGCGAGGTTGCCGGTGGTAGCACCAGTGACCTTATCGGCCTTGCCGGAGATGTCCACTTCCTCAGGGGTGGGAACATACAGACCATCGTCCTTCAGGGTCAGAGCGTTGCCCGCAGCAGCGGAAACATTGACCTTGACATCCACCTCATAGCCAGCGATGGTAACGGTGGTGGAAGCATCCTTGCCGACGGCCTTAGCCTTGTAGGTATCCACCAGCGCAGCCATGCTCAGGAAAGAGTAGGTGCAGGAGTCAGGATTCTCGCCCTTGACGGCCAGCACCATGACGGGCTTGCCGTCCAGCTTGGGGTCGGTAGCGCCGGGGTAGGTCGCAGCATCGAACTTGAACTTGGCCACGAAGGTGGTCTTGGTCTGGTCGAGGAACAGCTCAGAGGGGAAGTCAACGGAGAAAGCAGCAGTGCCGCTCTTGTCGGTAGAGGTGTAGAAGTTCACGGTATTGCCGTCAACGCCAAGAGACTTGATAGCAGCGTTGGCTGCGGTCTGCACAGGGGTAAAGGCGTCCTTCTTGACGAAAGTCTTCTTGATCTCAGCGGTCAGGTTGCGGATGGTGGTCTTGGTAGAAATCTGCTTAGACATAATAGTGTCCTCCTAAAAATTATTTCAGCATATCAACGATTTCCTGCTGCGTTTCTTCCTCGTTCAGCAGGTCTTCGCTCGTCATAACGGTTTCTTTGCGGACAGTCAGCGCGTTTGCACTGTCAAAGTCAAGGCCTTCGCCAATGCGGACGGCAATAGCGCCGCTCGCGTCACGCTTCAAGCCCTGACCGATGCTTACGCTACCGGTTTCACCCGAACCACCTCCTTTCCCGAACAGGGTTACGGTCGCCTGAATGTCTGCTTCCGGGATGCGCTGAGAAAAGAATCTGATGAAACCATCATGCGTTTCGCACCCGTTCAGGACACCCGCTTTGGTCGTAGTATAGAAGCTGCCGGGAGATACAACGCCAACGGGTACAAGCTCACTGGTGCTGTCCGACAGTTCTGCATCATAAATGCACTGGTAGTAATCCATACCGCCAGCGTTTTCGTAATCATCCTCGTTGCGGGCGGGCTTCCACCCGTCAGCCGCAAGGGTGAGTTCGTAGGAGCCATAGTAGCCGCCTGTTCCGCCGTCCACCTGTTCCTTGATAAGAGCCTTTACCTGTTCTTCGTTCAGGATTTCCCCGGATTCAGACAGGTTCTTCACGGCTGCGCTGACCGCTGCCGTGATAGTCGCCGCATGGGCACTGGCGTCGGCGTTGTGCTTCTCGATCTCGGCCTTGACCAACTTCATCAATGCCTGCACCTGAGGGTCAACGGCGATGGACATGTTGGCTTCTGCCGAAACAGCCAGCAAAACGGCGATTTCAAACGAAAACTCGGAGTTCGTGCTTGCGGCAGGAACTTCAATGCCGCGCTCGTCCTGCATCAGGAACAGGAGCGTTTCAGTTCCGTCATTCAGGACACCGAAAACTCCGATCTGGTGCATAACGTAGGTATCTGCTGCACCGGTGGCCTGAATGCTGACCTTGCGGGCGGTTTTGCCGTCGTCCGTGACGGTTTCAATGCCCAGCAAGGACAGCTCGTGCGTGTCGCCGCTGACTGCGGTTTCTGCCGACAGGTCGGTGTCAACAGAGCCGGTGCCGCTCGCGGCGCGGGTAATGGTCAGTGCGCCGCCGGAGAGAGATTCCGACAGCAGGGCGGCACCGGCTTTCGTGTAACTGGATTTTTCCCAACTCACGTTGTCTGTCCTCCAATCGTAATAGTTACGGTTTCATGCGTGTGTGCAAGCCTGCCCGCGGCATAGGCTTGCGCGGAAATGGATTTCGGGGTGATGATTCCGGGAATTTCGACTTCCGCCATCATCCTTGCCGAAGCGGCGGCACCGGCAGTGTATGCCGTGGCTCCAACAGCTCGCGGCTTGATTACGCCAGGCAGCCGGATGGTGCAGGACATAGCCGTGCCGAGCTGAGCGACGGCAATGTATGCAGGCGGAGCTTCGGGCTGATAGGTAAATGCAATGGAAAAAGGGATATGTGCCGGGACCTTTTTTGACAGAATGTCGAGAACGTCACTTGCAAAAAAGAAAAAATCGTTTTGGGGCGATGTGGAGATGTAAAGTTTGTTGTTGCGCTGATCGTCAAACGGTTCGAGCTTTATAATAGACGGCGATCCAGTATAGGCTT
>ERZ779922.2642-NODE-2642-length-10192-cov-4.375160_pt1 | contig 10192 bp, 8 predicted proteins | sample MGYA00511544_ERZ779922 | MGnify/ENA primary metagenome ERZ779922 (study PRJEB29588, sample SAMEA2154516) | human gut metagenome | biome: human gut; feature: human-associated habitat; material: faeces | place: Denmark | collected 2008/2010 ... | reverse complement strand
GGACAAGGCCAGGGAAGTTGTGTCTGAAATCGGCAGATATGTCGATGTGGCGATTGTCAATGAAGAGGAGGCGGCGGTTCTGGGTGCCGACATTCGCGTGGATGAGGCTATGAATGCCGAGGTTTATGCTCAAATGGCCGAGCAGCTTAACAAGAAGTTTGATTTCGGCAAAATAGCCTCGGTTGCCCGCGTGCCGTCGGAAAACGGACTGGCCGTGCAGGGAATGCTGTGGGATCGGAACGGAATTTGCCGTTCCCGGAGGTATCCGTTGGAAAGTGTTGTCGATCCGCTTGGTGCCGGTGACGCTTTTGCGGCGGCGCTGCTTTACTGTTTTCTGAAAGCAGAAATTGCGGAAAATCAGGAAACGGTTGAGTTTGCTTCGGCAGCCTGCGCGCTCAAGCATCGGATCAAGGGCGATTATCTGCTGGTTAAACCGGCAGATGTTCTGGCTCTGACGGATAATGTCCGCGGCAGAGTCTGCGGCGTGCAGAGATAAACGAAATTTTGCGAAGGGGAACATTCTCGGAAATGTTCCCTTTTGTTTTTGTATAATTGACAAAAAAATGGACATTTAAAACGCGGTATGTTATAGCTGGTCTGTTCACTTACGAATTTTAGATGGATTGAGATATAATTAACGTTATACAATAACCTTTTAATTTCTATTTTATGGAAGCTAAAACAAAACTGGTCAAAGATCTGATTACGGGTCTGGACCTCAGTAAAGAAGAAGCTCTGGAAGTGATTGTGTTTATTACGGCGCAGAGCGGAGTTTCGTTTTTTGATTTTCCGGCGGTCAGAGAGGGCATGTCTTCAATTAAAGATTTGATGCAAGTGCAAAATGAATTTTTGCAGCGTTTGTTGGAGACAATCGGAAAAGAAGCGGATGCCGAGAATATCGGAACCGATACGGGTAGCAGGACGGAAAAAACGGCAGCCGGGGAAACGGAACAAGCGCCCGCCGTTGAAGAAGCAGCGTTACTTCCGACATCCGAAGAAAGCGTGGAAACCATTGCGGAAGCCAAGCCGAAGCGAAAGTATACGCGGCGGAAAGGCGTTGAAAAAAAGACGGAGAAAAAGTCCGTTCATCCGAAAGGATACAGCGTAAACGGCAGAAAACTCGGCCGTCCCCGCAAGGTCAATTCCGTAAACGAGATGGAGGCCTATGCTCCGAACGCGGTTTTGCTGAAAGAAGGGAATGCGTCGGCGAAAATTGAAGGCAAAGACGCCGTAACCGAAGAAGCAAAAGCGGAGGTCGTCGGAACGACTGCTTTCGAAGCGCCGTTCCCGACGGAAATGCCTTTGGAGAAAGAAGACGGTGCTGCCGTTTCTGAGACGGTTCCGGAAAATTCTGCCGAAACGGAAGTTCAGGAAGAGCCGGCTTTTAAGAGCAAAAAAGAACAACGGTTGGAAAGCCGCCGGCAAATGGTGCTGCCGACGCAGGCCGAAGCCGCCGCTTTGGAAATGGGCAAGGCTCTGCCGTTCAAGCTGTTGTATAAAACCAAGGAAGGTCCGTATTTGTCCGAACGGGTTTTAAACAGTCTTAATCCCGAAGGAGTCGTTGTTCCATACAGAATCAGCGGCAGATTTTTCGTACTGCGGATTTTTGAAGAGGCGGAAGTGCTTTCGGCAAAGGAAGCTGCCGCTTGTGCCAAAAAACTGGAAAGAATTGGCGACAAGCCGTGGATGCTTCTGACGCCGCAGCAAAAAGAAAGCTGCAAGGCGGTAAAAATCGAGCTGAACGAGGTTATTAAAAAAGTCGGAGGCGATTTGTTCGAGGGAAATTATCTTACCAATCCGCCTTCTTACGGCAACAAGCCCGCGCAAAAAATCCGCTTTGCGACGGAACTGTAGGCTTTGTCTGCCGTATAAGTCGGAAAAGCGTTTTCCTTTCGGGGAAAACGCTTTTTTGCTTTAAGATGGTATAACCGTAAAGTTGGCGTTGATTCCGCGGGGAAATGTATGTTATAAATCAGGTGTCGTTTGTTAATTTTTTAATGAAAGATTTGGATAATGGTCGGAAACGAGGTAGTGATTAGAAAGGCCTGCGAAGCTGATTTCGAATTTATTCTCGAGGCCAACGCGGCTGTTTCGGAAAAAGGTTCCAATACGGTTCTCAAAGACACCGAAAGACTGAAAAAAGACCTGTTCGGAAAAACGGCCCGGGCGGCGGTAATTATTGCCGAGGTCGAGGGGCAGGCCGTGGGCATGGCTTTGTATGCGACGACCTATTTTGCCAATGAAGGTGAGCTGATGTGGGTAAGCCAGATGTATGTCGAACCGCGTTTCCGCAACCGCAAGCAATGGATTGCTCCGGCGCTGATGTCGGAGTTGATTAAGATTGCGCAGGAAAAGGGCTGGGCTTATATCTGCTGGGCAACCGACATCGGCAACAACATTCCCAAGAAACTTTCCCAGAAGCTTGGTGCGCATGCCTTGGAAAATTTTGTCATGTATGCTTTGCCGCTTAACGATGAATAGTTCGCAAAACAGCACAGGCGGCGGAAAACGCCGGCGCTCGGTTTGGGCCAGACGGTTGAATATTCTTGGAATCGTTCTGATTTTCGGCGCTTTGGTCGTGGTGTCGATGCGCAGTTTTGTCGTGGAATCTTTCAACGATGCGCGGCATAAAAGTTTTATGGCTCCGGCCGGGAAGATGTTTGCTCCCGATGCCGGACATTTTTATTTTGCCGCCGTGAGCGATACCGGCGCGCGCAATGAGCCGGTCGAAAGAATTATGAACGAAATCCGCAAAAGCAAGGCCAGGTTTGTGCTTTATGTTGGCGATTTGGTGCGTTACCGGAATCCGAGCCATTTTCAATGGATGGCCGAAGAAATTGACGAAAAGCTCGGAAAAACGCCGTTATATGCCGTGCCCGGCAATCATGAAATCTTATCAGTCAACGGAGTGGTCGACCGCTCTCTTTATAATGAGGTTTTCGGACCGGGATATTACTGGTTCAGTTATGGCGAGGTGCTGTTTGTCGGGCTTGATTCGTCGACCTCTGCTTATGATGACGAACAATTGCAGTGGCTGGAGACGCTGGCAAAAATTCGGCCGCAATTCAAGTACTGCGTGATTTTTTCACATGTGCCGCCCGTCAACGTCAAGGTTCCGAATGACCATCGTCTGTTTGACGAATCCCGCGACAGGTTTGCCGAGGTTATCCGAAACCGGGGCGTCAACCTGTTGATTTCGGGACATGTGCACTATTATTCGGAAAGCGAGTTTGCCGGCGTGCCGCTGATAACGCTGCCGTCTTCCGGACAGCCCATCCGTTCGGAGATTAAAAAATTCGGTTACGTTATGTTTAAGGCAGACAGGGACGGCATTGCCAAAATCAAGCCGGTTTATGTGGAGGCGGGGGACGATATGGAGCATTGGGAAGCGTTTATGAGCAGCGCTCTGGTTGACGAAGACATCAATTTCTTTTCGGTTTGGGTCTTTTGCGCCGGTGTGGTTCTGCTTTTTGGCGGAAAAATTCTCAGGCTTTAGCCTTTCTACTTTTACGTTATATGCGCCGGGCGAGACTTCTCCGGCCTGAAGCGGGTTTTCCGCCGCCGGAAGCTGAACGAGTTTTTGACGGAGTTTTCCTCCGTTTGAAAGAAACTCCTTGCAAAAATTATTTATTATAGTAGAAATTTACTTAGGCCGGATTTTTTTTGTCTTTAGTGTTTTGGTCGGCAATCCAAGGTTGTGTCCGAGATAAGGAAAACAGATGAATGATGTGAGTATATTTGTTTGCTGCCACAGACCTGCTCCGATAAGGAAGAGCAGCGTTCTGCTTCCCATTCAGGTCGGCAGTGCGCTCGGTACGGAAAAGCTTGATATGATCGGCGACAGCGAAGGCGAAAACATTTCGGACAAAAACCGTTTTTACTGTGAGCTGACGGCCCAATACTGGATTTGGAAAAACTGCCGTTCCAACTATGTGGGGCTGTTTCATTACCGTCGTTTTCTGAATTTTAAAACCAAGGAAAAGGTTTTTCATACTTTCGGTGACAATTTTGCCGAAAAGTTCGGCCTGACCGAAGCCGGCGTTTTGGCTCTGTGCCGAAACTATGACGTTATTCTGCCGAGGAAATGTCCGAAAGGCGTTTCTCTGTATGAGAATTACAACAATGAGCACATTGCGGCCGATTTGGACGCTGCGGTTGAGATTATCGGAGAAAAATACCCGGCTATGGCGGAAACGGCGGAAGAGGTTTTAAGAAAATCCAATGAGGGATATTTTATGAATATTCTGGTAACGTCAAAAACGTTTTTTGACCGTTACAGCGCTTGGCTTTTTGATGTCTTGGGCGAACTGGAGCGCCGTATTCAGGACGATGTCGTCAGGCGCAGCGATTATCAGAAGCGGGTCTACGGCTTTGTTGCCGAACGTCTGATGAACGTTTACATTGAATTTCTGCGGAAGACGGAAAACATTAAAATCAAGGAACTGCCGCTTTTGTTCTGGGAAGAGGACGAAAAGGAATGGCGAAAGTATAAAAACAAGATGCTGAAGCGCAAAATTTTGACGGCTTTGGGTCTGGGTAAGAAAAAATGGAAGGTTCAGGATGCATAACATAAAAAATCTGATTGTCGGCTGCGGTTTTTCCGGAGCGACGATGGCTCGGAAAATTGCCGAGGATTTCGGCGAGGAAGTTCTGGTCATTGACGCCAAAAACCATATCGGCGGCAATTCTTACGACTATTATGACAAGAACAACATCTGTATCCATAAATACGGCACGCATATTTTCCACACCAATCTTGAGCATGTGTGGAAATATCTGAGCCGTTTTACCAGATGGCATCCGTATATGCACGAAGTCAAAGGAAAAATCGACGGGCAGGAAGTACCGATTCCGTTTAACCTGAATTCCATCCGCAAGGTTTTTCCGAAGTCGATTGCCGACAAGCTTGAGGACAAGCTTATCGAAAAGTTCGGTTTTAACGTCAAGGTGCCGATTTTGGAACTGCGCAAGGCCAATGACAAAGATCTTGAATTTCTGGCCGAATATGTTTATCAGAAGGTTTTTCTCGGCTATACGCTTAAGCAATGGGGAATGAAACCCGAAGATCTGGATCCGGCGGTTACCGGCAGGGTTCCGGTTTACGTCAGCAAGGACAACCGCTATTTTCAGGATAAGTATCAGGGAATTCCGATGAAAGGTTATTCGGCGCTGATTGCCGAAATGCTAGACCATCCGAAGATTAAGGTTTTGTTGAACACGGATTATGCTTCGCTTGAGAACAAGGAAAGCTTTGAGAGGGTGTTTTACAGCGGGCCGATTGACGAATATTTCGGTTATGAGCTCGGCGAACTGCCTTACCGCAGCCTGCGTTTTGACTTTGTCGAATACGAGCGGGAGCATTTTCAGTCCAATTCGGTCATTAACTATCCGGAAAACCACGATTTTACGCGTATCGGCGAATATAAGTACTTTTTGAACGACAAGTCGGAAAATACGGTGGTTTCGTTTGAGTATCCGGAGGCTTTTGAACGCGGCAGAAACGACCGTTATTATCCGATTGTCCGCGACGAGAACCAGAATTTGTACAACCGTTATCTGGAAAAGGCGAAAGAGCTCAAAAACGTTTATTTTCTGGGACGGCTGGGCGATTATAAGTATTATGACATGGACAAGGCGGTAAACCGTGCTCTGGCTTTGTTTGACGAGGTTTTTGCCAAAAAGGAGAAAAATAATGCAGCCTGATATTTCGGTTGTGGTTCCGATTTACGGGGTGGAAAAGTATCTGAAGCAGTGCGTGGACAGCATTCTGAATCAGACTTTCAAAAACATGGAAGTCATTTTGGTAGACGACGGTTCCCGGGACCGTTGTCCGCAGATGGTTGACGAATATGCGGCGCAGGACGCGCGCGTCGTGGCAATTCATCAGCCGAACGGCGGCTACGGAAAAGCAGTGAACGCCGGAATCGCCCGGGCACGGGGAAAATATATCGGGATTATCGAATCCGACGACTGGATTGCGCCGGACATGTATGAAAAACTCTTTGCGCAGGCGGAGAAAACCGGTGCCGAAATTACCAAGGGCAATTTTTACTGGGTAACAAATTCGGCGAAGGGCGAGATGTTTTTGTTCAAGCCCTGGACAGAGCTGGCCAAATGCGGCGAAGTGTTTACGCTTGAAGAAAAGCCGAATTTGTTCATGGATCATTCTTCCCTGTGGTCGGCGCTGTACCGGCGGGATTTTTTGGAAAAGCACCATATCCGTTTTCAGGAATCGGCGGAAGCCTGCTATCAGGACTGGCCGTTCTGTGCCGACGTCTATTCGGCAGCAGAGAGCATTACCATGCTGCCTGAGCCTTTCGTTTATTACCGCAACGATACCGACAACACCAATTCGTCGTCGCAGGTCAGAAACCGCAAGTTGATTAAAATCATTCATCAGGCTTTGTGCGCCCGTGATATTCTGATTGCCAACAAGGCATACGGGCAGGGGGTCAGGGAAGCCTGGAGCAAACAGGCTTATGTTGCTTCGCGTTCGTTTTTTGACAAGATTGCCGACGAGTACAAGGAGGAAATGTTTGCCGAAATGGTCAAACTGTATGGGGTTATACTCGGCGACGGTCTGGAATACAAAAACTTTACTCAGGACGAAATAAAGTACATGATAACGGCGGCCGGGTGCCGGACGTATCGTGAACATTGCGGGCTTTTTCCCGAGTTGTACAAAATTACGGAAATCAGGAAAATCAGTTTGTTCGGAATTATTCCGTTTCTTACGCTGCGCTCCAAGAAAGACAAAACCTGGATTAAACTGTTTAATCTTTTGCCTTTGCTGACGCTGAAACGGTAGGAAAGCTATGAATTCAGGCGGAACGGGCGATTTGTACGGAAAATATGCGGATGCCGTTTATCTGCCGTCCAAAGTCCGTTTGGAGAGTTGTACGCTCTGTCAGCTGAAGTGCAAATGCTGTTATATGCGTAATGATGTTAATACGGTTGGCATCGGGTATCTCAGGTTTGCCGATTTTATGCGCTTTGTGGATCGGCATCCGTATGTTAAGGAGATTGAGATTTCCAACAGCGGGGAAATTTTTCTGAATAAGGATTTGCCTGCAATCATGGAGTATGCCTTTCATAAACGTGTGGCGCTGACGGCCTGGAGCGGCGCAAATTTTAACAATGTTTCCGATGAGGCGCTGGATGCTCTGGTTCGTTTTCGGTTCAAGGGACTGACGCTGTCGATTGACGGCGCTACGCAGGCCGCCTATGAAAAATACCGGGTCGGCGGTTGTCTGGACAGGGTTTTTGAAAACGTAAGGAAGCTGAATGAACTCAAGCGAAAATACAACAGTCCGTATCCGAAACTTTCGTGGCAGTTTATTATTTTCGGGCATAATGAAAGGGAGATTCCTCTGGTAAAGAAAATGGCGCCGGAGCTTGGTTTTTCAAATGTGTTTTTTAAGCTGAACTATGACGGAAATTTTTCGCCGGTTGAAGACGTCGAATTTGTTAAAAGGGAAACTGGGCTTAAATATGTGTCGCGCGCCGAATATCTGGAGCATGAAGGAAAGTCATACAGCCGGAGCATGTGCATGGCTTTGTGGAAAGCGCCGGCCATAAACTGGGACGGACGTCTGCTCGGCTGCTGCAATATGTATAAGGACGATTTCGGAGTTAATGTTTTTGAATGCGGACTGGAAAAAGCGCTCGGTTCGCGCCGGTTCAGAGAGGCGCAGAAAATGCTGCTTAACTTCGAGCCGGAAACGGACAACCCCTGTGTGAACTGCCAACGTTACAAAATCATGAAGGAAACCAAGTCTTATTTGACTCTTGAAGAGATTGAGGAGTATAAAAAGTGAGGCCGTTTTACAGAATCAAGCGGATAAAACATACGGTTTTTGTCGTACTTGGGCTTAAAATCAGCATTCGCAACAAGTCGGCTCCCGATTATGATTTTATCATGACCGGGCGTGAGCGCAAATGTTTTGAAAAATATGTGCTGAAAAGCCGGAATTATCTGGAGTTCGGCATGGGCGGCAGCACGATTTTTTATTTGCGCAATTCGGGCGGAAAAGTATGCAGCGTGGAGGCCAACAGCCGCTGGCTTGAGTTCTTGCGCCGGAAAAACGTGATAGCCAAAGCCGAAGCCTGCGGCCGCCTTAAAATCTGTCAGGCCGATATCGGTCCGCTCGGAGAATGCGGATATCCGGTCAACGAAAGCGCGCGTGAAAAGTTTCCGGATTATTCGCAGGCGGTTTTCAGGCAGACGGCGCAAAAATTTGACCTGATACTGGCCGACGGGCGTTTCCGGGTTGCCTGCGTGTTGGCTTCGATTATTCATCAGCGCGGGAACAATCCGCTCATCGCCGTCCATGACTTCCGGTTCCGCGGGAAATATCATCCGATCGTGAAATATCTGGACAAGGTTGAGAGGGCGGACAGTTTGTGCGTTTTTCGGATTAAAAAAGACATTAATGCGGAAGAACTCCTTGCCGATTATGAAAAATACAAATATAATTTCGAATAGTCAGCCGTTTGAAGAAAGATAAGATGAACATTTTCAAGAAACTCAGCGATAAAATCAATTCTCTTTATGCCGTGCAGAACTACCGGAAGATTCTGCCGTATGTGCGCCCTTACTGGATAAGGGCGCTGCTGGCCGTGCTGATTACCATTCCCATCGGTTCAATGGACGCGGTAATCGCCTGGTCGCTGAAACCGTATATGGACGTGGTAATGGTGGAAAAAAGCACGGCGTCGACGGCGTATATTCCGATTTTGATTATTCTTTTCAGCCTGTTGCAGAGCCTGCTCAACTATGCGGCGACTTATATGAATACCTGGGTCGGGCGTAAAATAGCCAATGATGTGAAGACTGACCTGTTTGACAAGCTGATGACTTATGACGCCGCGTATTTTGACAAGACGAACTCGGGCGACGTGCTGTTCCGGTTTAACAATGACGTCGATTTGGCCTGCAACGGGCTGTTATCCAATCTCAAACTGTTTACGACCCGCGTCTTTTCGTCTTTGTCGCTGATTGCCGTGTTGTTTTACAATTCATGGCAGCTGGCGATTGTGGCGGTTATCGTGCTGTTCGGCGCGCTGTACCCGCTGACGACGGTGCGTCGCAAAATTAAGTCGGTTATGGACAAGACGATTTTTTCGGGTGCCGCGGTAATGAAATATTACAATGAAACTTTCAGCGGCAACCGCATTATTACCTCATATAACCTGTATCAATATCAGGGGCAGCGTTTTCGCGAGACGCTGCGTTCCGTGTTCAAGCTCGGGATTAAGATGATTCAGCGGACGGGAATGATGTCGCCGCTGATGCACTTTATCGTTTCGCTGGGTATTGCCTGCGTTATCTGGCTGGGCAGTTATCTGATTGTGACGCACCAGATTTCGGCGGGCAATTTCGTATCGTTCATTACGGCGCTGGTTATGCTGTACAATCCGATTAAGTCCATCGGCAACAATTATAACAACGTGCAGATGGCGTTGATGGCAATGGAGCGCGTGTTCGGGCTGCTGGAGAGTTCGCCGCGGATTGTGAGCAAACCGAACGCGAAAAAACTGGATAAAATTAAAAAGGGCATAGAATATAAAGACGTCTGTTTCGAGTATGTGAAGGGAAAACCGGTTTTGAAACATGTCAATCTGGCGGTTGAAGTCGGACAGACAATTGCGCTGGTGGGCAACTCGGGCGGCGGCAAAACGACGCTGGTCAACCTTCTTCCGCGTTTTTACGACATTACTTCCGGCTCGCTGACAATTGACGGCGTCGATGTCCGCGATTTGGAACTTAACTCGCTGCGGGACAGAATTGCCGTCGTTTTTCAGGATAATTTTCTGTTTGACGGTTCTATCCGTGAAAACATTCTGCTCGGCGACGAGACGGCAACGCAGGCGCAGATTGACGCAGCAGTAAAAAGCGCCTGTCTGGAAGAGTTTATCCGTTCGCTTGATCAGGGGTTGGATACACAGATCGGCGAGCGCGGCGTATTGCTTTCCGGCGGACAGAAACAGCGGATTGCAATAGCGCGGGCGTTTATCAAAAATGCGCCGATTGTCGTGCTGGACGAGGCGACGTCGGCTCTGGACAACAAATCGGAAGCCGTGGTTCAGGAAGCGATTGACAATTTGATGAAAGACCGCACGGTGTTTATTATTGCGCACAGGCTGTCGACGGTTCGCAACGCGGACAAAATCGTGGTGGTAAATTACGGTG
>ERZ779922.2631-NODE-2631-length-10218-cov-2.306406_pt1 | contig 10218 bp, 7 predicted proteins | sample MGYA00511544_ERZ779922 | MGnify/ENA primary metagenome ERZ779922 (study PRJEB29588, sample SAMEA2154516) | human gut metagenome | biome: human gut; feature: human-associated habitat; material: faeces | place: Denmark | collected 2008/2010 ... | reverse complement strand
TACAGATCCGCAAACTTCTGATAATAGGTCTTGGCATTGTCCATGTCGTCATTCCTGCGGTAAGACTGCGCAAGGTAGTACAGCGCATTGCCGTTGTCGTAGGTTTCATCGAGTTCGATCACCTTGAGGTAATCCTCGATTGCCTGTGTAAACTCCTGCGCATTGTAAGCATCTGTTGCTTCCTTATATACGGCGCTGATATACTCCGCGTTTACCTGTGCATTGATCGTATCGTACACAGTCATGGAGTCATCCGAAAGATAATCGGTATTGACGTTGCCGAGTGCCGTCCCCGCCTTCTCGATGTCACCGTCGGTGTACGCCACATACGCCTGCAGAAGCTGCTCGTAAGTGTTGACCTTTCCGGCGCTGCTCTCCTCCTCGTTCTTCGCATCCGTGATCTGTGATGTGAGATCTTCAATCTGCGCTTCTAAGGAACTGATGCTCTGATTCTTGGATGCCACGGCATTGTTGGCGTCAAGAACCTCCGCTTTCGCCTGATTCTGGATCTCCCTGCGCACTCCCGGCACAATCAGAAAGCAGGTGATCGCCGCACCGATTGCAATTCCGATCACCATATTGATGATCGTTCCGATTGCGGAATTGTCCTTGAGATAGCGCGGCTGGATGATGGTCTCATTGCCGCTCTGATAGGAGATCAGATCCTCGTTCTTCTGCTTTTTCGGGTTATTCTCACGCAATCCGGCGTTGACTTCTTTTAAATAGCGCAGCGTCGTGGTGTTGTTGGCGTCAATTTTTCCCGCATTCCGAAGCGACTTCTTGGCAAGGTCGTACTTCTTCTCCTGAATGTAGAGGAGCGCCAGCAACTGATGACCGCTTACCAGCTTCGGATTTAAGGACAGCACTTTCTTGAGCTGGATGATCGCCAGATCCCGGCTGTCCTGTCTGCAGTACAGCAGCGCCTGGTTGTATTTTTTGATCGTCTGGTTGATCGTATCCAGCCTTGACGGATTGTTCTGGATCTCATTTAAATACCGGCTTGCGGCGTTGTCCCTCGGCTGGTAATTCTTGCTGATGACCCACTCCGTCAACGCTTCGACCACCTCGCCCGTCTCGAAGTAGACCAGTCCGAGCAGGTTGCGCGCATCGATATTCATCTTATAAAAACGAAGGCTGGTCCTAAGACTCTCTATCGCGCCGGACAGGTCCCGCACTGCCGCCTTCTCTAACGCATCATTATAGTAGGCATTGGACGCCATAATGATCTTTTTGTATATTTTAACATTGGCTCCGCAGTTCTGGCAGATATCGCCCTTGCCCAGCTTCGCCCCGCAATTATAACATTCCATGGAAAACCTCACTTTATCAATCCTGACCCTGCCTGCTTCTACATGCCGCGCTTCATATCCTGCAGGATCTCCTGCAATACGTCCGTCATATCCGTGAGTTCATGATTATAGATAGCCTGCTCCGCCTCTTCCACTTCCAGGCTCGGCTTAAAATTCTTTAATTCTTCTTCAAAATTGATCACTGTTATCACCTCTGTCATCAATATAAAAACACCACTATATTATTCACTTTCTCATTATAATATAGTGGTGCTAATAATCAAGCTATTTTTGACGCAGAAACTTCTGCTATTCGACACCGGCGCTGCACGGTCTTGTTCCGATCTTGTCCGGTAATTTGTAAAATTCCACTCCGGTTGCCATATTTTTCAAGGCAAGCTTCAACTCGTCCATATTGATGACCACACCGGGATAAATCTCCTGGAGCACCGAGACACAAGCCCCTTTTGAACTCTCTGCAAGAATACGGAGCTTCCGCACTTCCTCCTCGTCGCTGGCAAGCATTGCAGAATCCTTGATCTTAATCCGAAGCAGCGACGTCCGGCGCGGATCGTTCGTGTAGCTGACGCCACGCTCCTTGGAGAGAATCTCGAACTTCTCCAATCCTTCCTCGATCTTCGCCAGTTCCTCCCTCGTCATCTCGATCTTCTTCTCCATGACACGCAGGCGGCTGTACACATCAATTCCGGCACCGACAAAGATCTCGGTGCGCTTCTCGGCATCATTGCCAAGCGAGGTTGCAATCAGTCCGCGGATCGCCTGTACCTTACCGCCGATAATACTGCCCTTTCTTCCGGTCAGACGTATCTGCCCATGGCAGATCACCGAACAATCCATCAGCACATCCGCCTGCAGATCACCCTCACACAGAATGTTCGTGAACTCAAAAAACTTCGCAGTAATCGCGCCCTTCGTCTTCACAGACGCCTTGTTGCCGCCGAGCATACCGCCTCTTAGGATGATGTCCTTGCCGGCTTCCAGCATGCACGCTTCGGCGACACCGTCGATCGTGATTGATCCGGTTGCCCGGATGTTGACGCCGCTCTCCACATTCCCGTGAATGACAATATCTCCGCGGAAGTCGATATTACCCTCTGCCAGCTCTGCATTCCCCGAGACTTCATGTACCGGAAGAACCACAATCCGGTCATTCTGCATCTCGATCTTACCGTCCATGGAAGCCGTATAAGTCACCTCATCGTCCATACGATCGAAACCTTTGCCCTTTAACGGCATCTGTTCTCTTCCGTGCTTGGCAGGCACCAGCCTGCCCTTGACCGACATTCCATCCTCGCCAGACACAGCAGGGTGATACACGGCAATCACCTGACCGGCAGTCACAGACTCGATCGAATGTACCGACCAGTAATCCACAGAACCGTCCGGCAGAAGCTTCGGCTTGCCGTCAAAGTTCGTGTCGAACTTGTATTCGTAGTAACCGTCCGTTCCATCCACCGGCTTCTTCCCCTGCGCGACCAGAAGCTCTGCATTGTATGTATGCCCCTCCAGCATATCGGAAATCCGCTGCTCATCTATGCCTGTGGTGATTCCTCTCGCTGCCATCTCCTGCCGGATCTGGGAGTCCGTATACCCTGTTCCCTGTTCCGGCTCCGGGAGCAGCATATAGGCCTCCATCTCATCAAATGTTATGCGTATAATAGGTTTCTGTTGTGTAAGTTCCGCCATAGTCTGCCGCTCCCCAATCTGTGTAAATCCCACCTGCTACTGTCAATCCATCTACATTCTATCATACTAGTCCGATGGTACTTTTTCAAGTACATCTTTTTGCGTTTCCGGTACAATACGCAGGGTTTCTCTAACTCTTTTCTAGCGGTTCATCTGTGCGAGCCGTTCCTCGACCTGTGCCATCATCTGCTCGTACCCTGCGAGTTTCTCTTTTTCCTCCTGAACCTTTGCCTCCGGAGCCTTGCTTAAGAATTTTTCATTGGAAAGCATTCCTCTGGAACGGGCGAGTTCTTTGGTCAGACGCTCTTTTTCTTTTAAGAGGCGTTCCTTCTCCTTCTCAAAATCGACCAGATCCTCAGGCGGCAGATACAGTGTTGCTCCCGGAATTACGACAGATACCGCATCATCCTCGATTCCGTTCTTGTCTGCCTGTACACTCACATCGCTTGCGCCTGCCAGATTCTGATATGCCTCTCTTGTCTTCTCAAATGTCTCACGCAGTGCGGCATCGTCTGCCACAATGAAAATCTTTGCTTTTCTTGAAGGCGGCACATCCATCTCCGTACGCACGTTGCGGACACCTTTTACCAGATCCTTGCAGTGCTCTAACATCTCTTCCTCTGCCGGGAAATTCCAGTCTGCGCGGTACTCCGGCCATTTTGCCAGCATGATCGTCTCCTCTTTGGGATGCAGTGTGCAGAAAATCTCCTCCGTGATAAACGGCATAAACGGATGCAGCAGCTTTAACGCCTCTGTGAGCACCGTCTTTAATGTCCAGAACGCCGCATTTGCTGAAACCGGATCCTGCTCTTTGTTGTAGGTGCGCGTCTTGGTAATCTCAATGTACCAGTCACAGAACTCATCCCAGATGAAGTCGTAAACCTTCTGCACTGCGATTCCCATCTCGTACTTGTCCATGTTCTCGGTCACGTCCTTGGCAAGTGTATTCACCTTTGAGAGAATCCACTTGTCCGCCGGCTGTAACTCATCCGCGGACGGCTCGGTTATCGCAGCCCCCTCCAGATTCATCATGATAAAACGGGATGCATTCCAGACTTTGTTGGCAAAGTTTCTGGATGACTCGACTCTCTCCCAGTAGAAACGCATGTCGTTGCCCGGTGCATTTCCGGTAATTAACGTCAGACGGAGCGCATCTGCGCCGTACTTGTCGATGACCTCAAGCGGATCGATACCATTGCCGAGCGATTTGCTCATCTTGCGTCCCTGGGAATCGCGCACCAGTCCGTGGAACAGTACCGTGTGGAACGGCGCTTTTCCCATCTGCTCGTAACCCGAGAAGATCATGCGGATGACCCAGAAGAAAATAATGTCGTAACCTGTTACCAGCACATCGGTCGGGAAGAAGTAGTCCAGATCCTCGGTCTTCTTGGGCCAGCCCAGTGTCGAGAACGGCCACAGTGCGGAGGAGAACCAGGTGTCGAGCGTATCCGGATCCTGCTCCATGTGGCCGCATCCGCACTTCGGGCACTTCTGGGGCGCACTCTTTGCCACAACCATCTCACCACAGTCCGGACAGTAGTAAGCCGGAATGCGGTGTCCCCACCAGAGCTGTCTGGAGATGCACCAGTCGCGGATGTTGTCCGTCCAGTTAAAATAGGTCTTCTCCATGCGCTTCGGCAGCAGCTGGATATCTCCGTTCTTCACTGCCTCCACTGCCGGTTTGATCAGCTCATCCATCTTTACAAACCACTGCTGCTTCACCATCGGCTCTACCGTCGTACCGCAGCGGTCGTGTGTTCCTACATTATGAGAGTGCGGCTCCACCTTTACCAGAAGTCCCTGCTCCTTCAAGTCGTCCACCAGTGCCTTTCTGCACTCGTATCTGTCCATTCCGGCATATTTTCCGGCCTTTTCATTCATTGTGGCATCATCATTGATTACAACGATTTCCTCTAAGCTGTGGCGTTTTCCTACCTCAAAATCGTTAGGATCGTGCGCAGGTGTAATCTTTACACAGCCTGTTCCAAATTCTTTATCTACGTATGAATCTGCGATTACAGGAATCTCTCTGTCTGTACATGGAAGCTTCAATGTCTTTCCGATGATATCCTGATAACGCTCATCATCAGGGTTTACAGCTACGGCTGTATCTCCGAAAAGTGTCTCAGGACGTGTTGTTGCTATCTCTACGAATCTGCCTTCCTCGCCAACTACAGGATAGTTGATGTGCCAGAAGAAGCCATCCTGCTCCTCATGCTCTACCTCTGCATCTGAAATAGATGTCTTACATACCGGACACCAGTTTACGATTCTTGAGCCCTTATAAATCCAGCCCTTCTTATAAAGCTTTGTAAATACCTCCTGTACTGCGTGTGAGCATCCCTCATCCATGGTAAATCTCTCACGCTGCCAGTCTGCTGATGATCCGAGCTTACGAAGCTGCTTTACGATACGTCCGCCGTACTCTTTTCTCCAGTCCCAGCATTTCTCGAGGAACTCTTCTCTTGTAAGGTCTGCCTTGTTGATTCCCTGCTCTTTAAGTGCCTGGATGACCTTTACCTCTGTTGCGATGGATGCGTGGTCTGTTCCCGGCTGCCAGAGTGCATTGTAGCCCTGCATTCTCTTGTATCTGATAAGGATATCCTGCATGGTGTTGTCAAGGGCATGTCCCATGTGCAGCTGTCCTGTGATGTTTGGTGGTGGCATCACGATTGTGAATGGTTTTTTGCTGCGGTCTACCTCTGCATGGAAGTAGCCATTGTCTTCCCACTTTTTGTAAAGACGGTCCTCGATGTCCTTTGGATCGTAGGTTTTGTTTAGTTCTTTGCTCATGTTTTCCTCCTTTTATATGAATGACGCAAAAGCTTTGGGGGTGTTTTGTATCAGGTCGCGCATTATGTATGGAATTATGTTCATGATTACGCTGCCAAGACACTGTAAAAATTATGATTAGGGATTGCTTAGACCATGACGCAACCGGCTTTTAGCGCCGTCCATGGCGCTAACGCCTCGCCCGCACGTCCATGTGCGTGCGTTGCTGGGCTGTGTACATAATTTTAACAGTCTCTAGGCAGCTCCATAAATCACATAATTCCATACATAATGCGCGGCCTGATAATTCAGGCTATGAGCTTTTGCTGTTTTTCTTTTTATTTACGACGGGCGACCGATTGGATTGCATGCGCAATCTTCCGGTCTGTGTACATAAAAAGACCCTCCCGATCATTGACCGGAAGGGCGAATTAGCGCTGTACCACCTTCGTTTACATCGGAGCATATATATGCATATAAACTCGAATGCCTCTTGTCCTGTAACGTGGACGAATCGGAAGAACTTATGCCGCTTGCGGCTTTCTGGGTTCTTCAGCTCAAAAGCTACCTTCCATGATTTCTGTCTTAAGCATCTTTCAGCCTGCCCAAAATGTATCACCATCTTACGGACCGGATGCTCTCTCTGAAAGCTTTCGTCATGTACTCCTCTTTCTTATGCCTTTAAATATTTGCCTGTTTCTTTCTACAATATTAAAGTGCATTGGGTGATTTGTCAATATGATTTTTCAATCATCATAATGACCTTTACATGAAACAATATAAATTATCTCATCTTTTTCATAATAAACAATTCGATTAGTGTCATCAATGCGTCTGCTCCACATACCACTAAGATTTTCCTTTAATGGTTCCGGTTTACCTATACCCTCAAACGTACTTCGCTGAATATCCTTGATAAGTCCATTAATTCTTTTCAGTGTTTTCTTATCCTGCGTCTGCCAGTATAAATAATCGCTCCATGCCCTATCTTCCCATAGTAACCTCATTAGTCCTCCTCTATCAAATCATGCTCTGCGAAGTGAGCTTTGCCATCCTTAATATCGCGCACGATATTTTCCAAATAACGGATATTGCTATCAGAATAAAACGGATCTACCGATACCTCAAAAGGAATACGCTTTTCTCTGCCTACTTTTTTTGCAAAAACGGTGAACGCTGCACTCATAGAAAGACCTAATTCCGAACACACCTGTTCCATGCTTTTTTTTACATCTGCATCCAATTTAAAATTAACATTAACTGACTGTGACATATACAACACTCCTTTCTTGCTTATAGTATATGCAACAGCAAAGAAAATATCAATAAGATTTCTTTATTTTTTCTTTACTTATATTCAACATTCTTCGTTGCGACTATATCCACACCGGTTGCTGCAACATCGCTTAGCAGTACATCACCTATATGCACCGGTGCCTCTACCGTGATTTGGTTGATACACTCCATCACATCCATTATTTTTTCCTTTGGAATATCCTGTGCCGTCTTTACGGATACCATCGGTATTGTGCCATTTTTCACACAGACTGTACTTGTCACAATTCGTGTCGGATGCGTCACTTCCTTTGCTCCGTAATCTGCTCCGCGCTTGCAGGTGTTTCCGGTTACTGTGACATTTTCTCCATCTATTGTCACCTTAAGGGCGCAACCCAGAGGGCAGCCTATACATGTCAAATTTCTTTCTTCCATGATACTATGCCTCCTCAATCTTTATCGTAATTGTGCGGGGATTGTCTATTTCAATGAGCTCCTTCTTCTTAAGCACTACCTGCTCCATCTCACCCGGCGCCATAACAGGACGCTTGCGGTGCTGCAGCTGTTTATCATCCAGATATACTGCAATATAGCAATTCTTATACACAGCTCCCACTCGAAATCTTACCGTCACAGTATCATCCATTTGTGCAGTATTTATAGTGCTTGGGACAGTATATCGTACTCCGCCTGTAGCGGTTATCGATATTTCTTTGCCATCGCAACTCTTATCACCGCCATTTTTCACATATTCTGCGGCATGGCGGCCTGCTGCTGTCGCTTCCTCTGACACGTAATCCACGAGGTCATGCACATGAAGCACATTTCCGCAGGCAAATACACCGGGCACATTTGTCTCAAGGCTTTCGTTTACGACCGGTCCGCTTGTTACCGGATTGAGCTCTACACCTGCTGTTTTTGAAATCTCATTTTCCGGAATGAGTCCGCATGAGAGCAAAAGCGTGTCGCACTCGTAAAACTCCTCTGTTCCCTCAATAGGCTTGTTATGCTCGTCCACCTGTGCGAGAGTGATGCCCTCCACACGCTCCCTGCCCTTTATATCAACCACTGTGTGGCTGAGCTTAAGCGGAATTCCAAAATCATCAAGGCACTGCACGATATTACGCTTCAAGCCTCCCGAATACGGCATGAGCTCTGCAACCACCTGCACCTTGGCCCCCTCCAAGGTCATTCTCCTAGCCATGATAAGACCGATGTCTCCTGAACCGAGTATTACTACCTTTCGTCCCGGCATGTAGCCCTCAATATTCACCAGTCTCTGAGCTGTGCCCGCCGAGAAAATTCCTGCCGGTCTGTAGCCGGGTATGTTAAGAGCACCTCTTGCTCTCTCCCTGCAGCCCATCGCAAGTATTACGGTCTTTGCAGCGATATGAAAAAGTCCGTCTGTGCGGTTCATAGCTGTAACTATTTTATCGTTTGCCTCATCTTTTATCTTTACATCATGCCTGTCATCTGCCCCGTTTTTGAACTCGCCACCGGTTGAGATGTCCATGACCATCGTATTCAGCCTGTACTCTATGCCAAGCTCTTTGACCTCCTTGATAAATCTGCCGGCATATTCAGGGCCTGTGAGTTCCTCCTTAAAGGTGTGCAGGCCAAAGCCGTTGTGTATACACTGATTTAAGATACCGCCAAGCTCACAGTCTCTTTCCAGTATAAGTATTTTATCTATTCCATCTTTCTTAGCGGAAGCTGCTGCCGCAAGACCTGCCGGGCCGCCTCCTACTATCACAATATCGTAAAACTCCATATTGTCCCCCTATGTTAATCTGATATTAATCCAATATCAATTTATCGTTACCTATCTCTTTGAAGTAAGACAGACTATCCGCGATTCTTGCTCATTCCAACAACTATCTTTGACTTTCCACCGCTTTTAGTGATGTCAAGCTGCGAAATTCCCTTCTCTCTGGCGATAATCTCCATAGTTCTCGGAGAACAGAAACCTGCCTGACATCTGCCCATTCCGGCTCTGGTGCGTCTCTTCACACCATCAAGTGACTTTGCGCCAAGTGGTCTGTTTACCGCATCCATTATCTCGCCCTCCGTAATCATCTCACAGCGGCAGATTATATTGCCATACTCAGGCTTTTCTTTTATCAGCTCTTTATACTCATCCTCTGAAAGCTTCTTTGGATTTAAAATACCTTTTCTTGTCTCGATAAAGTCCGCATTTTTAGAAGGCTTAAAAAGCCTCTCAACTATTGCTGCCACTCTCTCACCGATAGCCGGTGCACTTGATAAGCCCGGTGACTCTATACCTGCACAGTCCACAAAAAATGGTGCATCTTTAAGCTCCTCGATGATAAACTCATGTCCGTCCTCATGTGCACGGTTTCCTGCAAACGATGTGATGACCTGACGCATAGGAAGTGACGGCACCGAACGTGTGCCGGATGTCGTAACATGCGCTAAGCCCTCTCTTGTTGTATTTGTACCATCCTTGTCATCATGATCATCTGCTGTAGGTCCGATTAGGATATTTCCGTGTACTGTCGGGGTTACAAGCACGCCCTTGCCGTATTTTCCCGGAAGCTGGAAAATAGTCTTGTCAACGATACCACCGGCTGCCCTGTCTAATAGCTCGTACTCTCCGCGCCTTGGTGTGATATGGATTTTGTTTTCACTCACCATGTTGTGAAATACATCAGCATATACACCGGCTGCATTTACAACGCAGCGTGCATGAATTTCTCCATTTTGAGTAATGAGAATATAGCCTGCCTGCTCCTTTTGTATCTCATTCACCTCGGTGTTAAATAAAAACTCCACACCGTTTGCCGCAGCATTCTCAGCAAATGCAATATTCATGCCAAACGGACATACAATGCCTCCTGTCGGGCAGTAAATAGCTGCCACAACTTCATCAGACAGATTCGGCTCCATCTCATGCGCTTCGCCTGCATCAAGAATTTCAAGTCCCGGCACGCCATTTGCGATTCCCTGATTGTAAAGCTCCTTAAGCCTTGGCATATCGTCCTCGCTAAAGCACAAGATCAGCGAGCCGTTTCTTCTGAACTCAAAATCAAGCTGCTTCGAAAGCTCGTCCATCATCTCATTTCCACGGATATTCATCTGTGCCATAAGTGTACCGGTCTTACAATCAATTCCAGAATGGACAATAGCACTGTTTGCCTTTGAAGTGCCACAGCAC
>ERZ779922.2630-NODE-2630-length-10222-cov-6.748402_pt1 | contig 10222 bp, 9 predicted proteins | sample MGYA00511544_ERZ779922 | MGnify/ENA primary metagenome ERZ779922 (study PRJEB29588, sample SAMEA2154516) | human gut metagenome | biome: human gut; feature: human-associated habitat; material: faeces | place: Denmark | collected 2008/2010 ... | reverse complement strand
AGCCGCCCTGCCGCCTTGATGGCCTCTATTTTTCCCTCGTCCCACAGGGCAATACCGGCGCTATCATAGCCGCGGTATTCCAGGTTTTCCAGCCCATGCAGCAGCTTTTCCCGGGCGTATTCCGCCCCCGAATAACCAATGATTCCACACATAAATAATAAGGCTCCTTTCCCGCAGATATCCATGGTACGGGAGAGAAACCTTCGCTAAAAGTGCTTTTACCCTATGGCACGGCGGGCCGGTACAGCAGCTGCGCCGGCAGGATAACGAAAACCAAAGGGGAGAATACAGGCTGTTTCTCTCCGCGGAGTCCCGCAGGGATGCCAAAAAACATTCCCCGCATGGGATATCTGTTCTGTTCGTTATCCATGGCCGGCTCTTTGTTGCACGGTCGCCCGTGTTTTTGCGCCGGCCTGCGCTGTGGCAGCAGCGGGAGGGCATCCGCCGAATTTTCGATACTCCCTCCACCTCGTCATCCGCCCGCGGTACACAAACCGGGCGGTACTGGCGCTTTGACCATGTGATATTATAGCAAAATTCCGGTGTCTTGTAAAGAAAAAAGAGGAAAGAGCCTGCCGGTCCTTTCCTCCCATATTATGCAGCCTTATGCCGGAATATGCGGAGTCGCGGCTTGTTCGGCCTCCAGCTGGGCCAGGTGGGTCTGGTATCGGTCCAGGATCGCCTCTTCCAGGGTATGCCGCGCCTCCGGCGTGATGGGGTGGGCAATATCACGGAATGTCCCATTCTCATCCTTGCGGCTGGGCATCGCCACAAAGAGCCGCTCCGGCCCCTCAATGACCTTGATATCGTGTACAGCCAGGTCGCCGTCTATGGTGACCGAAACCAACGCCTTCAGCCGTGCGTCCTCGTAAATTTTGCGGATCCGAATATCGGTGATATTCATGCCTGTTTCTCCTTTCAGATGCCTTTTATTGTTGTTGGGCGCAGGCAGCGAACGGAATGATCGGCGAGGGCTGGGTCAGGGCCTCGACAGGCGCCAGCCCGTCTTCACCGGGCGCCAGCCTGCCTTCGCCCCCTCCTTGCCCTCATCCGATCCTGCCGCCCGCCGCCTGCGCCTGCGCGAGCTGCTCGGCGAGGATCCCGACAAGTGGCACCGCACGGTAGCCGAGTGGCGCGGCGTGAGCGAGGAGACCACGACGGGCGTGCACCGGCTCTACCAGATGCAGGCTGCCGGCGAGCTGCTCGTCCCGGCCATCAACGTGAACGACTCGTGCACGAAGTCGAAGTTCGACAACCTCTATGGCTGCCGCGAGTCGCTGGCCGACGGCATCAAGCGTGCTACGGACGTGATGATCGCCGGCAAGGTGGTTGTCGTCTGCGGCTACGGCGACGTAGGCAAGGGTTGCGCCCGTTCGATGCGTTCGTACGGCGCCCGGGTGATCGTTACGGAGATCGACCCGATCTGCGCGCTGCAGGCCGCCATGGAGGGCTTCGAGGTGAAGACCGTCGAGAGCGCCCTCGCCGAAGGCAACATCTACGTCACCTGCACGGGCAACTGCGACATCATCACCCTCGAGCACATGGAGCGGATGCGCGACCAGGCGATCGTCTGCAACATCGGCCACTTCGACAACGAGATCCAGATGGCGCGTCTCGAGGCTTCGGATGCCGTGAAGACCAACATCAAGCCGCAGGTGGACAAATACACCTTCCCCGACGGCCACTCGATTTTCGTGCTGGCTGAAGGCCGTCTGGTGAACCTCGGCTGTGCCACGGGACACCCGTCGTTCGTCATGTCGAACTCCTTCACGAACCAGTGCCTGGCGCAGATGGAGCTTTGGCAGAAGAATCTGGAGGTGGGCGTCTACCGCCTGCCGAAGCACCTCGACGAGGAGGTGGCCCGGCTGCACCTGGACAACCTGGGCGTCGAACTGACGCACCTGACCCGTAAGCAGGCTGACTACATCGGTGTGCCCGAAGAGGGCCCCTACAAGGCTGAGCACTACCGTTATTGACCGGCGGCCCTGTCCGGCTGCTGCAGTCCGGGCAGGTGAATCCATATTGCGGCGCGAGTCCTGCAAGGGATCCGCGCCGTTTTTTGCAGGATGGAAAACTTCCTCCCGGGAAGCATCTCAGAAAGTGGCCTTCCCGTAAACTCTCCTCTCTCGTGAAACGCCCCGCTCGACTTTCTCTTTGCGGAAAGCGAAAAGGCCCCGGAAGCCGAGCTCCCGGGGCCTTTTGCATCGGATGCCGGGGATCAGTATCCGAAGATCTCCTCCTGCGAGACGGTGCGGATCGGACCGAGCGTCTTGAGGTAGTTCAGGTCGAGGTTCTTGATGTCGCCTAAAATGCCGTAGGTGTAGGGACGGCCCTTGACCCACTGCTGCTGTGTGGCCTTCACGTCGTCGAGCGTCATTGCCTGCACCTTTTCGAAGATCTGGCGGTCGCGGTCCTCCGTGAGTCCGAGCCGGCGCAGCGAGAGGTAGGAGTTCAGCACATGGGCGCCCGTGGTGCGCTGGGTGCGCAGGCGGGTGAGGATGGCCTCCTTGGCGATCTGGAAGGCAGCTTCCGATTCGGGCATCTGGTTGATGATCTCGTCGAATGCCTCGATGGCGGTCTGCATCTTGTCGTTCTGTGTGGCGATGAAGGCGATGTAACTGTAGTTGTCATCGGCGAACGAGGGCTCTCCGATCCATGCCTGGGCCGTGTATGCCAGACCGCGGGCCTCGCGCATCTCCTGGAAGCAGATCGAGTTCATGCTGCCGCCGAAATACTCGTTGTAGAGCGTGATGGCGGGATCGTTCTTCACGTCGAACAGCTCGCCGCGGTTCGAGAACTGCAGGTAGTAGAGCTGGTTGGCGTCGTATTGGGCCAGCACAACGCTGCTCTTGTCGGTGAGCAGTCTTTTCGGGTAGCTCTTCTCGAGCGGCGCAAGCACCTCGGCTGCCTTGTGGCTCTCGGCAATGCTGGCCTTGACCTGCTCTTCGCTCATCGGGCCGTAGTAGAGCACCTCGTGCTGTTTGTTCATCAGGTCACGGACTGCGGCGATCAGTTCCTCCGATCCGAGTGCCGAGAGCGCTTCGTTCGAGAGGGTTGTACGCTTGATGTACTCCTCGCCGTAGAACATGTAGCGCTGCAGGGCTGCGAAATTCCGGCTCTGGTTGAGCTTGGCATCGGCGCGCGACTTGATCAGGTCCTGCTTGAGGTTTTCGAGGATGGTCTCGTCGGCCACGGCCCCGGCGATCAGCCCCTCGACGATCTCCATTGCCCGGGGCATGTTCTCGCTCAGTCCCGAGATCGAAATCGTGCTCTGGTTGCTGCCGGCTCCCATCGAGAACGAGCAGGCGATGTCGTACATCTCCGAGGCGATCTGCTCGGCCGTCATGGACCCGGTGCCCAGATAACTCAGGTAGTTGAAGGCCAGCGCAAGGGTGGGGTCGTTCTCCGTACCCGTATCGAAGACGTAGTTCAGCGTGAAGATGTCGTTCAGTTCGTTCTTCTTGTAGAGGACGTGGATGCCGTCGCGGACGTCGAACTGCGCCATCTCCTTCTGGTAATCGACGAAGACGGGCTCGATGGGCGTCACCTCCGACTGCTGGATCTCGGTGAGGAAGGCGCTCTGCTGGTCGCGATTCGTGGCGATCGGCGTGATCTTCGGGGCGGCGATCTTCTGCACGCTCTTGTCCTCGCCCTCGCGCTTGAAGACGATGACGTAGCCGTTTTCAGCAAGGTATTTGTTCGCCCACTCCACGACGTCCTGCTTGGTGATCTTCTCCATGCGGTCGAGCTGTGCCACTTCGTCGGCCCAGTCGGTGCCGGCGATGAACGACTGCACGTACATGTCGGCCCGCGAGCTGTTGTCCTCGAGGGCGTGCATCATGTAGAGCTTGAAGTTGTTGATCGACGCCTCGATGAGCTTCTCGTCGAAGTCGCCCGAGCGGAGCTTGGCCACCTCCGCGAGGAGCAGGTCGCGGACCTCCTCGAGCGACTGTCCGGCCTTGGGTCTGCCGCCGAGGATGAACGAACTGTAGTCGGGCTGTCCCGAGTAGCCGCCGTAGGCGCCGAGCACCTTCTGCTGCTGGTTCAGATCGAGGTCGATCAGACCGGCCTGTCCGTTGTTGAGGATGGCGCCGGCGATCTGTGCCACGTCGTTGCTGTCGGTCGAGGTTCCCGGCAGGCGCCATCCGAGCAGGACGTTGGCGGCCTCCAGACCGTATACCTCGCGCACGACGGGCTCGGTGATCGGCTCCTCGGGCTGGAACTCGAGCTTCGGCAGGTTCTCGTTGGGCACCATGTCGCCGAAGTACTTGTCGATCGTGGCGATCACCTCGTCGGGATTCAGGTCACCCGAGAGGCAGATGGCCATGTTGTTGGGCACGTAGTAGGTCTTGTGGTAGTTCCTGACGTTGGTGATCGAGGGATTCTTCAGGTGCTCCTGCGTCCCGAGCACGGTCTGCGTGCCGTAGGGATGGTGGGGGAAGAGCGCGGCATCGAGGGCCTCCCATACCTTGCGGCTGTCCTGTGTGAGCGACATGTTCTTCTCCTCGTAGATGGTCTCCAGCTCGGTGTGGAACCCGCGGATCACGGGATTGCGGAAACGGTCAGCCTCGATCTTCGCCCAGTTCTCGACCTCGTTCGAGGGGATGTCCTCGACGTAGACGGTCATGTCCTGCGACGTATAGGCGTTGGTGCCGTTGGCGCCGATGGCGGCCATCAGCTTGTCGTATTCGTTCGGGATCGAGATTTTCGAGGCTTCGTAGCTGATCGAGTCGATGCGGTGGTAGATCGCCGCACGCTCGGCCTCGTCCGTCGTCTGACGGTAGGTCTCGAAGAGCTGCTCGATCTCATCGAGCAGCGGTTTCTCGGCTTCGTAGTCCGAGGTACCGAAGTTCGGCGTACCCTTGAACATGAGGTGTTCGAAGTAGTGGGCCAGACCGGTGGTCTCGGCCGGGTCGTTCTTGCCGCCGACGCGGACGGCGATGTAGGTCTGGATGCGGGGCGTCTCCTTATTGACGCTCATGTAGACCTTCAGTCCGTTCGGAAGGGTGTAGATCCGCGTTTTCATCGGATCGCCCGGTACCGTTTCGTACTTGTACTTGCTGCACGACGAGGCGAGCAGAGCCATGACGACGGTTGCGAGTAAGAGGAGTCTTTTCATGGGCAGTTATGGTTAAATGTTGGAAAATGTCGTTGCGAACCACTCCTTGACGGCCGGGAAGGTGTCGGCAAAGACGTGGACGAGGATGCCGATCGAGGCGATGAGCTTGATGCCTGTCCCGACGATGAACGAGAGAAACGACCCGAAACCGACGAGCAGGGCCTTGGCCCGCTCGTCGCGGTTGTTGATCAGTTCGCCGATGACGGCTCCGAGGAACGGCCCGAGGATAATCCCGATGGGCGGCAGGAAGAAGAACCCGACGAATACCCCGACGGTGGCGCCGATTGATCCGGCGCGTGAGCCGCCGAAGCGTTTGGTCATCCAGGCCGGGAGCACGTAGTCGGCCACGCTGACCGCGATGCAGACGGCCAGCCAGATCCAGAGCGCCGAGGCGCTCATCTGCGAATAGGAGGTGAAGTAGGCGCAGAGCAGGCCTCCGTAGCTGAGCAGCGTGCCGGGGAGGGCCGGAACGATGCAGCCCGCGATACCGAGTATGGCGAGCAGAAAGGCGCATATCGAAAGTACGACGTCCATATCGTGATGAATGGCAGTGCAGTCCCGCGACCGCACCTGATAACAAAGGTAGTAATTTAAATGAAAAATCTCCCTTTCGGAGGGAGATTTTTGTCTGTCCGGCCGCTGCGTGGCGTCCGTTCGGATTACTTGACGAGCCGGTTGGTTTCCGTGTCGGGGAAGATCACCCACGGACGGAACTGCTTGGCGTCCTCGAAATCCATCAGCGCGTAGGAGGCGATGATCACGACGTCGCCCACCTGCACCTTGCGTGCTGCGGCGCCGTTGAGGCAGATGCAGCCGCTGCCGCGCTCACCCTTGATGATGTAGGTTTCGAACCGTTCGCCGTTGTTGATGTCCATGATCTGGACCTTCTCGCCCTCGATCATGTTGGCGGCCTCGAGCAGCGCCTCGTCGATGGTGATGCTGCCGACGTAGTTCAGATTGGCCTGCGTGACGGTCACGCGGTGAATCTTCGATTTGATGACTTCGATCTGGAATTTCATTATCGGATGCGGATGTTGTCGATTAAACGGATCTCGCCGGCCTGCACGGCGATGCAGCCCTGGATGCGTTCCGAGTCGCTCCACGAGGCGACCTCCTGCATCGTGAGGGCATCGACCGACTGGTAGTAGATGACCTTCAGCAGCGGGTTGCGCTCGACCTCCTCGACGACCCACTCCTTCAGGCGGTCGGGCGTCAGCTCGTGCGACTTCTCCACGGCACGCCGCAGCGTGGCGTAGATGTGCGGTGCGGCGGCACGGTGTGCGGCATCAAGGAGCGTGTTGCGCGACGAGAGGGCCAGCCCGTCCTCTCCGCGGACGATCGGGCACTCGACGATCTCGACCGGCAGGGCCAGCTGACGGACCATGGCCTTGATGACGGCGATCTGCTGGAAATCCTTTTCGCCGAAGTAGGCGCGGGCCGGGCGGACGATGTCGAACAGGCGGCTTACGACCTGAGCCACGCCGTTGAAGTGTCCCGGGCGCGTGGCACCCTCCATGACCTTGTCCACCTGCCCGAAATCGAAGACGCGGGTATCGGGCTCGGGGTAGATCTCCTCGACCGACGGCATCAGCACGAAGTCGGCTCCGGCCTCGGCGAGCAGCCGCTCGTCGGCTTCGGGGGTTCGGGGGTAGTTGCGCAGGTCGTTCTTGTCATTGAACTGCGTAGGATTCACGAAGACGCTCACCACCACGGTGGCATTCTCCCTGCGGGCGCGTTCGACGAGCGAGCGGTGGCCGGCGTGGAGCGCGCCCATCGTCGGCACGAAGCCGATTCCCGACTGCTCCGTCCGGTCGAGCTCCGCGCGAAGCTCCCTGACGTTGGTAAATACTTTCATCCTTGTGCTTGAAACGATTGCGGGGCAAAGGTAGAAATAACCCCTGACAAAACGAAGAAAAATAGTGAAAAAAGTGCAAGGGCCCTCCCCGGGCGCGTAGGTGAAGAGCGTTTTTTTCGTATCTTTGGCGGAACGTACAAACCAAACACATGAAACGTATAATTACCATTGCATCCATGACATGCGCTATTTCCGCGCTGACCTCGTGCGGCGACACCGCCGGGGCCGACGCACCGTGGATCGTCGATCGTTTCGACGACATCAAGGTCATCCGCTACGAAGTGCCCGGATTCGACGAGCTTCCCCTTCGCGAGAAGGAGCTCATCTACTACCTGGCCGAGGCTGCCAAGAGCGGCCGGGATATTCTCTACGACCAGAACTGCCGCATGAACCTTCCGGTCCGGCGGACGCTGGAGGTCGTCTATGAGAACTACACCGGCGACCGCACGGCCGCCGAGTGGAAGGCGCTCGAGAAATACCTCAAGAAGGTGTGGTTCGCCAACGGCATCCACCACCACTATTCGAACGACAAGTTCCGCCCCGAGTTCACGGAGGGCTACCTGCTCGACGTCATCGAGACGATTCCCGAGGAGCGCTTCGGCGAGCTGAACGCCCTGCGGGGCGATGTTTGCCGGGCGATCTTCGACCCGACGCTCTATCCGACGCGGCTCAACCAGACGGACGGCGAGGACCTGCTGCTCACCTCGTCGAGCAACTACTACTCGGGGGTGAACCAGGCCGAGGCCGAGGCCTTCTATGCCGGGATGGCCGCAGCTGCCGGCAACGATCCCGAGCCGATCTCCTACGGTCTGAACTCGCAGCTGGTGAAGGATCCCGCCACGGGGACGCTCAGCGAGCGTACGTGGCGCGTCGGCGGCATGTACTCGCCGGCTATCGAGCGTGTGGTCTACTGGCTCGAGAAGGCCGAGTCGGTAGCCGAGGGCCCGCAGAAGGAGAACATCGCCGCCCTGATCTCCTATTATAAGAGCGGCGACCTGAAGGAGTTCGACCGCTACAACATCGGCTGGGTGCGCGACACGGTTTCGAACGTCGATTTCGTCAATGGCTTCATCGAGACCTACGGCGACCCGCTCGGCTACAAGGCTTCGTGGGAGGCCAACGTCAATTTCATCGACTCGACGGCCTGCCACCGCACGGAGGTCATCTCGTCGAATGCCCAGTGGTTCGAGGACCATTCGCCCGTCAATCCGGCCTACCGCAAGAAGGAGGTCAAGGGTGTCTCGGCCAAGGTCATCACCGTGGCGATGCTCGGCGGTGACTGCTATCCCGCAACGCCGATCGGCATCAACCTGCCCAATGCCGACTGGATCCGCAAGGAGCACGGCTCGAAATCGGTAACCATCGACAATATCACCTATGCCTACGACCGTGCAGCCCACGGCAACGGCTTCGACGAGGAGTTCGTGCTGCGCGCCGAGGACCGCGAACGGATGGACCGCTACGGCAAGCTGGCCGATGACCTGCACACCGACCTGCACGAGTGTCTGGGCCACGGATCGGGCCAGCTGGCTCCGGGTGTCACCGGTACCGAGCTGCGCAGCTACGGATCGACGCTCGAGGAGGCGCGTGCCGACCTGTTCGGCCTCTATTACCTCGGCGACCCGAAGATGGTCGAGCTGGGTCTCGTGCCGTCGTTCGACGTGGCCAAGGCGGGTTATGCCAACTACATTCTCAACGGCCTGATGACCCAGCTGGCGCGCATCGAGCCGGGCAAGAACGTCGAGGAGTCGCACATGCGCAACCGCAAGCTGATTGCCGAGTGGTGCTACGAGCGCGGCAAGTCCGACAACGTGATCGAGTGGGTGAAGCAGGACGGCAAGACCTATGTAGTGGTCAATGACTTCGAGAAGCTGCGTTCGCTCTTCGGCGAGCTGCTGTGCGAGATGCAGCGCATCAAGTCCGAAGGCGACTACGAGGCGGGCCGGGATCTGGTCGAGCGCTACGGCGTGAAGGTCGATCCGACGCTCCATGCCGAGGTGCGCGAGCGTTATGCCGCACTGGGCATCGAGCCTTACGGAGGCTTCGTGAATCCCGAGTACGAGCTGGTCGAGCAGGACGGCAAGATCGTCGATGTAAAGATCTCCTATCCGAACAACTACGTGGAGCAGATGCTCGGCTATTCGCGCGACTATTCGTTCCTGCCCAACGTCAATTGACCTTTGGGGTGTTGCAACGTCGATACCGGTCCCGGCTGCGTCGAAACGCGGCCGGGACCAATTGTTTCTGTCGCGGGATGATCTGCCGGCCTGCTGTGCCGGGATTCCCGGGACATGCTAAGCGGGGTGCTGTCCGTCGGACAGCACCCCGCCTTGTATCAGAAGCCGCCTCGCAGAGCCGGCAGTCTCGGGTTGCGGTTACTCCACAACCTCTTCGAACTGGTCTTTGCCGACGCCGCAGAGCGGGCAGACCCAATCCTCGGGAATGTCTTCGAAAGCCGTTCCGGGTGCGATGCCGCCTTCCGGATCGCCTACTTCGGGATCATAAATCCATTCGCATACGGTGCAACGATACTTTTTCATCTTTTTCTTGTTTTTTTGATTAGGTGTTGTTGATTGTCGATTTCAAAATTCATGCCCCCTTTCGGGCATCTTTTCTGTCAGGGCTTTCCCCCGTTTGATGGTTTTTGCCTACCTCTTTTCGTCCTCCGCCGGTTCCCGATGCCCCTTTTCTCCGGCTTCGCGGGCCCTCTCTTCGGCCTCCACCTCGATCTCCTCCTCGTCGATGCGGTTGCCTCCGGGCGGCATCAGCTCGGCCACGAGGCGGTCGGCGTCGGAGCACGAGACGTAGACGCGCTCTTCGTAGATGTCGGTGATCTCGACGAAGTTCTTCCACTCCGAGGCGTAGAGTTTCACGCGGTCGAAACGGCGCAGGTCAAGGAACCGGCCGTAGTATCCGAAGAAGCCGTAGCCTCCGAAGATCGGAACGAACCACTTCATGCGCTTGTTGTCCACACGGCGGACCGAGGCGATCTCGCTGCGGCGGATCTCGGTGATGTCGAGCAGGCAGCGGACCTCGACCGTCTCGTCCGTAACGACGATCTTGCGCGGGATCGACAGCGCCATCAGGGCGATCAGGGCCACGATGAACGACGTGAACCACGCCGAGAGGTAACCGCCTTCGTAGAGGTGGTAGAGCCCCCATCCCAGGCCGGCGAAGACGGCCAGGTAGACGATCGTCCAGTAGGCGAAAATCACGATATGCCTTTTTATTTAACATATTTTTTTTCT
>ERZ779922.2613-NODE-2613-length-10308-cov-3.637569_pt1 | contig 10308 bp, 6 predicted proteins | sample MGYA00511544_ERZ779922 | MGnify/ENA primary metagenome ERZ779922 (study PRJEB29588, sample SAMEA2154516) | human gut metagenome | biome: human gut; feature: human-associated habitat; material: faeces | place: Denmark | collected 2008/2010 ... | reverse complement strand
AAAAAAGGCGTTTTTGTAAGCTACGACGGTATTTTCCCCGCAGACACAATAACGAGTGCCGACGGTCTTGATAAATTCAGGCAGACAGGTAAGGCTCAGCCTAAGTTTAAAAATCCCTGCCTTGCGCCAAAGAATATATTGGTAATTAAGCCTTATATTAATATTGATTATAATAATTATAATATAGATAATACTACAAGCATAGTAACAATAGGTTATGTTGGTATGAATAGCTTTTCTCAGCATTATCTTATAGATGCTAAAATTACTCCAAAGACATACAATAAGTACCTTGATAAAACAATGTCTAAACTTATCAAAGATAATATAGTAGATACAGTAAAGAAAAATGAAAGTAGTGCTGAATATTTCAGACTGGATTTTTCAGATTTGAAGAATAAAGATAACTATTTTACACTTGAATATTACAATGATAATGTTGGTGACGAAGACCTTATGATGAATCCATCAGTAGATGGAACACTTAAAAGATATAATGTTAATTATACTGATTCTGGCATTGATAAAAAGTATATTTCAGATTTACGCAAAATATCAAATATAATCATCAATGCCATATCAGAAGATGTAGATGTAGAAAAAGATAATCTTATTCAATGCTCATTATCTACAAATGTAAACTTGGAATATTCATATGATGGTGATAGAATAAGCGGATATTCTATGAATTCACAAAGTCAAACAGTCTATGTAAATATAACTGATGAACAGTATGATGAGATTAACAGAATATTAAGTAAGTGTAGTAATCATACTAATTATGTTGAGCCTGAAAATTAATTTGCATATTTTTACATTTAACATTCCCATATAAAGCAGACGGCACAGCTTGAGATTAGTTCTCTTGCTGTGCCGTCTTGTTTAATTAATGATATGAATTTAAAACTCGTTTAAATCTAAAGGGGAGAGAATTTTAAATTTTATCCCAAAATCCTTCAAGTGTTGCGAAATAGTCGTCAGGAGTTTCTGCACGACGAATTTGAAGCACAGAGCCGTCCTCACGAAGAAGAAGTTCAGCTGATTTAAGCTTACCATTATAGTTATATCCCATAGCGAAGCCGTGTGCACCTGTATCATGTATAACAAGTAAATCACCCATATCAATCTTAGGCAACGCTCTGTCTATTGCAAATTTATCGTTATTTTCGCAAAGTGAACCTGTAATATCATAGATATGGTCGCAAGGCTCATTCTCTTTGCCAAGTACTGTAATATGATGATATGCACCATACATTGCAGGACGCATAAGGTTTACAGCACAAGCATCAACGCCGATATATTCCTTATGTGTGTGCTTTTCGTGAATTGCTCTTGTTACAAGATGTCCATAAGGTGCAAGCATAAAGCGTCCAAGCTCTGTATAGATAGCTACATCGCCCATTCCGGCAGGAACAAGAACTTCCTCATATGCCTTGCGAACACCCTCACCAATAGCATAAATATCGTTAGGCTCTTTATCTGGTGTATAAGGGATTCCGACACCACCAGAGAGGTTGATAAATCCGATATGAACGCCTGTTTCCTTAGCAAGCTCAACAGCAGTTGTGAAAAGGATTTTTGCGAGCATAGGATAATATTCATTTGTAACAGTGTTACTTGCGAGGAATGCGTGAATACCAAATTCTTTGGCACCAAGCTCTTTAAGAGTTTTGAAAGCTTCTGTCATCTGTGGTCTTGTAAGACCGTATTTTGCATCGCCAGGGTTGTCCATAATAGTATTAGCAATAGAGAACTTTCCGCCCGGATTATATCGGCAGGGAATTCTTTCAGGAATTTTTCCACAAGCTTGCTTAACGAAGTCAATATGAGTAATATCGTCAAGATTTATTGTTGCACCGATTTCGTTAGCATATCTGAACTCACTTGTTGGAGTATCATTAGAGCTAAACATAATATTTGAGCCATCAAAGCCACAGCGTTTGCTCATAAGAAGCTCCGTGTAGGAAGAACAGTCTGTACCGCAACCCTCTTCCTTCAAGATTTTAAGAATTGTAGGGTTAGGAGTAGCTTTTACAGCGAAAAACTCCTTAAAACCTTTATTCCAAGAGAAAGCGTCATAAAGTCTTCTGGCGTTTTCTCTGATGCCTTTTTCGTCATATATATGGAAAGGAGTAGGATATTTTTTTGCAATTTCCTCAGCCTGTTCCTTAGTGATAAAAGGTACCTTTTTCATTATAAATCCCTCCATTTATTTCATTTTTTCCGATTTTATCGAAAAAATAAAAAATTTCAACAAATATAATATATACCATTTTTGTATTACTTGTCAAGATAAGCATTTTAAATAATATACGAAATGTTTGTGCATAATCATTAAGTTATTGCTGACTGAATATTTTATTATGCAATCACTGTAGTATAAACTATATAAATTATTTCTGAAGTCATTGCTTTCCGCTCGGTTTTGTGATATAGTAAATTGATGTATTTTGCCTGAAAGGTCGTGATGTTAGGGTTGGAAAAAAGGCTTAAGCTATATGGCTTTAACAACCTCACAAAAACTCTTAGCTTCAATATCTATGATGTTTGTTATGCTAAATCTCAGCGTGAGCAAATAGACTATATAAAGTATATAGACGAGCAGTATAATTCTGAGCGTTTAACGAATATTCTTTGTGATGTTACAGATATGATAGGAGCGAGTGTGCTTAATATCTCTAAGCAGGATTATGACCCACAAGGAGCGAGTGTAACCTTGCTTATTTCTGAAAAAGGCTATCCTGAAACGATAGACGAATCTTGTAACTGTGGCAGATGGCGTGAAGAGATTGCGGCACATCTTGATAAAAGCCATGTTACAGTGCATACTTATCCAGAATATCACCCAGATAATGCTATTGCAACATTCCGAGTTGATATTGATGTATCAACCTGCGGAACAATTTCCCCACTTAATACACTCGATTTCCTTATTGATAGCTTTGATTCCGATATTATCACGATAGATTACAGAGTTCGTGGCTTTACTCGTGACCAAAGTGGCAAAAAGCTGTTTCTTGACCATAAGATGACATCAATTCAGGACTATATCCGAGAGGAAACTCTCCGCAGATATGATGCCATTGATGTTAATGTATATCAATCTAATATTTTTCATACTCAGATGCTCATTAAAGAAATTGAGCTTAAGAATTATCTATTCAAAACTGATGTTTATGAGCTTCCACCGAAAGAACGCCTTGAAATCTCAAACAATCTCCGCAAGGAAATGATAGAGATTTTCAGCGGTACAAATGTTTATGATTGAGGTAAGCAGAAATGAGTCTTTCACAGAATGACGCTCCACTTTATGAAGCACTTTTAGAATACAAAGAAAATAGAATAGTTTCATTCGATGTCCCTGGTCATAAGCAGGGAAAAGGCAATAGTGAGCTGACTAATTTCCTCGGTAAGCAGTGTATGAGTGTAGATGTCAACTCTATGAAGCCACTTGATAATCTTTGTCACCCAGTAAGCGTTATTAAAGAGGCACAAGAGCTTGCAGCAGAGGCATTTGGTGCAGCTCATGCCTTTTTTATGGTGAACGGAACATCAAGTGCAGTACAAGCTATGGTTATGAGTGTCTGTAAGCGTGGCGAAAAGATTATAATGCCAAGAAATGTTCATAGAAGCTCTATAAATGCCCTGATAGTCTGCGGAGCTGTTCCAGTATATGTTGACCCAGGACTTAATACACAGCTTGGAATACCTCTTGGAATGGCTGTTGAAGATGTACAGAGAGCCATTGACGAAAATCCTGACGCAAAGGCTGTTATAGTCAATAACCCAACCTATTACGGTGTATGTTCCAATCTTCGTGAAATCGTCAAGATTGCCCATAAGGCAGGAATGAAAGTTCTTGTTGACGAAGCCCATGGAACACATTTCTATTTTGGCGACTATATGCCCCTTGCGGCTATGCGTGTCGGAGCAGATATGTCTGCTGTAAGTATGCACAAAACAGGCGGTTCGCTTACACAAAGCTCAATACTTTTGCTTGGTGAAAGTATGAATGCAGGTTATGTCCGCCAGATTATAAATCTCACCCAAACAACAAGCGGTTCATATCTTTTGACCTCATCGCTCGATATTTCACGCCGAAATCTCGCTCTTAACGGCAAAAGGATTTTCGAAAATGTAACAATGCTTGCAAATTATGGCAGAAGTGAAGTAAATAAGCTCGGCGGATATTACGCATTTTCCCGTGAGCTTATTAACGGAGATACAGTTTTCGATTTTGACCCGACAAAGCTTTCTATACATACAAGAGATATTGGTTTAGCAGGAATAGAAGTCTATGATTTACTTCGTGACAAGTATGAAATTCAGATTGAATTTGGCGATATTGGCAATATTCTTGCGATAATTTCTGTCGGTGACAGAATCTTAGAGGTTGAAAGACTTGTTGCGGCACTTTCAGAGATTAAGCGTCTTTATTCCAAGACAAGTGCAGGCTTGCTCGACCACGAATATATAAAGCCAATAGTAGTATGTTCTCCGCAGGACGCATTCTATAATGAAAAGGTACAGCTTCCAATAGAAGAAACTGTCGGCAAGGTTTGTGCGGAATTTGTTATGTGCTATCCGCCCGGAATACCTATTCTTGCTCCGGGTGAGCTTGTAACAAAAGATTCGCTCGATTATATTCTTTATGCAAAGAAAAAAGGTGCAACACTTCTCGGCACAGAGGATATGAATACAGAAAAGCTGAATGTTCTGAAATGATTTTTTGATAATATTTTAGTAAAATTTACTCATATAATATTTAAATTTCAAATAAGTGTGGTATAATTTATTTGCAGATATTTTTTAAGGAGTTGATTTTTTGGAGCTTTGGTATACTGAAGAGCAGACGAATAATGTCCGCTTTTCGATTCGCTGTGATAAGCAGATTTATGCGGCAGAATCAGACTATCAGAGAATAGAAATTTTTTCTACTCCCGAGTTTGGTAAAATTCTTATCCTTGATGACAGAATTATGCTGACCGAAAAGGACGAATTTATATATCACGAAATGATAACACATATTCCACTTTCCGTTAATCCGAATATTAAAAATGTTCTTGTTATCGGAGCAGGTGACGGCGGAGTAACCGCCGAGCTTACAAAATATGATAATATAGAACATATAGACCTTGTCGAAATAGATGAAATGGTTGTAGATGCCTGTCTTGAATATTTACCTGATGTTTCAGGCAAGCTTCTCGACAAAAAGGTTACTATACATATTGATGACGGCTTGAGATATGTTCGTAGCTGTGAAAATCAGTATGATTTAATTATAGTGGATTCAACCGACCCGGTAGGTCCTGGAGAGGGACTTTTTACAAAGGAATTTTACGGTAACTGCTATAAGGCTCTCAATGAGAGCGGTATTCTTGTAAATCAGCACGAAAGCCCATATTATTCAGTTTATGCAAGGGCTATGCGTCTTGCTCATAAGAAGATAGCGGACTTTTTCCCGATAGTAAGGGTATATCAGGCACATATTCCAACCTATCCGTCAGGTCATTGGCTGTTTGGCTTTGCTTCAAAGAAGTTCGACCCGATAAAAGACCTTGATGCAGATGCATGGAATAAGCGTGGATTAAAGACAAGATACTATAATACAGAGCTTCATAAGGGTAGCTTTGCTTTGCCAAATTATGTATTAGAAGCTTTAGGATAAATTTAGGGGGTAATCAAAATGTCAAAGGCATTGATAATTGGTGCGGGCGGTGTTGCGAGCGTAGTAGTTCATAAGTGCTGCCAAAATTCAGAGGTTTTTGAGGAAATTTGTATAGCAAGCCGTACAAAGTCCAAGTGCGACGCACTCAAGGAAAAGCTTGATGGTGGAAAAACAAAAATTACAACTGCTCAGGTTGACGCAGATAATGTTGCAGAGCTTGTCGCTCTTATCAATAAAGAAAAGCCTGATATTGTCATAAATGTCGCTTTGCCATATCAGGATTTAACAATTATGGACGCTTGCCTTGAAACAAAGACAGACTATGTTGATACAGCTAACTACGAACCACTCGATACCGCAAAGTTCGAGTATAAGTGGCAATGGGCATATCGTGAGAAATTTAAGGAGGCAGGAATTACTGCTCTCTTAGGCAGTGGCTTTGACCCAGGCGTAACAGGTGTTTTCTCAGCTTATGCACAGAAGCACCAGTTTGATGAAATCAATTATATTGATATTCTCGATTGCAATGCAGGCGACCACGGCTATCCGTTTGCAACAAACTTTAACCCTGAAATCAATATTCGTGAGGTTTCCGCAAAGGGAAGCTACATTGAGGACGGTAAGTGGGTAGAAACAGAGCCTATGGAAATCAAGAGGGTTTATAATTTCCCAGAGATAGGCGAGAAGGATATGTATCTTCTCCACCACGAAGAATTAGAGTCGCTTGCACTTAATATCAAGGGCATTAAGCGTATTCGTTTCTTTATGACCTTTGGACAGAGCTATCTTACACATCTCAAGTGTCTTGAGAATGTTGGAATGACCTCTATCGAGCCGATTGAATTTGAGGGCAAGCAAATTGTTCCACTTCAGTTTTTAAAGGCTGTTCTTCCAGACCCAGCATCTTTAGGACCACGCACAAAGGGCAAGACAAACATAGGCTGTATCTTCCAAGGTAAGAAAGACGGCAAGGATAAAACATATTATCTTTATAATGTTTGTGACCATGAGGAGTGCTATAAGGAAGTAGGCTCACAGGCTATTTCTTATACAACAGGCGTTCCTGCGATGATAGGTGCAGCTATGATTCTCACAGGCAAGTGGAAAAAGCCTGGCGTATATAACATAGAGGAATTCGACCCAGACCCATTTATGGACGCACTCAACAAATGGGGACTTCCATGGAAAGAAAGCTTCAACCCAGATTTAGTAGATTGATTTTTTAGTAAATTACAGTAAAAATAACAACTCGAATTATTTACCTGAATGGTTTATAATCCGAGTTGTTTTATTTTTAATTTATTTTTGAACCTTTTGCCAAACCTTGAAATCGTGCTTAGTGCCTTTCTTTATATCATAAAGGGCTGAATCAGCGTGTTTTAGACATTCCATAATTGATTCCTGATTATATTTTTGTGATGTTGAAATACCAATAGAGCAGGAAATTCTGTGCTGTGCATCAATTTCAATAGGTCGCTTTAATGCGTTAGCAATGTCATTTATAAAGTATCCATTTTCTTCGATTTTTTTATAAATCTGCTTTGAGATTTTTATACCAAACTCCGTAGAAGAACCTGGAAGAACTATTATAAATTCATCTCCGCCGTAACGAACACAATATCCTTTATCTCCAACTATTTCGGTAAATAGAGAAGAAAGCTTTTTAAGCATAAGGTCGCCAATATCGTGACCGAAGGTGTCATTGCAGTATTTGAAATTATCAAGGTCGATATATAGAATGGTTGTTTCTTGTTCCTCAAAATTTTGTTTTGTGGAATAATCTGAGAAGTCTTCAAGCTTTTTCGCAAAGCCTTGACGATTAAGCAAGCCTGTGAGCAGGTCAGTAACGGAGCTTTTTTGAAGCTTGGCATTTATGGCTTTAATTTCTATCTTAGCATTAAGGCGTTCAACAGCATCTAAAATTTGCATAGCCGCAAATTTAAATATAATAAGGTCTGTGTTTCCAAAAAAGTGGATATTAGAAGTTAAATTCTCATGAACTTTCACAATAGAAATCATAACGCCTTTTAAAACTTCATTAATATACATAGGTATACACATCAATGAAGCAACATTTATTTTTCCGAAAATGTTAAGAATACAATCATAATCATCAAAAGTTTTGTCAAAACGAGATGTAATAAATTCTTTTCTATAATCTAAGAAGAAGTTAGTTATAGTTTGAATATCTTTATCAGTCAGACTAATGCTTTTGCTTTTATAAGAAATTTTTGGAGAATTATTTTTCATTTCTATAAACAAAGCACAATCTATATTGTAGCTATTCTGAATATTGTTCATAGCACTATTGACAAGTTCTTTATCAGTAGAATAATCCTTATTGAGCAAATCTTGCCATGAAAGAAGGAAATTGATACCCTTATTCTTATTACTTAGTTCGTGCTCAATTTTACAACGCTTAGACATTAATTCAAGTTGTTTTTGAGTTACACTTTCAAGCTTAAGGTCAAATTTTTTATGTGGCAATGTTCTGTCCTCAAGCTTTGCACGAAGAATTTCTGCTTTGAATTGATAATTATGTGTTTCGCAAAAATCAAGTGCATCGTTTAATATTTCTACAGCCTCCTTGTGTCTTCCCTGAATTTCATAAAGGTCATATTGTGCAATCGCAAATTGATAATATGCAAAGAATAAGTTTCCTGTTGAACGGAAAAGATGAATTCTTGCCCTGTCAAAATATTTTTGGGCTTTTTCAATATCATCATCTTTTGCAATTAAGCCCGCAGTGAAAAAATAGAAGAACATATCATCGTCCCATAAATAAAAGCTTGATTCAACAGGCTTTTCAAGCATATGAGAAACTGACCTTTCGAGCTTGCTGAAATAGAGATTAGCATTATACTCTATTCCGAGATAGTAATTACATAGAACCATAAAACCGTAAATCTTGCCGAGGTTGCATATTCTCATTTGATGCTCATCAAGAGCGTCAAGAAGTTCAATAACTATTGTGAGATAATTAATAGCAGTATAATATTCATGTGCAAGTATAGCATTAGTTGCCATATTATAGAGTGTTTCGCAAATCCGATATGGATTATTGAGTTTGTAGAGAATACCAAGTGCCTTGTTGAAATATTTATTGGCAACATCGTATTCTTCGCTAACAATACGATTATATCCAAGCCCATTATATACATTGGATTCCTCAAATTTATTATTCTGACCTTCTATAATTTCAAGAGTTTTTTTATAAAAATAATCTACTAATGAAAAATAGCCATAAGAAGATGCCATCATAACATTTTTCTGCCATGCATTTATCATAATAGATTCATTATTAATTTTTTTTGCAAGAGCCATACCACGCTTGAAGTATTCCGCATTTTCAATTCCATCAGTGCCATTTACAAAGTATAGAATATCATTGCAGGTGCCAAAAAGATAGATATATGCAAGGTGATTATAATATTTATACTTGATTGCATCATTTGCGAAATTTTCATCTATAATAAGATTTACATCCCAAGAATAAATATTCTTCCAGCAGTTTGAGGTGATAATATAATCTAAAAGCTTTGCCTTAAATTTATATTCTTCATCATCAATTTCATCAGAAAGGTCGAAACATTCTTGAATATATTTATTTGAAGTTTCTTTTTGCCCATATCTTAATTGTATTAAAGCTGAAATGTATGAACAACTGAATCTTTCCTCAAGGCTTGTTGTCATTTTAATGGAATTATTTATATTATCACAAAGCATAAGTGCCGTTGTTGAATTATCAAGGCATAATGCGACTATGCTATAAAGCTTTAAATAAGAAAGCTTATCCTTGAGAGGAATAGTGATTTTCTCAATCTCAAATTTATTATGAATTTGCTCAAGATAATAATTTGCCTGACCTATCATTACACATGAAACCATATTGTTGATAAGTCTGACATAAGGATTTATATCTTTCGGGATAGGGTCAAAAAGCTCTACTCTTTCACTTTCTGAGGCGTGTCCATCTTGCAAGCTCCAGTCAACAATCATATTGTTGCTATCAATATAATCAATCATAGTGTCCCAATCTTTTTTTGTATATTCTGGAACATTATATACTTCATTATAATTAGCAAGAAGGGCGATATTTTCTTTATTATGATTAACAAGTTCAATGAGGAGCTTTATAGTGGATTGTTCCGCAAAATGTAATTTATTAAGAAGCATAAAAAGAGTATGCTCCTTAGAAACATATTCAAGAATGTTATAGACTGATTTAGTAAAACGCTTTGCTTCATATTCGTATTCTGCGAAAATCAAATCTTCATCACGCTGACATTCGCCTGTTTCGATATAACTTTTTATTACAGAACGAGCCTGAAAATATACATCAGCTTTTTCAAGAAACTCATCTATTGCGACATCACTATAAAATTTCTGATAGAGCTCCATAATCCAGTCGAGGAAAGGCTCAAAAACACTGTGCATATATTTTGAAGAAAATTCATGATATAAAAAGCAAATGTCATCGTCTTGTGTTTCAAATACTTCTCTTAGTTCTGATTCTTGAAGATTAAGAGTGTTATAATATTTAACAAAAAGTATATTGTTATGTCTTTGCTTTATATTGTTAAGAATTGAATCAATTATTTTACGAATATATAACTGTGAGCATGATTCCATAATTTAAG
>ERZ779922.2608-NODE-2608-length-10336-cov-3.653633_pt1 | contig 10336 bp, 10 predicted proteins | sample MGYA00511544_ERZ779922 | MGnify/ENA primary metagenome ERZ779922 (study PRJEB29588, sample SAMEA2154516) | human gut metagenome | biome: human gut; feature: human-associated habitat; material: faeces | place: Denmark | collected 2008/2010 ... | reverse complement strand
GGTAAAATCGTACGGGTAAACAGGAAAATCTATGAAAATCTCTCCACGACTGAAAACGAAGTGGTTAGTTTGGATTGTTCTGATGATGAGAAAGGGCAGTTATATGAACTTGGAATTCTTGTACCTGCTGTGATGTTGTAATCGGAAAGGACGAATGCAGAATTAAGTAGCGGTGTCGAGACTCCCGTCTTTTCCCGAAAGTCGGAAGACTCGACCATCATCTGCCCCACCGCCCCACAGGGGCCATAACCGACTCCGCTCCCAAAGTGCAGCGCAACCCTTATCCCTCGAATCCGAAAGTCAAACATAATCGGAACTTAGTTGTGTAACAGTCGGCTGTCGCCGCCAGATTACACAACCCCGATTATGTTAACTGTCTCCTTCAGTGCGAGTTCGACCCTTCCACCTCCGAATCCGCTCCGTCGGGGCGGCTGGCGACATTGAACTCCCTTCAGGGGCCAACGGCCTCCAGGCCCGTCAGGGAGTTCAGGACTTCCGGCGTGAAGTGCGAGCGTGGTCCTGAAAGCAGTAACTTTGTTTCCGCAGATTTCAGAAAATTAGAACCACCCGATTTCAGAAAATAAGAGTCGTCAGGTGATTCGTGAAGAATGAGTTCTGCAGTGAGATTTTGAAAAAAAGAACATGGTTGTCTATTTTAGAAAAGCTTAAGGTCTGAAAACAGACAACCATGACACAGTTAAGTTTAATTTCAATTGTCACTATGTGGAGCAAAATTAATGAATTATCCCGAAAATCCCTTAGTCAGATGCAGATTGCGCTGAAGCTGGGCATCAGCAGGGACACGGTCCGTCGCTACCAGCGAATGAACGAGAAGGAGTTTGAGGGATTGATTTCCAGCGAAATCCTTCGCCGGAAACGCAAGTTGGAAGCCTTCGAAGGCTTCATCAAGCAGTTACTGCAGGACTGCCCTTTCTTGTCTGCAGCCCAGATCCATGATCGTCTGAAGGAGCATTTTCCTGAACTGCCGGAAGTGTCGGAGCGTACCGTGTACAATACGGTGCGTCTGGTTCGTGAACGGGAGGATTTACCCAAGGTGCAGGAATGCGGCCGGCAGATGTCCAAGGTTCCGGACTGCGAATACGGCGAGAAAGCCCAAGTGGACTTCGGCGAGAAAGTGCTGCGGACATCAAAGGGCAGCCAGGTGAAGGTGTATTTTATGGTAATGGTACTGCAACGGTCAAGGTATAAGTTCGTGTATTTACAGAACACCCCATTCACCTCAAAGACAACAATCTATGCCCATCATCTGGCCTTCAACTACTTTGGCGGCGTGCCTCGAAAAGTCATCTATGATCAGGACCGCAAGATGCTTGTAAGCGAGAACTTCGGTGACTATGTGATGACCGAAGAGTTCGCCAGATATGTCAACGCAGCAGGCTTTGAACCAGTCTTCTGCATGCCTTATGACCCGGCCAGCAAAGGCCAGTCGGAGGCAGTGGTCAAGTATGTGAAGAACAACTTCCTTGCGGGACGCACATATGTCAACATAGAGAGTCTCAACGACGAAGCCATCGGCTGGCTGTCCAGGACTGCAAACGCTAAGGTCAATAGCAGCACCAGACTCATTCCTGCGGAAGAGTTCAAGAAGGAGCAACCTATGCTTGCGCTTTACGTAGAAGAGATAGAGAAGCCGGAGATGGAAGCAAGGGAGTGCTCTGTCCGCAAGGACAACACCTTGCTGTATCACAGCAACTTCTATAGTCTTCCACTCGGGACGTATACCGGCCAGGGGACCAAGGTGCTGGTCGTCAAGAACGTGGACAGCAATGAGTTGGAGATATATGAGCCTAAGGACTTCGGTCTGATAGCCAGGCACAAGATAAGCCCCTTTCGAGGTAAGTATATCAATAAGGACGAGCATGCCGGCAGCCGCAGCCGCGACATACTTGAATCCGAGCAGATACTGCACACCTTTTTCAATGAATGGACTGATGACAGCCTTTTATCATGCTTTCTGAAGGGGCTTCATGACAATAGGCCACGTTACTATCGCAAGAGTGTGACATCAATGGCATCGCTCTTGACCGATTATGACAAGACTACAGCACATACTCTTCTGGAGATGTTTGCGGAGTCAAAGGTATACAATGCCAATGTCATGCGAGAGATGGCTTTGCAATTGGCTGACAGGATGGGGAATCAGCCGAAAAGCAAACCGGTTGCGACGGATGCCGCATCACATATTGCCGACCTTGCTCCAGAGAAAAGGTCTGTCGGCACTTATGGCGCCATTATAAACGGAGAGGAGGACAAGTGATGGAAGAGACAATGAAAATCAGCACCGAGGACATCCGGATATATGCCAAAGCTCTGCGTCTGAGCAACTTGAGGAACAACTGCGGAGATATAATCCACAAGGCACAGATAGACAAACCCTCATATATGGACTTCATCATGAACATCCTTAAGGCAGAAACAGCGTCGCGTCAGCAGAACGACCTCGTGCGCAGAATGAGACAGGCAAAGTTGCCGCGTAACTGCGACCTGGACCGCTTCGACTTCAATCACAGTGCCGGCGTCACCAAACCTCAGTTGAAACAACTGCGGGAACTCGTTTGGCTTGACCAGATGTACAATCTCATCTTTATGGGCCCGCCGGCACCGGCAAGACTTTCATGGCTGCTGGACTCGTTAGAGATGCCGTAATGAGGGGTTACAGGGCTCAGTTCCTGACAATGGATGGTCTCATAAACATATTAAGAATGAAGGATATGACATCTTCGGCAATGAGTGCTTACAGTGGAATACTCAAATGCAATCTCATAGCCATAGACGACATCATGCTTATGCCGATGAAAAAGGAGGAGTCTGTCGCTTTCTTCAATCTGATAAACGCCATGCATGAGAAAGCATCCGTCATCATAACCACGAACAAAGCGCCTACCGAATGGGTGGAAGTTCTTCAGGATGAAGTACTTGCTACCGCTCTCCTAGATCGGCTTCTGTTCCATTGTGATGTTGTCAAACTCGTGGGATCGTCGTATCGTATGGAAAACCGCTCAGGCTTTCTGACTAAAAATATGGAGGATAGGTAAATGAAAAAGAAAAATCAAGAAGTTCTTCGTACGGCGCTGAATGAGTTCCAAGACGCATATCGCGTCTTTCTGGATGATGAGGTGAGAATGCAGGAGGCGGAAGAGAGGGGAATCCGTGGACAAGTCAGTCCGACCAGTCCATACTCATATCAGGAATGGCAGATAAAACTGGACATCCTCGAGATGACTGTTGAGCAAGTACTTCAGGACGAAAGATAGATGTTAAACCATAGACCTTAAGCGCCAAGCAGTGATGCGGCAGCGCGCTGCCGCATCACTGCTTTATCAATCACAATATGCAGAACCAGCTTTCCGAAATCTGCAGAAATTAATTTTTCTGAAAATTGTTGGTCGAATACTTGCTTTTTACACACAAAAACTATTGAGTAGTGTCCTGAATGCCAATGCCCAAAAAATCAAGGTCGATAGTCAACTTGACAGCGTCTGGACTCCAGAGGGGGATGCGTGGTTCATGGCGGGATACAAGGATCAGATGGTGTCGTACTGTGTGGGATACAAAAATGGGAAGCGACAGGATTTCATCAAGGTCATAAGGCCTAAATGATGATGACGTTGAGATTGTCAGCCATCCTTCGTCCGAGTGAAACCTACACCAGCCACTGCGTCTTCGCCTTCAGTGTGAGATAAATATAGGTTGCCGGTCAACCGAGAGGTGTCATGGTCCTCTTGGTTGACTAGCTTACAGTTTCCGGATGACATTGAGGCCGTCGCGGAGGGGGAGGAGAACGGACTCTACACGGGGGTCGTTGACTATGAGGTCATTGAAGGCGACGATGCCTTGGGTCTGCTTGTCTTGCGGGACGGGATCCTGCCAGAGTTTGCCGTCCCAGAGGACATCGTCGGCCAGGATCAGGCCGCCTGGCCTCACAAGATCGAAGACCAGATTGTAGTAGGTGACATATTCACGTTTGTTGGCATCCATGTAGACAATGTCGTAGAGGCCTTCCAGTGTGGAAAGGGTCTCGCGGGCGTCGCCGATGTGCAGGGTGATCTTGTCCGCCACCCCGGCCCTTGACCAGCCTTCGCGCATCAGATCCTCAAGCTCGTCGTTGATCTCAAGGGTGTCGATGTGGCCGTCCTCCGGAAGTCCGTAGGCCATGCAGGTGGCGGAATAGCCGGTGAACGCGCCGATCTCAAGGATGCGTTTCGCCTTCGAGATCTCCACCAGCATTGTCAGCAGGCGACCCTGAACCGCCCCCGAAAGCATCCGGGGGTAGTTCGTGTGGATGTTGGTCTGTTTCTCGATCCAGTCCAGGGCCTCGCTCTGGCGTGAGGAATGTTCTCTAAGATATTTGTCTGCCGGAGATTCCATCTGTCTATAGAATGTTGGATTGATCCCTGACCGTGTCCAGGTACAGGGCGAAGCCGTTGAGAACAGGACAGGCGTAGGAGCCTGTGATGTTGAGACGGACTTTCGAGGTGGTGGTCTCGGTGATCGGAATGATCCGCTTGTGGCCGATGGTCGTCTCGGACGCGATCTCTGTCCATGAGCCGTCGCCGTTCATGGCCTCCACCGTGAACGACTTGATCCTCTGGCCTAAAGGAATATATTCCTGAAGCTGGATGAGGTTGAAAGTCTTCTTTCCTCCGAGGTCGATGGCTATGGTGGCCTCCGTCACGTCGTCCGGGGCTGCCCAGAAGGAGTCATAGTCTTCATTCAGAATGTTTTGCGCCTTGAAGGAGCGGCCTCTGACAACGCTTGCCTCCGCCCTGGCTCCTTTCGCGAGATTGTCTTTGAAGATCTCGTCGAGGGCTGAGCGGAACTCCATGAGTCTTGTGGAATCGACCGCGTTGAAGCGTCCGGTCGTGTCCGGCGGGACGTTCAGAAGCATCAGGGAGTTCCGGCCGACGCTCTCGTAGTAGATCCGGAGCAGATCGTCCACGGATTTCACCTTGTCGTTCTCGCTCTCCCTCCAGAACCAGCCCGGTCGGATGGACACATCGGCCTCTGCCGGGATCCACTTGGCTCCCAGAGCGTTGCCGCAATTCAGGGTGTCCTGGAGCGGGCCGTCGGATCCTGAGCCGAAGCCTTCGACATCGAGTCTTCCCCAGCAGGTCCTGCCGGCGGATCCCCTCTCGTTGCCCACCCAGCGGCAGCCTGGGCCGATGTTGCTGAATATCACTGCGTCCGGCTGGAGCCTTTGGACTGTGCCGTTGAACAAAGGCCAGTCATATTCCTGCTTTTTCCCGTTGGGACCCTCGCCGTTGGCACCGTCGAACCACTGCTCGAAGATCTCTCCGTAGCTGCCGAGGGCGCTTTCAAGGGTCTTGGCGTAGATGTTATTGTACTCTGGTGTTCCGTAGGTCGGATCGTTCCTGTCCCAAGGGGAGATGTAGACTCCGAATTTGATTCCGTCCTTGGCACAGGCCTCGGACAGTTCCTTAAGCACGTCGCCCTTTCCGTCCTTCCATGGACTCTTCGCCACGGTGTGCTCGCTGACAGGGTTCGGCCACAGACAGAAACCGTCGTGATGCTTTCCGGTGATTATCATGCCCTTAAAACCGGCTGCCTTGGCGATGGATGTCCACTGGCCGCAGTCCAGGTCAGTCGGGTTGAACACATCCTCGGCTTCTGTGCCGAGTCCCCACTCCCTTCCGGTGAAGGTGTTCGGCCCGAAATGAACGAACATATTCAATTCCATTTTTTGCCATTCGAGTTGCTGCTCGGTCGGAGTCGGCCCGAAAGGATCAGGCGGCAGATTGGTTCCATTGTCGCAGGAGGCGGCAGCGGCCACGGCCAAAGTTGCTGCAAAAAGTGTCAAACGGTTCATTTTCAAATGTTTTAAGGTTTATAAGAATATTAGTGATGAGGTTTGTTCAGGGTTGAAGATCTTGACTGCCGCGTCGCGGATCTCCTCGGCGGAAACAGCGTCAATGGACTCCCGGTTCTGACGGTCTGTGAATATGGTCCCGAAGGAAACCAGACTCTTTCCCATTGACAGGCACTGGGTTTCGCCATTGTCGGAACTGATGGCCAGCTGCCCGAGAAGCTGCTTTTTCGCCGCCTTGAGCTTGACGGGGGAATATTCCTCCTCCTGTAGCCGGCGGATCACTTTCCACACAGCGTCCACGCATTTCTCAAGGTTGCATCTCTCGCATCCGAGGCTGATGGTCATGATGCCGGTCTCGGTGTACTGTGAGTAGGATGACTCCACGCCGTAGACCCATCCGTTTTTCTCACGCAGCAGGCTGTTCAACAAGGAGTTGGATGCCGGTCCGCCGATGATGTTGTTCAGCAGGATGGTGGCGAAGCGCCCTTTGCTGTCGTAGATGGACGGAGCAAGGCCTCCCAGCACGGCGTTGACCTCGTGGTTCTTCTTCTCCACGGTCTGGTTGAATGCCTTTGTCCCGGGGATCGGCGTGACCGTCCTTTCGCCGTGTCCCGTGAAGGCTTTGTCAAACGCCTTTCCGGATAGTTTGAGGACGCTGTCCTCCATCTTCCTCTCCTCGATGTCGGCGACGACGGCCAGAGCCATGTTCGAAGGAATAAAATGCTCCTTGGTGAACTGCCTGAGATCTCTGCCGCTGATCTTTCTCACGCTTGCCGCCGTGCCCAGGATCGGCCTCCCGAGCGGATGACCTGCGAAAAGTGTCTCCTCGAATCTGTCGTAGACATCGTCGGCGGGGGAATCCTTGTACGACTTGATCTCATCGATCACCACGCCTTTTTCCACGGCGATCTCCTCTTCCGGGAAGGTGGGGCAGGTGGCGAGCTCAAGAAGCAGCGACACCGCCTTGCCCAGATCCTCTTTGAGGACGGTGGAATGGATCACGATCTCCTCCTTGGTCGTGAAGGCGTTGAGCTCGCCTCCGAGTTTGTCGAGGTAGCCGTTGATGACCCGGGAACTCTTGCGCTCGGTTCCTTTGAACAACGTGTGTTCCGTGAAATGTGCTATCCCGTTGTGGAAGTCACCTTCATCCCTCGTCCCGCATTTGATTGTCAACGAGCAGTAGCCCACGGAGTTTCCGCTCCTCTTGACCGCATAGGCCAGCCCTTGCCCGGTTGTTCCTATGATCATTATTTCCTGAGCGATTTGATGGCCTTGAGGTCGCTGGTGAGGAATCCCTTGCCGCTCTTGGCGTTGATCTTGTGCTTTTTGAAGTAGTACAGCTCATCGTTGTCCGAGCCGATCAGCATCTTGTAGCAGATCGAACCGTTGACAGGCTCCGACGGGGCCACCACATAGCTTATCACGGTGTTGAAGGTGCCTTCCGAGAAGATCTCGTCGACCTCGTCTTCATTGTCGTTGATGATCATGTCCACGTCAAGTGACCTCTTGGTCTGCTCGTCAACCTGGGGAGCCAGATCTTCGGACCAGAAGAATATTCTTTTGATCCTGAGCTTCTTGGTGTTCTTTGCACCGATGCTGGAATAGGCCTTCATCTCTGTGTCCGTGAGTTCGACGGCGTGGTTCTGGATGATCTTCAGGAAGGCCGGCAGCATGACGAACTCCCGTCCGGACGGATCTTCCGAAGGACGGAAAGGGAATGACACGACTTCGAACATGTCGTTGATGGATTTGTCCGCCCCGTCTCCGCCCTTCACCAAGGTCAGCATGTCGATCCCCGGTTCGGACTCCCTGCGGAACTGCCCTTTCACAATCATGAGGAAATAGAAGTTGTTGTTGCCCTTGAGGCTTTGAAACTCCTCATTGGAGCAGAATTCGTACGGGGAGACCGTCCATGTGGCGGCCACGCTTTCCTTCAGGGCTTCGTCCATGAAGTCGTCTCCGGTCAGGACCACTTTCGTGATCTTGGACGTGAAATCCTTGAGTTTCTCCCTTCTTGTCGTGATCTGCACCTGTCCGAAGATCTCGGTGGTGACCAACGTTCCGGCAATGGCCAGGACGAGTATTTTAAAGAATCTTTTCATGTCGTTTATTTGTTAAAATGTTCTCTACTTCGTGCCTTACGACACAAATGTACAAAATATTGCGTAAATTTGCCTTACAAAACTTGGCGCGGACAACCACTCTCCAAGGATTGTGCCTTATGTCAGACTACATCGTATCAGCGAGAAAATATCGTCCTGACTCTTTTGAGACCTTGATCGGTCAGGACAACATAGCCCAGACCCTGAAAAATTCCATAATCAGAGGCAAGCTGGCCCACGCCTATCTTTTCTGCGGCCCGCGCGGAGTGGGTAAGACGACCACGGCCAGAATATTCGCGAAAGCCATCAATTGCTCCAATCCTTCGCCGGAGATGGATCCGTGCGGCGAGTGCGAGTCCTGCCGCTCTTTTCAGGAAGGCAGATCCTATTGTATCCATGAATTGGACGCCGCCTCCAACAATGGCGTGGATGACATAAAGAACCTGATGGACCAGGTGCAGATTCCGCCGCAGGTCGGGAAGTACAGCGTGTACATCATCGATGAGGTCCACATGCTGTCTACCGCTGCGTTCAACGCCTTCCTTAAGACTCTTGAGGAACCGCCGGCACATGCGATATTCATCCTCGCCACGACGGAGAAGCACAAGATTCTTCCGACCATCCTGTCGCGTTGCCAGACCTACGATTTCAACCGCATCTCGGTTCCGGACATCGTGGCCAACCTCAGGATGATAGCGGGGAAGGAGGGTGTGAATATAGACGATGAGTCATTGCATGTGATAGCGCAGAAGGCCGACGGGGCCATGCGTGACGCGCTTACGATCTTTGACCAGACGGTGGCGTTCTGCGGAACGGACGTGAGGTACGAGGAGGTCCTGAAGAACCTCAATGTGCTTGACTATGACTATAGTTTCAATCTGGTGGACGCTTTTCTGGCGGGGGATTACGGAACGGCCTTGCTCAAGTTTGACGAGATTCTCTCCAAAGGGTTCAACGCGCTACATTTCTGCGCGGCGCTGAGTTCTCATTTCAGGGATCTGATGGTGACGAAGAACGGTGGTCTCGGAGCCTTGCTGGAGTTGCCGGATTCACTGAAGGCGAGATATGAGGAGCAGGCTTCCCGATGCTCGCTTAAGTTTCTGTACGATGCTCTTTCCATCACTTCGGCTTGCGAGGCCGGCTACAAGCAGGCTGTGAATCCGAGGTTGCATATTGAGTTTGCCTTGATGAAGCTCAGTTTCCTTATGAAGGCTCCGGACGCGGTTTCTGTGAAGGCTTCTGTCGGGGCGGCATCTGCCGCCGGCGGTTCGTCAGACTTCCGCGCTTCGCACTCCATCCAGTCACCTGCAAAGCAGACGACACCCGTTCACGAGGCCACGGGCGGCCACGGTCTGACTGATCCGCAGTCGGTGTCCGCCGCACGGGAACCGGAATCTGAACAGGTCGCTGAGCCTGTCGGTGTGACTGCTGAAAAAAGCGCGGCGACAGCTGAGGGCGCATCGGTGTCCGCTGCGGAGGAGGCTCCGGCTCCGAGGGCGAGAAGAAAGCCGGCCAAGACCGGCGCGTCCCTTTCCCTAAGCTCTATCATTGAGGAGGAAGAAAACAGTAAGAAAGCGGTCAAGGAGACTGTGCAGGTCGCGGATGTGATGCCGGAGGACGCTGCTGTCCTGGAGGCCTGGAAGAGGGTTCCTGAAGAATATGCATCAAGTCCAAGGCTTGCCAACACCCTTCAGAACGCCGAAGTCTCTGTCGAGACCAAGGACGGCTACAAGGAGTTGCTGTTCAAGGTAAGCAACACCTCGCAGGAGAAATGGATCCGGGAGAACCGGCTGATGATTCTGGAAGGAAATTTGCGGAAGAAACTCGGCTCCTCCAGAATCCGCCTTGAAGTAGGTGTCATTCCTGCCGAAGAGACCGGCGCGCAGCCCTACACCGACCAGGAGAAAGCCACAGTCCTGATGGGACAGAACGAAGAGGTCCAGAATCTTGTCAAGGACTTTGGACTTGAGACAAAATAGTGATTGCTAATAAGATAGAAAGATGAAACTTCGTTGCGAGAACCTCGTTAAGAAATATGGCATCAGAACCGTCGTCAAAGGCGTTTCGATGGAGATCAATCAAGGAGAGATCGTTGGATTCCTCGGCCCTAACGGAGCCGGAAAGACCACAAGCTTCTACATGATCACCGGGCAGATCGTCCCGAACGCCGGACGTGTCTTCCTTGACGACGAGGACATTACAGAGCTTCCTATGTACAAGAGGGCTCAGAAAGGTGTGGGGTACCTGCCTCAGGAGGCCTCGGTGTTCCGCAAGATGTCAGTGGAGGACAACATCATGTCGGTGATGGAGATGTCTGACATGCCGAAGGCCGAAAGGCAGGAGAGGCTTGAGGATCTTATCAACGAGTTCAATCTCTCGAAGGTCC